>ULUB01074897.1_pt1 | contig 12308 bp, 10 predicted proteins | sample 1958111 | NCBI WGS metagenome assembly ULUB01 (sample SAMEA4835749, study PRJEB28245) | human gut metagenome | biome: gut microbiome; material: fecal sample | place: Denmark | collected 2008
GATAATTTGCCTTATGAGAAAGTCGGCAAAAACGAGCCGGTGTGCATTGCGGATCAGATACCGTTTGATATTCCTGAGAGTTGGGAATGGGTAAGGCTCAAAAATTGTTGTATAGATATTTTTAGCGGTAAATCTCCCAAATACATAAAAAGTGAAACCGCTTTTCACATCATAGGACAAGCTGCTAATCAAAATACTGGTCTAGATTTTTCTCAATGCAAATATACTGATGCTGATTTTTGGAACAGTATGGATGAAAAATACTTCCTTAGAAAATACGATGTTTTGTTGAATACGCTCGGGAATGGTACTCTTGGACGTTCTGGAATTGTTACCGATTTACCGTATCCTACATTAACAGATGGGCATTTATTTATATTTCGAACCAACGAAGAAGTTGTAGGTTGGTATTTGTATCTGTATCTACAACATAGAAAGCCGGAAATAGAAAAATCTGCAAATGGTTCAACAAACCAAACATTTTTGAATCTCACTAAAACAATGGAATGGCTTGTTCCGCTGCCTTCAAAAGATGAACAAATTCGTATTGTTGAAAAATATAAATCCCTGACACCTATATTAGAAGCGTATTCAAGAGCCTATAACAATTGTATTCGCCTAAACGATACATTCCCAGAACTTTTGAAAAAATCAATTCTTCAAGAAGCTGTCCAAGGCAAACTTGTTCCGCAAGATCCAAATGATGAGCCTGCAAGTGTTTTACTTGAACGAATTCGTGCTGAAAAGCAGAGGCTTATAAAAGAAGGAAAAATCAAAAAAGATAAGAATGAATCTATCATTTTCAGAAGGGATAATTCTCATTATGAGAAGTTGGACGAAATCGAGCGTTGTATCGACGATGAGATACCTTTTGAAATTCCGGACTGTTGGGAGTGGATAAGACTTGGAACATTATTTCAACATAATACCGGTAAAGCATTGAACTCATCAAATTCAACAGGCAAGAAACTTTCTTATATTACAACTTCAAATTTGTATTGGGATAGATTTGAACTTGAAAAACTGAAAGAAATGCCGTTTACAGAAAATGAAATGGAAAAATGTACTGTAACAAAAGGCGATTTGCTTGTTTGTGAAGGTGGAGATATCGGCAGAGCTGCGATTTGGAAGTATGATTATCCGATAAGAATACAGAATCATATACACCGTCTACGTCCTTATACCAATATAAGCATAAGATTTTATTATTACATCTTTTATCTTTACAAGAATATTGGTCTTATTGGCGGAAAAGGGATAGGAATACAGGGATTATCATCAAATGCGCTTCATCAACTGTTATTTCCTTTACCACCATTACAAGAGCAAAACAAAATAGTTGCCGCAATAGAAAATATAATCCCATATTGTGAAAGGCTATAATTCCGGGCATACACTTCAAATTGAGGTGTATGCCCTTAACTTTACCAATCAACTATTTTATCTACAATTTCTCTTTGCTCGGTTGCTGTCTTACGAAGATATATTCGAGTTGTTTCTATGCTTTCGTGTCCCATTAGGTCAGCAAGGAAAGCAATGTCATTACAACGGTCGAGAAAGCTTTTTGCAAACCTATGTCGGAACGAGTGCGGATAAACAACAGCAGGGTCTATACCATACTTTACAGCCAATTTTTTCAGTTGTCCCGAGATACCACGAGTGGTTATTCTGTCTCCATATTTGTTCAAAAAAATGAAGCCGCTTTCACGGTGATTTTCATTCAACCAAGAAAGGGCTTCTTCTCTAAGCGTGTTAGGTATATAAATTCTCCTGAGTTTGCCGCCTTTTGAGTACAAATCAAGATGGCCGAGTTTTATGTGCTCGACCTTGATTTGAATTAGTTCACTTACTCTTGCACCGGTGGCAGCCAAAAATCGAATAACAAAATACCAAAACATTTCATCATCTTTTTTTAGGCAGGTTTTGAAATATTCATAATCTGCCTCGCTGATAACATTTTCGAGAAACGCCTTTTGCTGAACACGGACAAAGGGCATTTTCCATTTTTCTTTACCTATGCTTTCCAAATAACAGTTGATTGCTCTTAGCCTTAAATTAACTGTTTTCGGTTTGTAGCTTTCAATCAACCATACCTTGTACTCGCGAAGGTTTTTCTTTGTGACTTCGTCATATTGTTCACTAAATTGCTTAACGGCAAATAGATATGATGAAATCGTGTTTTCCGAGAGGTTTGTACCTCTCAAGTGTCTTTCAAATTTTTCTTTATCTATCATAGCGAAAGACCTCCTTTCGCTTGATATTATACAAGATAGAAATTACACTTTTTCAATTAACGGCAAAAGCTCTTCTATAATATGGACAATTCGTTGCTGTTCATTAAATGGTGGTATAGGCACAAGCAGAGAAACCATTGTATTTGTGCCAACCCTCGGCATTTTTATGCCATATGTGATACTATTTATTAGATTATCAACATATGGGGATTTCAAATAGGTTACAATATACTCTGCATTGATATCTCCATATAGAGAAAAAGGCACAATTTCAGATGTGCATATTCCATTATCCGGTGCTACAAGTATTTTTAAAAGATAAGGTCTGAGCTTGCTATAAAGCACATCACCTGTCGAGAAAACAGTTTTCTCTCCATTTGGTTTTCTTTCCCCAACAGTTATCCTTTTGATAATACGACCGCCTTTTTCGATATCCTCAAGATCTAAGCTCCATATGTTTTTATCGGCTAATTGTGCATTGAGTTTCTTCTTGGCATGTGCATAAGTTGATATAACACCGAGCCTTACCCAACACCAGCTATCCGGAATCTCAAAAGGTATCTCATCGTCGATACAACGCTCGATTCCGTCCAACTTCTCATAATGAGAACTCAATCATATAAATCATCTATGTTTGAGAATGCTTTCATTACAGTATCCACAATGCACACTTGCTCATTTATAGGTGGAATTGGGACTAAATAGTTAGATATATAGTCCTTACCGATACGCTGTTGACCAGCCGTTCCACTAAAATTTTTAACTCCATTTTCAATGAAGTCATTTGTTTTAAAAATCAATAGGAAATACGGCATAAATAACATCGAAGTGACATCTCTAATCACATGTAATTCTGTTGTCCCTGCACCAATACCACTTGGAAGCTGTGAAATAATTGCTGATTTTCTATTTTGAAAACATGGTGTTATTTTTGCTACAACTATATCACCATCTGCAAAATGAGTGAATCCTGATTTAATATTTTTCCATTTTCGCTCTTCAAAAGTGTGTTCATTTCTAAATCCATCTTTTATAAGTGCCATCGGAATAAAACCAACATCTGTATCATCACTTATGTCATTGCGGGGATTAACTTGAAAAAGAGAGCCGATTCTACACCACTCCCAAGAAGATGGTATATCGAAAGGTAGTTCCTCATCAATGCAGACCTCTTCTGAGCCTCGCTTTTCATAATGAGAATTATCCCTTCTAAAAATGACGGATTCGTTCTTATCTTTTTTGATTTTACCTGCTTTAATAAGTGCTTGTTTTTCGGCTCTTATGCGTTCAAGCAACACAGAAGCAGGTTCGTCATTTGGGTCTTGCGGTACGAGCTTTCCTTGTACAGCTTCTTGTAAAATGGATTTTTTTAATAATTCAGGAAAAGATGCATTTAAAATGTTAAGTTTGTTTTCTAATACGCCGTAATTATCAATAAACGGTATTAAAGTATTATATTGTTCAACAATGCGAATTTGTTCTTCATAAGGCGGTAATGGGAAAAGGAGAGAAAAGAATATATTTTTATTTAGATGTGGAATAGCGGCTCCAATTTTATTTTGTCTTAAAAATTGTTTTCGTAACAATATAAAAAGCAATAGATAGTCCGTATATACTTCTGATGTAGAATAAAGAACTTTAAAGGTGCTTCCCAAATACCCGCTCTCTGATAAAGTGAATACTTCACCTGAGTTTTCACCATCTACCAAAATTACCTTTGTGTTTTTTTTAACATATTTACCACTTGTTTTTATAGTAGGTGTTGCTCGACCGCGCAAATATTTAGCTTCCAAATACGGATGGCTTTCTCCATTGATTTTTTTGCCATCTAATAATTGAGCAACTACTGATAACCTCACCCATTCCCAACTCTCTGGAATCTCAAACGGCACCTCATCTGCAATGCATACCGGCTCGTTTTTGCCGACTTTCTCATAAGGCAAATTATCGGCACCGCGAAATATGACCGACGGATTTTTTTCTTTCTTAATTTTTCCCTCTTTAATAAGCTGTTCTTTTTCTTTTCTGATTCTCTCCAACAAAACCGAAGCCGGCTCGTCATTCGGGTCTTGCGGAACAAGTTTACCTTGAACAGCCATCTGCAATATTGAATTTTTAAGTTGCTGTCCGGTCATTATTCTTCCTCCGTAAAGCTGATACCTAATATGTCCGTAATATGTCCGAGAATACGGTCAATATCTGCGTTCAAACTTGCTCTTTTTTCTTGATATTGCTGTATAAGTTCTTTCGGCGGTAATATTTCTTCTTCCTCGTGAGGATAACCGCAAAGGTCAATATTGTAATTTCTTTCAACAAGTTCCTGAACGGTATATTTTTTCGCTTTATCAAAACCGTCAATATTGATTTCTTCCCTGTTATTCCACCAATCCATAGCCGGAGCAAAGTGATTAAGCTCCATAGGCTTTGTTTTGGAGAAATTTTTATAACCATCAGGCATATCAAGGCGGTAGAACCAAGTTTCCTTCGTCGGTTCAGTCCTGTCAAAAAATAGAATGTTAGTTGTAATAGAAGTATACGGGGCAAACACACTGTGCGGCATACGAATTACCGTGTGCAAATTAAACTCCGAAAACAGTTTCTTTTTAATTGAAACCTTTGCGTTATCTGTACCAAACAGAAAACCATCAGGAAGAATAACAGCGGCACGACCATTCTTTTTAAGACGATACATAATTACAGACATAAAAAGGTCTGCGGTTTCACTGCTGGCGAGGTCTGACGGGAAATGGTTTTTAACCTCATTTTTCTCGTGTCCTCCGTAAGGAGGATTCATAAGAATAACATCGAACTGGTCTCTTTCGGTGTAGTCCAAAACATCACGCAGCAAAGAGTTATCGTGATAAATCTTTGGAACATCTATATCATGCAATAGCATATTTGTTATGCAAAGAATATAAGGAAACTGCTTTTTCTCAATGCCATAAATAGAAGTAAGCAGCTTTTCTCTGTCCTCGACAGTCTGTACTTTTGTTTCAAGTTCCTTAAGCCAACTTGTTAAAAATCCACCGGTGCCACAGGCAAAATCTGCGACTTTTTCTCCGATTTGAGGGTTTATCATCTTTGCCATAAAATCAGTTACAGCTCTCGGTGTATAAAACTCACCCGAAGAACCGGCGCTTTGAAGTTCTTTCAAGATACTTTCGTAAATCTCACCAAAAGCGTGGCTTTCTTCATAATCCTCTAAATCAAGCTCGTCAATAATGTTTATGATTTGACGGAGCAGAACACCGTCTTTCATATAGTTATTTGTATCTTCAAATGTTGCCTGAACAATAGATTTTTTGATGGGTGTATCAGCATGTACTTTTACACCCTCGACCTTAATTGTTCCATCTATATTAAGAACATCTTGCCCTTTTAATACCGGGAGCAGAGTATTGTTGACAAAGGCGAGCAAGGTATCACCTGTCATAGCGTTGCCACTTTTGTCATCAACTGCCCAATTTCTCCAACGACAACTTTCGGGAATAATAGAAACATAATCATCTTCATCTATTTCCCAATCGGTTTCCTTTGTATCATATACTTTGAGAAACAGCATCCAAGCCATCTGCTCAATTCTTTGTGCGTCGCCATTGATACCTGCGTCATTTCGCATAATATCACGGATGCGCTTTACAAATGTTGATAAGTTACTCATCTTTTATGCCACCTTGTATAATTCATTTTCTAATTCTTTAACTGCTTTTAAGTATTCGTCCTTGCCGCCAAAAGCGTTCATAATTCTTGATTTCTTGCCAAATTTCATAAACGGGTCAAGTTCAAGGATATTGGTATTTTCAATTTCATAAATACCGATATTCATATATTTATCCAGCAGAGCTTCAAGGACCTGTTTTGCAACACCGCTGTATTTACTGAGAAAATCACGTTTTTTAACATTATTAGCTCGTTCTTTTCTTGTAAGCGGTTTTTGGTCATAAGCAACGTGACAGATAAAATCAAAATCATCCACATCAGACATATTGTGATCTGTTTTCATCTGTTCAAGGTCAATGCCCTGTTCTAACAATAAATCTTTGATTGCACTTTTTTTGCTCTCCGCAGTCCACATATTGATAAAATTGTCAAGAGAAGCACACTTGCCTAAAATGTTGGATTTGGTGTAGTCCTCTATGCTTTCGTGACGGAGCAACTTACCGTTTGCATCATAAACAGAAACACTTTTTCCGATAACTTCAACTCTACAGCCATCCGGTGTTACAATTGGCGTATGTTTAGGCGGAGTAGGAGGTGTAGGCGGAGTTGGGGGCGGGTCAATAGGCCCATGTCCCGGATTTGGTTTTGGAGGGTAATTAGGGTCAATTTCAATTGGTCCATCCCAATCCGGGTCAGCAAATAGCCTCGTAACATTACGAAAATCCATCACAACAAAGTGTGTTTTACCGTCTTGCTCGCGCAAACGAGTACCTCTACCTATAATCTGCTTGAATTCGGTCATAGAACTTATCATTTCATCAAGAACAATAAGTTTGGTCATTTTACAGTCAGCACCCGTTGAAAGCAATTTAGAAGTTGTTGCGATTACCGGATATTCGGAAGATACAGAAATAAAGTAATCGAGTTTGCTCTTTCCATAATCATCCGAACCTGTAATGCGAACAACATAGTCAGGGTTTTTCTGACACATATCGGCATTAAGATTATTTAGAGCAACCCTCATGCGTTCAGCGTGTTCTTCTTTTGCACAGAATACTATTGTTTTTTGCATTCTATCTGTGCTTTTAAGGTAATTAGTGATTTCTTTTGCTACTTCGTAAGTTCTATCTTCAATAATGATGTTATAATCAAAGTCGCTGTTGGTGTAAATTCTGTCTTCAATAGGAACACCGTCTTTATCACATTGTCCGGCAAATGGTCTCCATCCGTCGCCTATGTTGGTCTTAACATTTATAACCCTGAACGGAGCAAGGAAACCATCTTCTATACCTTCACGAAGGCTATAAGTGTATACAGGCTCTCCGAAGTAATCAATATTTGATACATATTTTGTTTCCTTCGGAGTAGCAGTCATACCAAGTTGTGTGGCTGATGAAAAGTATTCTAATATTTTACGCCAGTTGCTGTCTTTCTTTGCCGATCCACGATGACACTCATCAACAATAACAAGGTCAAAAAAATCTCTTTTGAAGAGCTTTTCAAGACGGCTTGACACTTCTTCTCCGGAAACATCAGTATCTTCATCCTCGTTACCAACCAGTTGTTGATATAAGGAAAAATATACCTCGTGAGAAGTGATTGTGGTAGGGTCATCTTTTGCAAAATTTATTTTGTGAATGCTCTTTTCCAAAGGTTTAAAGTCCTGTGAAATAGATTGGTCAACTAAAATATTTCTATCCGCTAAATACAGAACTTTCTTTTTTAGACCTGATTTCAATAGGCGATAAACGATTTGAAATGCCGTATAAGTTTTACCCGTACCTGTTGCCATAACAAGAAGCAAGCGTTCTTGACCTTTTGCAATTGCATCCAAGGTACGATTGACAGCAATTCTCTGGTAATATCTTGGAGAATATGTATTATGGCTTGTGTAATACGGTTGGGCAATAATTGTTTCTTCCTCAGGAGACAAACCTTGTCCATTATTACTTTCAGCCTTATATCGAGCTATCAATTCATCTTCTGTAGGAAATTCATCCATACCAAATTGACGCTCTTTTCCTGTTAAAAAATCGTGCTCTGCAAAACCATCTCCGTTAGAGCTGAACGCAAATGGTATGTCTAACATTTGGGCATAAGTAATTGATTGTTGAAGCCCGTGTGAAATGGTATGGTTATTATCTTTTGCCTCAACAATTGCGATAGGGTTATTTGCGTTTAAATATAAAATGTAATCAGCCTTTTTTGGCTTTTCTCTGACTGCAACATTTCCTTTAAGATTAATTCTCCCATCAGTCACTTTCGTTTCCATTGTTATTTTCGACTGACTCCATTTGGCAGTAATCGCAGGAGTGATATATTGTAATTTTATATCTTCCTCTGTCATTTGATTCTTTGGTAAAATCACTGTAAGTCCTCCTTTGCTTCCTGATAATAAAAATTATCGGAAGTTGTAGATTAAAAAACGCACTATCCAAAGTGCCAATTTGGCACTTTGGGACTGTATAGTGGCACTTTGGATTTTTACAATTCTTCCGTTTTAAAGGCTGCAAATCCTTCATAGTAATAACTTTGGTCTATGCTTTCCATATAGACCTCACGGCTGTTGATTTCGTCCGTAAGTGCACCTTTCAATAACACTTTGAGTTCCACATCTTTAATCGGACTGCGCTCCATTGCAAGCAAATAATCTTCTTTGTCAACTTTGCTCCAATCGACAACCTTGCCGATTTCGTCCTTTAAGATATGGTCGAGCCAAATGCGGGTGCTGCGACCGTTTCCCTCACGGAAAGGATGGGCAATGTTCATCTCAACATACTTTTCGATTATCTCATCAAAGGTCGATTGCGGCATTTTATCAATGTTATCAAGAGCCGCTTGCAAATAGATAAGCGGTGCAAAGCGAAAATTTCCTTTTGCAAGATTTACTGTGCGGATTTTGCCGGCAAAGTCAAAAACATCTTCGTACAGATACTTGTGGATTGCCTGCAATGTATCGAATTTACCCGCCGGAAAGGAATCAAGAAATTTGTTATCAAATAGTTGTACAGCTTTCTTTTTGCTGATTCGTTCTTCACGGGCAAGGTCGGCTGAATCCGTAATGTTTAATCTGTTCTCTAATATCATTTTATTTGTCATTATGATTCGACCGTGATATTTTCTATTGCGTACAGTGGCAGATTCAAAAGCCAATCTTCCTTTTTATAATCAGCCATTGAAGTACGAACAGACAATTCAGGTTCAAACCTCTCTCGATAGGTTTTGAGACTCTTTGCTCTCAGATTTGTTTCGGCTTTTACTTCAATAGGAACAATCTGTTCACCGGTATCAACGACAAAATCAATTTCGCAAGAACCTCTGTCGTTGGTGTAATAGTAAATGCCTAAATCTTCTACCGTTTTTAATTGCTGGCAAACATATTGTTCGGTCAAAGCTCCTTTGAATTCAACGAAAAGATCATCGCCGTCAAGCAGTGTACGCTGACGAAGACCTGTCATACATCCGAGGAGTCCAACATCGACTATGAAAAGTTTGAATGCTTTCAAATCCTCATAAGCTTTCAACGGAATGCCTGCCGCATTCACACGACTGACCTTGTGCACAAGCCCGCAATCTGAAAGCCACATAATCGCAGTTTCATATTCTCTTGCTCTGCCGCCTTCACGGACAAGACCATAAATAAACTTCTTATTTTCTCTTGCGAGTTGCGATGGAATACTGTTCCAAAGCATACGGATTTTCGGGACAATCTCGTTCGGTGCGTGTTTTGAGAAGTCTTGTTCGTATGCCGCAAGGATTCTTTTTTGAATCGCACGAACCTCATTGAAATCTTTACTTTCGGCAAAACTTTGAACTGCTTCCGGCATGCCGCCGACAAAATAGTAGTGTTTCAATGCGTCAATATATGTTTGCTTAAAGCTTGTGATCATTTCATAATCCTGCTTTTTCAAAAGCTCTGCAAAGCGTTCGTTGTCGGTTGCCATTAAAAACTCACTGAAAGAGAGAGGATAGAGCTTTAAGAAATCGACCTTGCCGACAGGGAATGAGGTGCCCTGATGTAAAGCAATTCCCAAAAGAGAACCGGCGCATACAATGTGATACTGTGGGGCATTCTCATAAAAATATTTAAGGGAAGCAAGTGCTCTCGGAACTTCTTGAACCTCGTCAAAAATCAGCAGGGTGTTTTCAGGATTGATTTTGCGTCCGGCATACAATTCCAGTCCCATAATCAGGCGGTCTGTATCCAAGTCTGCTGAAAACAAATCCGCCATTCTTGAATTGGAATCGAAGTTGATATATACAGTATCCGCATAAGCTTGTTTACCGAACTCCTTCATCAGCCATGTCTTGCCGACCTGTCTTGCACCTTCAATAATCAACGGCTTGCGGCGCTTACTGTTTTTCCATTTATATAATTTTTCAATAGCAATTCGGTACATACTGCACCTCCATATTATAAATCAGTATTAGTATATCACTATATGCCAAAAAATGCAACGATTATTTGAGTAATAAGTCCGTTTTTTACAGCGAACTTAGTGAAAATGTTCTTGCTTTATTAATTATGTTATTCTAAAGTATCATCTCAAAGTTCCAAAGTATCAATTTGATACTTTGGGATAGCTATGAAAAATAAAAAATCAGTGCCAACGATGAATCAATTTCAAAGTAAGCACTGATTTTAACTATATAAGCAGATAATATGGCTTATTCGTTATAATTGCCTATATATGACTTCGTTATTTACTATCTCCGTTGCTCGATTACGAATATTGTTCATTTGCCGCACCCACACCATTGGGTCGGCGGCTTTGAGTTGTTCAGTCACAGCTTCCTTTTCGGCGTATTCTTTTACCAGCCGGAGAAAAAGTTGTTGCGCCTGTTCTTCGATGTCTGCAAGATACGAATCAAGTTTGCCGGATGTGAGTAAATTATAGTACAGCACCTTATGATGTTGTTTCAAATATCGTTTGTGCCTTAATGCCCACACACCGACATTCCCCGGTTCTTTTTCCGCCGGTAATGATAAGTCCGGCAAGAGATAGTCGCCGGTCTGTGTATAAGTACCGCCGAGTTGTTCAAATAATGTGTCAGTCATAGTAAAAACCTCCTTTGATACTTAAATTGTATCAAAAGAGGTTTTCTTTTTCGAATGTGCGATTTATAAAAAAGAAAGAGCGAGACTTCAAATCTCGCTCAGTCTGGTAGAGCTATTTACTTTTTCTGCCAACCATTTCCGGGTTTCTGCGTAGGTGGTAACCTATCCCCTGAATCAATATGAACAATTCTCGGATCATTCACTTGTCCACCACGAGGACCAACCTCGATATAAGTCCCAGGCCGCTGATTGTCAGTGCCAGGTTTAATAGGCTTTGGCATTTGGTGACCTCCTTTCCTTAAAGATGTATATATTATACCATATATGTGGTACTAAATCAATGCTCACATCGCAATATATAGTGTTTTTAATGCTATTCTATTTTTACAAACTTTCAAAATAAGCTTATTTCTGCAATATAGCATCATAAATATCAACGATCGTTTTCTGATACTTTCATACTATAAATCACTTGCCAACGAGGAAATTCTTGAAGCGTGCGGATATGCCAATCGGATTTTCGGGTGATAGTGCGAAAGTATTTCGAGCAGCAGAATTCTATTAAATAGACTTTCGGAATATGATTCATATTGTTTCTTTTGAATGCTTTAAGATGTCCTTTCTTGCACCAATCATTGATGGATGTCGTGCCGTAACCGATTACTTTTGATATTTCTGTCGCAGTTAGCACATCGGGATATTGCGCAAAAAGTTCCGTGTAATACAGCTTCATATTTTCAAGAACCGGTTCGGGTACTTCGGTTTTCATTTTCACTGTATAGTTCCCCTTGTACCAACCTGCCGGTGCTGAATAGGATTCGGGAAATACTTTTCTCTTTTCAAGATATGTAATAACATCCGCCTTTTTGATTTTGTAACAGCGAGTTTTCTTGCCCGTGTATTCGCACGGAATCTTTCCGCTTCGCAGCAGATACAAAGCCGTTGATTTGCTGATGTGACAGATTTGATAGAGTTGGTCTTTGGTAATAATATCGGGAATCGAATCCCAGTTGATTGCGGTTTCATCCATAGCAATACACCTCGTAAATATTTTGTCGGTGCGGGCTTTTCCCGTGTATTGCCGTTGTTGATGTGTTTATTCTGTTCTTTCCGCAGTTCTTTCCAAAATAGTGCCTGTTCTTTCCAAAAACAGCGAAACTGCCGTTATTCGAATCCCCTTGAATTAATCGGGATTCTATCGGCATAACTGCCCAAAAAGCCTTTCATATCAAGCATTTTCGGCGAATACGAAGTATCCCGAAACTGCCTTCAAAAATCGCTAAACAGCCATTAACCCATAAAACTCGAAATCGTTTGATCCGCAAGGGTCCGTGGGTTCGAATCCCACCGTCTCC
>ULUB01006087.1_pt1 | contig 12299 bp, 18 predicted proteins | sample 1958111 | NCBI WGS metagenome assembly ULUB01 (sample SAMEA4835749, study PRJEB28245) | human gut metagenome | biome: gut microbiome; material: fecal sample | place: Denmark | collected 2008
TAAGTTACTAAATTAGGGCTTTACAACTGCTATATTGTTTGATATTATGGTTGTGGGCTTAAATGCCCGTCACTTTGGTAATTGAATATCGGCACTATCTAACGAAAGGGTATATCTATGAATTACTTTGGTGAACTTGAAAAGTCTATGAATTGTACTTCCGCTATAGACCGTATTTGTGATTACTTAATTGAAACGCCTGTTGCTGATGAAGTTAATGCAGCAATTGCAATAAGCACTATTAATTCAATTGCAATTATCGGCACGACTAAAAGAGTGAGGGAACTTGCAATTATAGCACTTTCTCGCGCCGAAGCAAAGATTACCGAAATTTACTTTAAGTATAGTGAAGATTAAACGCGGTTTGCGGATTCTGTGGAAATGCGACGAATCCGTAACCACGCGCTTAATCTGTGGGCAAAGGGCAAACGGGCGCAAGGATGAAAGGGCAAAAAATGAAAGTATGTTTTGAAGTTGAATTGATGAATTTTGAATTTTGGGCGGGCGCTGCTTCCGTTGCAGAGCAAATTAACAATCGCGACAATTACGCGGAATGCTGGGAAGCTTTGGAACAATGGTTGGACTGTGGCGAAACTTTGGATGAAACTATAGTGAATGATTTCGTATGGTTTGAGGCTATTGATTTGCTTACTGAATGGGGACTTATTGAACCCGAAGAGTAACGCGCATTAATCACGGATTGCGGATTTGGCGGCAGAGCTGCCGAATCCGTAATAACGCGCTTAATCGGTGGCAAAGGGCAAACGGGCGCAAGGATGAAAGGGCAAAAAATGAATAGTATTTTCACGATTAACGAACTGCATGAGTATTTCCGAGTTCATCCACTAAAGCGTGTGGATGAGACCCCAACGCATGACGCTTTCGGGCGCGAATTGCCGCAATCTATTTTTGAAGTATATAAAAAGCCGTCATACGCGAAGCAGCTAGCAGCGTTTAATTGTTGGTCGCTTTGCGAGCGTATGGGCGGGTTCAACTTCCGCATAACTTCGCACACATGCCAATTTTTCACTGTTTCGTTTGATTTTCCGAATCCTGAAACGGGCGAACATATGCGCGCCGTCATGACGGGGCGCAATAATGACGCGTATTTTGTGAGGTAGAATTATGGATAAAAAAGACCTGTTTTGGTGCATTGTTGGTTCATGCGCGTTTTTCCTGTTCGTTAAATTCATGCTGCATTTGGCTTATTGGTACAATTTCGGAAAATGGTTGCCAATGTTTCCATTGTGGTAAAAATGTGACGTGCCTATTTTTCGCGAATTTTCGCGAAAATAGGCGTATTATGAGTATGTGGGAAAAATCGTGCAAGGATGAAAAGGGGAAATTGTGGAAAAAATTGATTTTGAGCAAAAGAATACGCTTGCTAAATGCGCTATTGAAGCATTATGCAATTATCTTACTCAAACGTGCGATGCAAATTATTTCAATGCAGCTCGTGCGATTCGGTGCTTGATTCGCATTCAGGAATTTTCAACTGCTGTAAATGTGAGGGCGTATGCGCTTGACGCGCTGACTGAGGTTAATGCGATTATTTCACTTCGCGTTTGCAGAAGTGAAATGCTTGAACACGCTGAATCAGCTATTACTGAAATTTATGCGTTCTATAGTGAAGATTAAACGCGGTTTGCGGAATCTGTGACAATTGCCGCTGATTCCGTAACCACGCGCTTAATCTGTGGGCAAAGGGCGCACGGGCGCGAGTATGAAAGGAGTTGCCATGCTTAAGCAACTTACGCTTTACAAGTTTGAGGTTGGATTTCGAGAAATGAGAGAAGCGGATGACGGGCGTTTTGATTTGATGCGCGTTCCCGTTGCAGATGTTGAAGCTGGTTCGCTTTCAAAGGCGGAAATCCGTTCTATCATTAAGGAAGCTGGGCACGATTGCCCACGCGGCATGGATGTTTATGCGGAGCGAAAGGGTAAAGTTCTTTACAAATTCCGTATCGAGGATTTGCAGTCAATCGCAGTTGAGCGCGAAGAGATTTAAGGGAGGACAATCATGGGTTATTTTGATAAGTTCAATGGCGGCAAGGGAATTCCATTTATGGACAATGCCGACAAAATTGATATTCCTGTTGGTGAAAAGCTTCATGTGAATGATTACGGCTTCATCGACAACAACGAAGGCGGGGAATTCATCGTGCTTTCGTTCCGTGAGTACCCGAAGAAATTCGCTTTCGGCAATTCAATCATCACGACCGATGTTCGTATGATGGAAAGCGATTTCGGAAGCAAGGAGAAAGTATTAGAACAGCTTGCTAGCGTTGCATTGCTTTTCAAGAAGCAGATTTCAAAGAAAAACCGCGAATACACGGCAGTTGAATTCATTGAGGAAGATATTCCGTTTTAGTTCGTCTATGGGTACGGGCGCGCCCGAAAGCGCCCATTTATTTTTGTCGTGATTTTTGTGAAGGTGGTGATAAAATATGGGTAATCTTACGAGAAATGGCGTTTGCTACGATTTGGAGCGAACGCCATTCTTTCATGATTGGCAAGGGTACAGGTTCTATTTTTCTTCGCATACGCATGAGCGCAATTTCTATACGCGCCTTACAATGAAATGCGAGTGGATGACGGATAGCATGAGCAGACGATTCCATTTCAGAGTGCAAAGCGACCTTATAGCGGTATTTCAGCTATACAAGGTTGTGGAGACGCGCGGTTTCCGCGTTCTAACGCCTTACGGGAAGGTTATTCGTTCATGCGATGAAATTCGCCTGAAGGTGGTGGACGCTAATGCCTAGCTTCATTTGGAATGCGGCGCGCCTGAAGCGCCTTGCATCAGCCGTGCGAGCGTACAACGGCGCTATCACGCGCAAGCAGAACTATTACCGTTCTATCGGAGCGCCCAATTTATCACGATTTCTTCCACAGCGCGTAACAACGTCATCCGTTATGGCGCGAATCACGAATGTAAATGACTTCAGGCGAATAGTGGGATATGCGAATGACGCGAAGCGCGGAAGGAGCAGCGAGCTTACGCGAATCCTGAAGAGCGTCAATCCGAATGCACTGGATTTGGTAAGAACTGATAGTGGTGCTATTACTACCAAGTATGCCAAGCGAGAGAAAGAGCTTAATAAACGGGCAGTGAAGCGGCAGGCGTTGGCTACCAGGAAGAACGTAGAGACGGAATTTTACGATGGTGACGAATTCGTTGATTTAGTAAATATTTCCGACCCTGAATATGCAACGCTGGTGAATGGAACTGATTTGGCACAGGATGAGGGAGAACCTGATGACAGCGTTGAGGATATTGACGCGCAGACCAAGGAGGAATGGGAGCAGGAGGATGCAAGGAACAAGCGAGCGCAGGTAACTCCTACTGCGATGTATGAGGTATATAGGGGAGTATGGACAGACCCTATTAACATGCACTCTGAAATGCCTGGTTACCAGGCTTTGATTGACGCGCTTGACTGGCTTGCCGAGAATAAGACCGATGTTCTTAACAAAATGTTCGCTCTTGGACGCGATGAGCTTGACCCTGACTATATCACGGTAAGCGGGGGAGAGAAGAATCCCTATGTCATGACACCTTACGATGTTCGTCATATGAGGGCAGTTGATTACATTGTTGGTAAGGCTAGGTCTGCTGGTTATGCTGGTTAGCGAAATGTGTTCGACAGTTCCGAAGGCTAACAGGCTGTTGGCTATGGGGTATGATTCGGGAAGCATATGCATGACGTTCGGGGAAGAGTACACTTCGCCCGAGGAAAGCACTTTCGGAGACGATTTAGAAGGCGATGATATGCCGCGTAGATGCTACACAGCTGATTTCGAGACAACCGTTGATAGGGATGATTGCCGCGTATGGGCTGCTGCTGTGTGCGAGGTGGGAAATGCTGACAACATAGAGCGCGGAAATTGCCTTGAGTGGTTCATAAATTGGTGCAGGCAACAGGAAAGCTGCACAGTGTATTTCCACAACCTTGCATTCGATGGGGCTTTCATAATGGATTATCTTGAGAGGAATGGATGGGTATGGCGCGATGACCCTAAATGCAAGGATGATGGTACTTATTCAACGATTATCAGCGATGCGAACCAGGTTTATTGCATAGACATTCATTTCCTTGGGCATGAGATTCACATACTTGACAGCCTGAAGATTATTCCGCTTTCAATCGAGCAAATGGCTAAGGCATACCAGCTTCCGCTGCTAAAGGGGGAGATTGACTATGCTGAGAAGAGAGAAATAGGGCATGAGCTTACCAAGGAAGAGATTGCATACATCGACAACGATGTTAGGATTGCCTCGCTTGTTATAGAGAAATTCTTGGAACAGGGTCTAACAAAGATGACATGCGGAAGCAACGCTCTTTCCGATTACAAGGCTATGCAAGGCGGAATGAAGGGATTTCGATGCTGGTTTCCGAAGCTTGACGATGAAGAGGATTCGTTCATTCGCAAGGCTTACAGAGGAGGTTTCACGTGGGTTAATCCTAAATATCAGGGGAAGCGGATAGCAGACGGAATCGTGTTCGATGTTAACAGCCTATATCCGAGCGTAATGGCTAGTTGCGCAGATGAAAGGTTGCCTTACGGAAACCCTGTGTGGTTTTCGGGGAAGCCGAAGGAGATAGAAGCCTACGACCTGTGGGTTGCGCAGATTACATGCTGCTTCCGTTTGCGCGATGAGCATATCCCGTGCATTCAGCTGAAGGGGAATTTCAGATTCAAGCAGACGGAATACCTTGAGAAAAGCGATGGTGAAGTTACATTCACTATAAGCTCTGTTGATTGGGAGCTTATAAAGCAGCAATACCACGTCTACAATCTTCGCTGGCACGGCGGATATTATTTCAAGAGCGCCAAGTTCCTTTTCAGCGGATATGTAAACAAGTGGGTAGGCGTAAAGAACCAGGCGACAATTGACGGTAACTCAGGAATGCGGCAGATTGCGAAGCTGATGCTCAATTCTCTTTACGGGAAATTCGCAACAAGGACAACCGTGTATTCGCGCAGACCTATGTTGGTAAATGATGTGCTGAAGTACGTTGACCTGCCGCCGCAGGAAAGGCAACCTATATATCTGCCTGTGGGAGTTTTCATCACGGCATGGGCGAGGTACAAGACTATAACGACAGCGCAGAAGGTTTACAGCAGATTCATATATGCTGATACTGACAGCATCCATCTTGTTGGGACTGAAGTGCCCGATTGCATAGACGTTGATGATGTTAGGCTTGGGGCATGGAAGCATGAAAGCACTTTTTGGCAGGCTAAGTTCCTTAGGGCGAAATGCTACATGGAATACGAGGTTGGCAGCGAAGAGCCTACTATCCATGTTGCAGGGATGCCGAAGCAATGCCATAAATACGTGACTATAGACAATTTCGACTTCGGGAGCGAGTACGATGGTAAGCTTTACACGCATCGCGTTAAAGGAGGTATCGTGCTTGAGCCTGACAAGATGCAGATAAGGGAGTGAGTTATGTGGATTGTGATGGTCGTGCTTGTTGTAACTCTTGCCAGGAATTTGCTTCTTTACCGTTGACATAGTAGCAAATTGGAAATATCATTCGTAATGATGAAAGTGAGGTGATTTGAATGCCATATGTATTTGTTGAAGAGCTTGCTGAAGGGCAAGAGGAAGCCGATGTGATGGAAGCATCATCTTATCGTGAGCTTCAGACTTCGTTTGATGAGCTTCAGACTTCGCTTGAAGGCATTACGGCAGAGCGCGATGAGCTGCAACGCAGCTATGATGAAGCGGTATCTGCTCGGGACAGCCTTGAGCAGGAACTTGGAGAAGCAAAGACCAAGTTCGCGAATGCTTTCCTGTCATCGCCTCAGAAGGCTAAGAATGTGGCAGCAGGGGAAGTGCTGGAGCAAGAGAAACCTATGACGTTCGCAACGTTGTTCACAGAAAGGAAGAATCTAAATGGCAATTAAACCCACAGCAGCCGAACTGGGAGCTGCCAAGGCAATGGAAAGCAACCCGAATTTCGGGAAAGATTGCTTGGAAGCGATTATCAATGAAACGCCGCAGCTGCGTGACGCGCTGCTGGCAGAAGGACTAGTAGAGGAGATTAAAAATGGCTAATGCAGTACGAGTTCCCGATGATACACGTTCTATCCACAACATCGGCAATTACATTTTGAGCTATCAAGCCTATCAGAACGCGTTCCTTACTGCGCTTGTCAACCGAATCGGGCGCGTTCTTGTCACATCGCGCCTATGGGAGAATCCATGGGCTGTATTCAAGAAGGGAAAGCTTGAGTACGGTGAGACGGTTGAAGAGATTTTCGCAAACATAGCGAAACCGCATTCATTCAACCCTAGCAAGGCTGAGAAAGAGGTATTCAAGCGCGAGATTCCCGATGTTCGCGCAGCGTTCCATTCCATGAACTTCCAAAAGTTCTATAAGGTTACCATCACGACCGCTCAGCTTCGCCAGGCTTTTCTTTCCTATGGCGAGCTTACCGACTTGATTGCTAGAATCGTTGATACACTTTCCACTGGAATGCAGCTTGACGAGTTCCTTACAATGAAGTACATGCTTTGTCGCGAAGCGCTAAATGGCGGAATCTATACGGTAGTAACGCCTGCCATTGACGGAACGCAGGATGACCGTGAGAGCATCATCGCAAGCTATCGCGAGTACACAAATAACATGAAGTTTCTTAAGACTGCCTACAACCGCGCAGGCGTTCGCACTTCAACGCCGCTTGATAAGCAGGTTATCATCATGCCGAACAAGTCCGAAGCTGTTCTTGGCGTTAAGGTGCTGGCTTCCGCGTTCAATATCGGGGAAGTTGACTATATTTCAAAGCGAATCCCCGTTGATACTTGGGAATTCGATGCCGATGACGAGGAACGTCTTGCAGAGCTTTTCGAGGGCGATGAAGATTACAAGCCTTTCACAAGCACTGAAAAGACCGCGTTGCAGAAAATCAATGCTTGCAAGTTCGATGAGGATTGGTTCATGGTTTTCGACAACTTTGACCAATTCACGGAGAACTACAACGGGCAGGGTCTTTACTGGCAGTATTTCTACCATGTATGGAAAACTTTCTCTGTTTCGCCTTTCGCCAATGCGATTATCTTCACATCGCAGGCAAGCTCTATCACGAGCGTTACCGTATCGCCTGCAACAGCCAACGCGGCAGTCGGAACGAGCATCGCGATGCTTGCAAGCGTGAAGGGAACTGGTCTTTTCGAGAAAACCGTAACGTGGTCTATCGAAAGCGAGCAGGAACTTTCCGCCGATACCGCGATTGACGCGACTTCGGGCGTTCTTCACATCGCTAGGGATGAAGCAGTAGGAGCTACCATTACCGTCAAGGCTACGGCAAAGGATGGTAAGACGGGAATTGCCACTATCACCGTAACGGCATAGGAAAATCGACTTTGCACGGCATGGGAGACCATGCCGTGCTGTTTGGGAGATAAGAATGTTACCTAATTACACGCCCGAGGGCGTTGTTCTTTTCGGCTCTGTACCATGGGACAACGGCTATAAGCACGTGCGACTGTACAACAACAGAAGCGAGCAGTATGAGGATATTGCATCGCAAATGTATATCACAAGCGATACATATACATATATCGGCAGGGAAAGGCGCTTGAAAGTAGCTATCGAAGCAGATAGGCTGTATTCGTGCAACTATTGCATGTATCAGAATTCGTCTGTATCGGACACGTATATCTATTGTTTCGTGACTTCAGTCAATTACATAAACGACAACACCACGGAGATTGTGCTTGAGACCGACATTTTCCAAACGTATCTTTACGACAGGGATTGGGACATTCGCAGCTGCTTTATCGCGCGAGAAACGCCGCCAAGCGAAAGCTCGAAGTACCTTTACACGCCCGAAGCCGATTTCCCATTGATTTACAAGGTTGATGCGGAAAAGCATATGTTCTTCCGCACAGGCAGCATTGGAATATTCAGTGCTTCCGATGTCGATTTCGGAACGCTTGAGTATCTATTCCAACCGTGGAATCCTGAAGGTGTTGTAGCTGTTGCAACCGAGCCAGTTACTTCACGTGGTGTAGCTCAAGGAGCGCCGCTTACCATATATGCGCAGGATGCCGTAGGAGCAGGAAGCGAGAAAGCGCAAGAATTCGTAAAAAGGATGAATCAAGCTGGCTCTACAGATTCGATAGTTGGAATCATATCAATCCCGAGCTTCTATAAATTCGATGGAACTGTATCAAAAGAGACAAACACGCCGCAGGATAGCAACAGAGATATTACGGCAACGTTTGAAGCGCCTGAATGGGGAACGACTGTTGACGGTTACACGCCGCGCAACGCCAAGCTTTTATATTACCCTTATACCTATTGCAACCTGACGGACTACAACGGGAGCAATACAGAACTTCGTTACGAATTCATGGATTCGCTTACCATCGGTATCAAATATCGACCAACGCTTACCTGCCAGGCTTACGTGTTCCCAACACAGTACATGGGAAGGCTCGGGTTCGATGACGGCTTCCCTGTTATGTGCGGAACGCGTGGAAGCATTACCAGCAACACATTCACAAACTGGCTTGCGCAGAACGGAGCGACAATCGCGCTTACCGTTGCAGGCGTTGCAGTGGGGTTGGTTACGGGAGGAACTTCGCTGGCAGCAGCAGCAGCGAACACAAGTGAAGCGACAGCGCTTAGGGGTGCTGGAATGACTGCATTCGCGGGAGTTGCCGAACGCGATGCCGCTCTTAAGGCAACGGCAGGGCAGGCGCTTATCGGGTCTAGCGTGATGGGCGCTGCGCAGACTGCTGCGAACGTATACAACGCCAGCAAGCAGCCTAACCAGGCTAGGGGACAGACAAGCGCAGACCTTGCATATTCCGTGGGCTTGCAGGGAGTTCACGCGCAGAAAATATGCGTAAAAGCGGAAATAGCACAGCAGATTGATGCTTACTTCGACAAGAAGGGATATGCTATCGAGCGAATAGAGCCTGTTAACATCACATCGCGCCCGAGCTGGAATTACGTGCAGACGGTAGACAGCGCGCCGCGTTCGCTTAACAGCGCATCGGGAAACGAAGCGCCATTCACGCGCGGTAGGGGAACGCCTGCCGCAGCGCTTGACGTTATCCGAAGGTGTTTCGATAGCGGGATAACTTTTTGGCACACGACAACGGGCTTTGGCGATTATTCGCAGGACAATTCACTTTAGGAGGTGACTATGTATACAGGTATGTTCATGCCGAACGGAATGATTCCGCCTGGAATCATGCAGGATGGGCAGAGGGCGCAGAACGCTGAAACTTTCCTAACGAACCAGGACACTGCGACCATGTTCATGTGGCGATTGATGAATTTAGCTATAAGCGTGTTCAAATGGGACAACCTTCCCGAAGGAGTTGACAGCAGGATGCTTGAGTTTTGGCTTCTTAGGGACGGATTCGTTGGTTTCTTCTATGATGAAATGCTTAAATCCGATGAGAAACGAAGAGCGCCCGAAGGATATGCTGTTCTTCCGCTTCTTCTTCAGGGCGAATGGGACATGTACGAGTACCCTAAGAGCAGGTGCGCATACGCTGTAAATGGCTTCCAATATGACTGCAACGAGGATAATTCCGTTATCATCTTCAACAACTATCTTCGTGTTCCTATGTGGATGACGCTGTGGCAATATGCGTATCGGCTTAGCGAGGTTCAGCGAACGATAGACATTAATTGCAAGCAGCAGAGAACCGCGCGCGTAATACGATGCGATGAAAAGGAACGATTGACATACCTTAACGCGGCAAAGGAAGTTGATGAGGGAAGGAACTGGGTTCATGGTAACAAGAACCTGGATATGGACAACTTCCAAGTGTTCGACATTACAACGCCTTTCGTTGCAAACGAGATGCAGGTTTACAAGCACCAGCTTTGGAACGAAGCGCTTACCTACCTTGGTATCGAAAATGTCAACACCGACAAGAAGGAACGGCTTATCAGCGATGAGGTTATAAACAACATGGGCGATGTTGAAGCAGAGCGTTTCACGCGCCTTAACGCGCGCAAGCAAGCCTGCGATGAGATTAACAACCTTTTCGGTCTTGACGTTGATGTTGATTTCCGCAGCGGCACATACATCAGAACGGGAGCTACAGGCGATGTGCAAGTGCCTGTGACGAATATGGATGACGGGAAAGCTGGTGTTAGCTATGAGTAAATACACGACACTTCTGCGATTCCCGATAGAACAGCATCTTAAAGACATTGGAAAGCCTAATGACGAATCGAACTGGAAAGACTGCTACAGGATGCTCGGGCTTTACGATTATCCGATTTTCGATGAGACGTATCGGGAAACTCTTAACAACAAGATTATCCGCGCATATTACTTTAGGGAAATCGGATTCGAGACGCTTGGCATATTCGCATGGTACTTGCGAAGGACTATGCACGAGATTATGCCTTACTACAACCAGCTTTACGAATCCGAGAGAATCAAGATAGAACCGCTGCTGACACTCGGAAAGGATTACAGCGAGACATGGGCGCGCGATGAGAAAACGGAAAAGACCGTAACAAATTCATCGCATTCAAATTCGACTGCAAATGGAAGCAGCAGCAGCGAATCTACAGACAGGAATGTGTTCCAAGATACGCCTATGAACGGACTTGACACAGATGCTATATCTTCAATGGATTACGCAACCAACGTCACTTTCGACAACGGTACTACTAGCGCAAGCAATGAGAATACTTCCAATTCCACTGCTGGCTACAATACCAGCGACAGCTTCACAGGCGATTACGATGGAACGAGGAAGCACAGCGAGACTGGCTTCACTGTTTCTCAATCAGAATTGCTATTGACATATCGTAAAACATTCCTTAATATCGACCTGGATATTATTAAGGAACTTGAATCGTTGTTCATGGGACTATGGTAAAGAGGTGATTTCATGGGTATCAACGATGGCATAACCACTGTGCAGACACGTTTGCGCTATTGGTGTCAATTCGTACTGCCAGCTGTTTTCGATGACAGCCTTTCGTATTACGAGCTGCTTGCCAAGGTAGTTGAGAAGCTTAACGGGATTACAGAAGAGAGCAACAATCTGCTAACGCTAATCAAGGCTAACTCTGAATCCATTGAAGAGCTTGAAAAGCTTTTCGAGGAATTCAAGGAAAGCGGATTCGAGGATTATTACCAAGAGCAGATTGAGCAATGGATTTTCGAGCATATGCCCGAATTCATAAGCGAGACTGTGAAAATGGTTTTCTTCGGTCTGACAGATGACGGTTATTTCTGCGCTTACATTCCCGACAGCTGGGAAGATATTGAGTTTGACACGGGAGCTGTTTACGGAACATACACTTACGGTCGCTTGATTCTTCGCTACGATGTTGACGGAAGCAGCGTTATCGACAACACAGGTTACGGCGCGCCTGGCTCTATCGACCCGTATCAGGATTTGGTTGCAAAGGTTCACCAGTCGTATAACGCGCTGTTCACAAATTTGAGCGAGGGAGGTGCTTGATATGGCTTTAGTAAATAAGAATCAGCCAATGCGCGAAGCAGAGATTGAGATTGCCGACTTCATTAACAACAGGCTTACAAACATAATGCAGCAGATAGCGATTCCTGGCGAAAATTCCATTGCGCTTGAGCAGCTTGACGATAACGTAAAGAGACTTCAAACTCTTGTTACGAACAGGGATGTTATTTTTGAATTTACTTCCGATGAACAAATAAAGGTTGCGCGAGTTACCGTTAAAAATAATCAGGAAGCAATACCTGACACTGATTGGAAATATGTGTTCAACGGAGCATTCGCGAGCTTGAATGGTAAATATAACGACAATCTTGTGCAGAATCCATTATTAGTAAATACTGCTATCGAATCTGTTAATGGTAATTCAGTGACCATTGCTGTTGTTCTTGTAGCTATGATACAACCGCCGACTGGTACTTCTATCCATGTAATGCTTAACACTATATGGAATTGCATGAGAGTTGACCCTAAATAGAAAGGAAAGATAAATGAGTGTTACGCAATATATCGGAGCGCGCTATATGCCGCTGTTCGCTGAACCAGCCGAATGGGACAACTCGCGAGCCTATGAACCGCTGACAATCGTCTTGTATAAGGGGAACAGCTACACTTCAAAGCAGAGCGTTCCTATCGGCGTAAGCATTGACGATACCGTGTATTGGGCTAAAACGGGAAACTACAATGCCCAGGTTGAGCAGTATCGTATCGAAGTCAAACAAGTAAGAAAGCATGTTGATGATTCTATTAAGCAGGTAAATGATTCGCTTAATCAGACAACTTCCGAAGTTGATGCAAAGCTTGCAAAAACCGTGAGCGA
>ULUB01050226.1_pt1 | contig 12208 bp, 10 predicted proteins | sample 1958111 | NCBI WGS metagenome assembly ULUB01 (sample SAMEA4835749, study PRJEB28245) | human gut metagenome | biome: gut microbiome; material: fecal sample | place: Denmark | collected 2008
TATTTTCCATGAAAAAAAGAGCCCTTCCGGCTCTTTTTATTTTTCCTTATTTTCCTCTTTTTTCTTCATAGCCTCTTCCCTCTGCTTGTGGGCCCTGTCATAGGCACCGCTCCGTTTGAGGGCCATGGAAATGACCGCCACCACAGCACAGAGAAGGATGAAAAGGTTCACCGTAGTGACGCCTTCTCCGAAGCCGATACGGTAAATGGAGTAGAAGAGAACCACCACCAGAAGAAAATCCTGAAATTTTGAGAACATACTGCCTTCCTCCGCTTCCTAAAGACTTATCCTTACAATAGCGGAAAGGAGAGGCTTCGTCAAGTCCGTTTCTATTACAGCCCCTTCACTGTATCTGCAATTTCCGCAATCGAATACAGCGCCGCCCTGCCGCCAAGGCGGACCCGACTTCCTTCCATCCGGCCGTTTTATGACTTCAAACCACGAAGAAAGCAGTTTTCTCCGCGTATCCCTGTGCTCTGCCGGAAATACGGCCCGTCTTCGCAGAGGGCTGATGATTATAAAAAACTACATGAACCCATAAAAAAAGCTGACTTCCTGGCAGAATCACATTCCACCATGAAGTCAGTTTTTTATTAATTTGGCCCGTCAGCAGGTATGGCAGTCCTCATAAATGCCCTTTTCCTTCAGCAGTTTGATGACCGTTTCTCCGATATCCGCTACAGTTCTGGCCACCGGAATGCCTACGGCGTTCAAGGCAGCGATCTTCTCAGCCGCCGTGCCCTTGCCGCCGGAAATGATGGCCCCCGCATGACCCATGCGCTTTCCTGGAGGCGCCATGCGGCCTGCGATGAAAGCAGCCACAGGCTTCTTCATATGTTCCTTGATCCACTGAGCCGCCCTTTCCTCTGCATTACCGCCGATTTCACCGATCATAAGCACTGCTTCCGTTTCCGGGTCCTCATTGAAAAGGGTCAGGGTGTCAATGAAATCCATGCCCTTGATAGGATCGCCGCCAATGCCGATGGCCGTGGTCTGGCCAATGCCGGCCTGGGTGAGCTGGAAGGTGGCTTCATAGGTCAGGGTGCCGGACTTGGACACTACGCCTACATGGCCCTTTTTATAAATCTGGGAGGGAATGATGCCGATATTGGCTTCATCCACAGAGATGATGCCGGGGCAGTTCGGCCCGATGAGACGGGTCTTTTTCCCTTCCATATAACGATGCACCTTCACCATGTCTTCCACAGGAATATGCTCTGTGATGCATACCACCAGGTCAAGACCTGCTTCCACCGCTTCCAGAATGGCATCAGCTGCAAAGGGAGCCGGAACGAAAATGACAGATGCATTGGCGCCGGTCACAGCCACTGCGTCTCTCACCGTATTGAATACGGGAACGCCGCAGCACACCTGGCCCGCCTTTCCCGGTGCCGTACCGCCTACGATATTCGTACCGTAAGCCTGCATCTGTTCTGTATGGAAACGGGCTGCCCTGCCGGTAATGCCCTGTACAATGACCTTCGTATCTTTATGGATTAATATACTCATAACCAGCCCTCCTTATTTCTTTTCCTTCTGCTCTTTCGCCAGACGAATTACTTTCTTAGCGCCCTCATCCATGGAAGAAGCAGGGAAAAGGTTCACAATGTGGGCTTCCTCCAGAATCTTTCGTCCTTTTTCCACATTCCGTCCTTCCAGACGCACCACCACAGGAATGGGGAACTCTTCCTTTCCGCCGGAAAGGAGAGCCGCTGCCTCCACAATACCTGTGGCAATGACATCGCACTTATTGATGCCGCCGAAAATATTGATCAGAATGCCATGCACCTGGTCATCTTCCAGCATGATTTTAAAAGCAGCCACGATTTTCTCCGGTGTGGAATCGCCGCCTACATCCAGGAAATTAGCCGGTTCTCCTCCGTTTTCCTTAATAATGTCCACCGTAGCCATAGCCAGGCCGGCACCGTTCACCATGCAGGCCACATCGCCGCCCAGGTTCACATAGTTCAATCCTTCTGCCGCCGCTTCTCTTTCCTTCTGGTCCTCTTCCGTAATATCCCGGAGAGCCACGATTTCGGGATGACGGGACAGGGTGCTGTCATCAAAATTCAGCTTGGCATCCAGAGCCAGCACTTCATTTTCCTCTGTCACCACCAGGGGATTGCATTCTGCCAGGGAGCAGTCCTTATCCACAAACAGCTTGTACAGATATTTCATAAAAGTCTTCGCCTTCGGCACCACCGCCTGCTCCATATGAAGAGCATAAGCCATGCGGTTGGCCTGGAAATCGGCCAGGCCGATGGCCGGGTCGATATATTCCTTCAGAATGGCTTCGGGATTTTCTGCAGCCACATCTTCAATGGCCATGCCGCCGGACTCGGAAGCCATCATCACCACGCACCGGGATTCCCTGTCCACCACAAAGGAAATATAATATTCCTTCTTGATGTGGGCGCCTGCTTCGATAAGAAGACGGTTCACTTTCTTTCCCTGGGGCCCGGTCTGGCGGGTCACAAGGATGCTGCCCAGAAGCTCTTTGGCATATTTTCTCACTTCTTCCGGAGAATGAGCCAGCTTGACGCCTCCCGCTTCCCCGCGGCCGCCGGCATGGATCTGGGCCTTCACAACCACCACCGGTGTGCCGATACGCTTCGCTGCAGCCACCGCATCCTCCACGGTGAATGCAGGATACCCTTCCGGTACATGGATGCCATATTCCTTCATAATGGCCTTACTCTGATACTCATGTATATTCATAAACATCCCCCTTTTGGAAATGAAAGAACCGCCTCTGCGGTTCCAGGGGAAGGCGCGAAAAACGGTCTTCCTCTCTTTTTCGATGATTCAATTACATTTCCTATCATATCACCTTATGTGTCAGCAAAAAAGGTGAAGTTCCATAAATAATGTACCCTTTGCAAAATTAGCATAGCCTATATAGGGTATAGTGAGAAAAAGGGATAATATACTGGAATTGGAAGAGTTCTATCTCCATTGCATGATGGCCTTGCCTGTGCAGGAGCATTTCAGGCAGAAAGACTCTCCAGGGCGCCAGGGTCACCTCTTTCCGGGCCTTTTTGACCATATACCAGCAGGATGACAAAGCGGTTTCTGGCATAGACTCTCCCCGGGCTGATACGCCTTCCCCTTCTCCATGACTATCCCTATAGAAACAGCCAACCGGCAAAATCCTCTCAGAAATCCTGCAGGCGCCCATCCATGGAGCAGGAGGGAGGGGATGGAAGCAGGAAGGCCGTTTCCCTTCAGTGCACTGAAACCAAGGAAATATGAAAAGCATACATCGGCCAGGGGTAAGGCAGGATATGGAATGCCTGCCATGTGGTGTGTTCTTTTCCACGATAAAAGGCTTCACAGCTATCTGTGAGGCCTTTTTGACGTGGAGATTTTTATTTCCTGTGGCTTTTCAAGTATCCCAGGACACAGACCGCCAGGGCCAGGAAAGCGGGGAGGCCCGTTTCTATCCAGCTGCCAAAAGCAGCGGTAATCACCGGGCCCAGCACCTTGTCGTGGAGGAACATGGTGCCGGAGGTCCAGCCGATCATGGCGGCGCCGGCGTACATAAGGAAGGGAAAGCGATCCAGTACTTTTCCTATGAGCTGGCTGCCCATGACGATGATGGGGATGCTCACCATGAGTCCGAAGATTACCAGAAGGAAATCACCATTGGCAGCACCGGCGACAGAGAGGATATTGTCGATGGACATGAGGAAATCTGCCAGAATAATGGTTTTCACCGCCGTCCACAGATTATCGGATGCTTCTATATGGGGATCTTCATCGCCCGGTGCCAGAAGGTGGATGGCAATGGGAATCAGGAGGATGCCGCCCAGCACCTGGAGATAGGGAATGGTAAGAAGCCATACGGCCACAGCTGTCAGAGCCATACGGAGGCCTACGGCGCCTATGGTGCCGATAAGGATGGCTTTTTTCCGCTCCTTTTCCGGCAGGCGGTTGGACGCCATGGCAATGACCACCGCGTTATCACCGCCCAGGGATAAATCCATCAATATAATGGCTCCTACGCTGAGCCAGAACTGCAGTGTAAATATTTCCATGGTTTCTTCTCCTCACAATAAAAGAAACGGCATGATTCACTGCCGTTTCTTTTCAATGAATAACTGTCAGTCCTTATTATAGCCGTTCTGCCTGCCCTGTCAAATGAACAGGACGCAGATGGTAAGTGCCTAGGAGCAATCCGTCCTTCCAGAGCTTGAGATCATGGCTTTCCATGGCGAATGGCGGAAACAGGAGTCTTACTTTCTTTCATTCTCCACTTTCCCAATGGTTCCCAGTTCCTCCAGAAGGTCTATATGGATGGGCGTGTAGGTGCCGGGGTGCTTTCTCAGGTAGAACTGTTCTTCTTCCGGCGCTTCGTAGAAGTTTTCCAGCCTCTTCATTTCCGTCCGAATCGGCGGCCGCCTTCCTCCCTCTCCTTCAAATGCATTGAATACCACTGCATCGTCGGTCATGCGGCGGTGGATGCCGCGGTTCTGCAGGAATGTCAGGTAATAGCTGATCTGCATGGTATCTTCACGGCTGGTGTAGTAAACGCCGCTCCGGAACTGAGGTCCCTCGGCTTTCCCCTGGATGCCGTCAGTATAGGGGTTGATAATGGTAAAGAAAAGGGAAAGGAGGCTGACAATGTCGATTTTCTTCGGGTTGTAAATGACCTGTATGCATTCCCTGCCTTCCACTTTCCCGCTGTATATGTCTTCTTTTGAAGGGGAGTCGCTGCTGCAGTTGGCAAAACCTGCCCGTACCCGGGCCACGCCTTTGACCCGGGAGAAGACTTCCTGCAGTCCGTAGTAGGGTCCTCCCGCCAGGTACAGTTCTTTCATGAATGCTCCATTGATATACATGATTTCCTCCTTGACTTTGGACGTAGCGAAAGGGGGAGCGGCCCCGTAACGGACGCTCCCCCTTTTCGCAGGTCGGATTTCCTTATGAATCCAAATGGCGGGCGGCGGCGCGATCAAGATCGAAGGTCCTGATCAGTTCCGCCACTGCCTGGCTGGGTGATACCACCCCTGCCAGCACGGCTGCCCTCACTTCCGGAAGTCTGCCTTTGATGACAGGGTCTTCATAGAAGAGATTGTGCAGATGCTCGTCAATCATGGTTTTGACCCAGGCTATAATCTGGCGCTGGCGGCGGTTTTCAAAGGCGCCGGATTTTTTCGTCACCTTTTCAAATTCCCGCATCACCGCCCACAATTCCAGAAGTCCCGTTTTCTGCAGAGCAGAGCAGCGGTAGGCATGGGTTTTCCAGCCTTCCGTAGCGGGGCGGATAAATTCCACCATCCGTTCGTATTCTCCCTGGGTGACCTTAGCTCTTTCCAGATTGTCTCCATCGGCCTTGTTCACCACGATGGCATCGGCCAGTTCCATAATGCCTTTCTTGATGCCCTGCAGGTCATCGCCGGCACCGGTAAGAACCACCAGCATAAAGAAATCTACCATGGAACGGACTGTGGTTTCTGACTGGCCTACGCCTACGGTTTCCACCAGGATCACATCACAGCCTGCTGCTTCGCAGAGCATCATGGTTTCACGGCTCTTCCTGGCCACGCCTCCCAGGGTGCCGCCGGAGGGAGAGGGCCTGATGAAACAATTCGGTTCCCGGGACAGTTTCTGCATCCTGGTCTTATCGCCCAGAATGGAACCGCCGGTGATGGAGCTGGTAGGGTCCACCGCCAGCACGGCTACTTTATAGCCCTGCTGACAGAGAAGCTGCCCGAAGGCTTCGATGAAGGTACTCTTGCCTGCGCCGGGGACGCCGGTGATGCCGATACGGAGGGAATGTCCTGTCCTGGGAAGGAGTGCCTGCAGGACGCGCTGGGCTTTATCGAAGTCTTTGGGGGCGTTACTCTCAATGAGGGTAATGGCCTTGGCCAGAATCATACGGTCCCCCTTTTTCACGCCTTCCACATATTCTTCCACGCTCATTTTCTTCCGAAGCGGTACGCGGCGGAGATTTTCCTTTGGGTAATACTTGGCACTGGTAACGCTGTTCACGGCACTGTCAATGCCGCGCATTACAGTACAGGCAAATTCAGGGTTCTTTTCCTTCGGCACCCAGCTGGGTCTCAGGTCATCATCGTTATCAGGCATAAGCGCTTACCTTACCCTTCCCTGGCTTCGGCTTTGGCACGGTCCACAAGGATCTGCAGAAGTTCGATGCAGCACTTCGGAATGTTGGTGCCCGGTCCAAAGATAGCAGTGGCGCCATGGTCATAGAGATACTGGTAATCCTGGGGCGGGATAACGCCGCCAATGCAGACGAGGATATCACTGCGGCCCCGTTTCTTCAGTTCTTCCACCAGGGCTGGAAGCAGTGTCTTGTGTCCTGCAGCCAAAGAGGAGAAGCCAACAATATGAACATCGTTATCTACGGCATCCTGGGCCGCTTCTTCCGGTGTCTGGAACAGGGGACCTACGTCCACGTCCCAGCCCATATCGGCGAAGGAGGATGCCAGTACCTTCTGGCCTCTGTCATGACCGTCCTGACCCATCTTGCAGAAGAAGATACGGGGACGGCGGCCTTCGAGTGCATCAAATTCTTCAATCAGTTTCTTCGCCTTGTCAAACTGGCCGTTATCCTGGAATTCGCTGGAGTACACGCCGGATACGGTATGGATGGTGGCGTTGTAGCGGCCGGATACCTTTTCCACGGCGTCGGAAATTTCACCCAAAGAGCAGCGATCATGGGCTGCCTGTACGGCAGCGTCCAGAAGGTTGCCATTGTCCCTGCTTTCAGCACACTTGGTAATGTGCTCCAGGTCCCGGCGTACTTTTTCGGGGTCCCGGATGGAGCGGAGTTTTTCAAGGCGTTTAATCTGCGCATTCCGTACGGCGGTATTGTCAATAGAGAGTACGTTCAACGGGTCTTCCTTGGCCAGACGATACTTGTTCAGGCCTACAATGGTTTCTCTGCCGGAATCAATGTCAGCCTGGCGGCGGGCAGCGCATTCCTCGATACGCATCTTCGGAAGGCCTGTGGCAATAGCCTTGGCCATGCCACCCAGGGATTCCACTTCCTGGATATGGGCCCAGGACCGTTTAATCATTTCATTGGTCAGGTATTCCAGATAGTAGGAGCCGCCCCAAGGATCGATAATCTTGCAGACCTTCGTTTCATCCTGGATATAGAGCTGTGTATTTCTTGCCAGACGGGCGGAGAAGTCTGTTGGCAGCGCGATGGCTTCGTCCAGGGCGTTGGTATGCAGGGACTGGGTGTGGCCCAGAGCCGCGGACATGGCTTCCATACAGGTTCTGGTGATATTGTTGAAGGGATCCTGTTCGGTAAGGGACCAGCCGGAGGTCTGCGAATGGGTACGGAGAGCCATGGACTTCGGATTTTTGGCGCCAAAGCCTTTCAGAATCTTAGCCCACAGCACTCTGGCAGCCCTCATCTTGGCTACTTCCATGAAGTAGTTCTTGCCCTGGTCCCAGAAGAAGGACAGACGCTTGGCGAAAGCATCCACCGGCAGTCCTGCTTTTTCACCGCAGCGGATGTATTCCATGCCATCAGCCAGGGTATAACCCAGTTCCAGGTCGCAGGTAGCGCCGCATTCCTGGATGTGGTAGCCGGAAATGGAAATGGAATTGAACTTCGGCATGTACTTGGTGGTGTATTCGAAGATATCGCCGATGATACGCATGGACATGGCCGGCGGATAGATGTAGGTGTTGCGGACCATGAATTCCTTCAGGATATCGTTCTGGATGGTGCCCTGGAGGATTTTCCTATCTACCCCCTGCTCAATGCCGGCGCAGATGAAGAAAGCCAGGATGGGAAGCACGGCGCCATTCATAGTCATGGATACGGACATCTGGTCCAGCGGGATACCGTCAAAGAGGATATTCATATCCAGCATGGAGCATACCGATACGCCTGCCTTGCCCACATCGCCTACTACGCGGGGGTTATCCGCATCGTAGCCCCGGTGCGTAGGAAGGTCGAATGCAATGGACAGCCCCTTCTGTCCGGCAGCCAGGTTTCTCTTATAAAAGGCGTTGGATTCTTCGGCTGTGGAGAAGCCGGCATACTGACGTACTGTCCATGGACGGAATACATACATGGTGGAGTAGGGGCCTCTCAGGAAAGGAGGAATGCCGCTCATGAAATCCAGATGATTGCATTCCTTATAAATATCTTTGGTATACAGCGGGCCTACGGGGATACGCTCCAGGGTGGTGTCGTACAAATCATTGTAGGATTTGCCCGTCGTTTCTTCCAGCCCTGTCTTCCAGGCATCGTAATCACAGGAAGGATGATTTTCCAGGTCCAGTTTTGTGAAATCGGGATTCATTGCCATATTATTTTACCTCCTCTTCCGTAATCTTCATGCCTTTTTCCCTCTGAAGACTGCGGATGATCTCATAGCAGTTTGCCTTCACACTGATGAAATCGTCAATACCGGCATCACGGTATGTCTGCTCCAGGTCTTTTGGTGCAGCTCCTGCCAGGAACAATTTTCCTTTGCCAAGCACTTCCTTCAGACGAGGAGCCAGGGCCGGTACATCTTCGGGATAGGTGTCATCCTTGGAGCAGATAACGGCACAGTCATAGGGCGTACCCTTATCGTCACAGCCTTTTTTCAGCGCTTCCACGCATTTATCCCAGCGGGAGCCCGGTTTTCCTTCGTCATCCTGGAAGCCGTTGTTCAAATGCACATTGAATTCACCTACCTGCAGGAACGAAGTGGAAAAATCGGCCCTTGCCTTGTGCTGCGGGATACGTCCCATATTGGCCAGGAAGACTTCCACATTCTTTCCTGTTTCTTTCTTATAATTTTCCGTATCAAAGCGGAGACGCTCAAACCGTTCTGTCCAGCGGTGTTCCGTGATAGGACGAACTTTTTCTGCTTCCCCATCCGGAGTCATGGCCTTATAGACCTCGTTCTGGGTGGCACCGGCAGAAAAGGCTTCGATAGCCTTATCCAGCTTTCCGGTAGCCGGAGATGCTTCCAGTTCTTCCAGCTTTTTCCCCAGGTACTCCTTGTCCATGTCCTTCCTGTAATCTTCTACCCCTTTCACAAGCTGTTTCTTGAGAGTCGGTGTATCTTCCGGTCTTGGTTCGATGAGTTCTTCCGCCATGTTCGGATACATGTTGTTTCCTACAGCCCGGTCTTTGCGGAAATCCAGTGCCTTGAAACGCTGCTTCAGGATATCAAGGATCTGTTCCTGCGGATATTCGGCTTCCAGGGCTTTCGTAAAGCCGCCCATGGACTCAATTTTCTGGAATTCCTTCCAGATCTTTCCAGCCATTTCCTTCGTCAGATGTTCCAAGGCCCAGGAACCGCCGGCAGGGTCGATAGGACGAAGCATGCCGAATTCTTCCTGCAGGATAATATGGGCATTTCTTGCAATACGGCGGGAGAATTCATCCCCCTTTCTCACCGTTTCATCGTAGGGCTCGTTTTCGTAGGTATCTACGCCTCCCACCACGGCGGAGAACATGGCTGTCGTATTTCTAAGCATATTGACGCCGGCATCAAAAATGGTGCGGTAGAAATAAGCGGGACGGGAATGGATACGGCAGCTCCTGTCTGCTTCTTCAGCGCCGAAGGCCTTCATGATATTGGCCCATACTTCCCGGGCAGCCCGGAGTTTGGCGATTTCAATAAAGAATACGTTACCCACATTGAATCCGAAATTGATGGACTGGGCTATATCATGAATGGAAACTCCTCTTTTTTCCATTTCCCGGATATATTCCACCGCCATGGCGAAGGTATAAGCCACTTCCTGCACTGCATTGGCACCGCCTCTGGAGAACACTTCGCTTCTCGCCATGATGGTACGAAGATGGGGTGCATTCTTCCTGGCCCAGCGGATAGATTCTGCCATGTCGTCATAGCAGGCAGAGAGCGGCTTGATCAGAGTACCATTCTTTACCAGCTGAGCCAAAGGATTGGCACCGATTACACCATGAAGTTCACTGGTATCTTTTCCCTTTGCTTTCAATGCAGCAGCTGCCAGTGCAATCATGCGGACAGCGGAAGGTCCGCAGTACATCATGAAAGGATAGGTCTTAAGATCAAGGCCATCCAGAAGATGAGCCATGTCTTCCAGCGTCGTAATAGATACGCCGGTGTCCCCCGGTTTTTCCGCATCCTTCACATCCACACCATCCATGGATGCACTGTCAAGACGGACATTATACACCGTGGACCCCTTATCGATTTCATGCTTCAAAAGCTCATTATTTTCGGAAGGCAGCGTCTCGTCGCAGGCCTGGGCAATGCCCCAGGGCGCTTCCTTATAGCCATTCACCGTGGACCCCCGGAGATAATCACCCATCCCTGGATAATCATCAAGAGGCAGGTCCTTATCCATAGCTACAGGACCGGTGCGGAGCGTGTAAATGGGATCGAACGTAATGCCTTCATAAGTTTTCGTATACATGAGTTTATCAAAAGGCTTGCCTTTGAGAAGTGCATTGCAGGCATCCACCCATTCTTCCCATGTGGGCGGTGTGAATTCATCAAATTTAACTGCCGGGAAATCCGTTTTTCCTTCAGATTTTTTAAGGATCGCTTCAAGCTCTTTATCTGTCAGCTGTTTTACCGGTTCCTGGGATTTCTGTTCATCCATGAATATATCCTCCTTTAACAACATGAGAGAAGCAGAGATTCCGATAGTATCAGAACTTCTCCGGACAATTCCACCATGACCCCGAGTTTCACCTCCTTACAGGTATGTTGGCATGAAAAAAGCCGGCACCTATGGATGGCAGCCGGTCAAAGGGACAATATGTCCCAATCCCCTCCCCATCATTCGCAGGTTTCTGGAAGCAGGATTTATTTTGAAAATCGAGCTTCCCTAACGGTGATTCTTTGACAGATAGTTCTCCTGGCTTGGACTCCTCATTCCTGCTCGCCTTCCCAGGTTTCCCCAGTGACATTTTTGAGCAGGAACTCCTCCTTACAGTGGCGGGACCGCTCCGGCTTATACCGGATTCTCTTTTATGCTTTCGCATCTGTCAGAAATGTGAAATTGTCCAAAAGACTACATCCACAGTATAATTCATTAATTTCTAAGTGTCAATTATTTTACTGTAATTTTTATCTAATTTTATTGTTAATTTATAATTTTATTTGCAAATACTATTTGAAATAAAGGCATAAAAGAAAGTATAATGAATAAAGAATGAATAATTCATTGGTCATTCATTATTTCACAAATAAGGAGAATCATAATGAATCAGGAAATGGAACGTCAGAAGTCGGTAGAACTGACAAAAAAATTGGCAGACATGGAAGGCAGAAGGCCTCGTCTCTACATGGCAGACATGGAAGAAGACCATTCCAAAGAAGAAAGGAAGCTGGCTGCCACCACCTTCGCCGATGGAGGCTGGGACGTGGATGTAGGCTCCATGGAAACCCCGGAAGACACCGCACGCCATGCCATAGAAAACGATGTCCATTTCATTTACTTCAGTACCGACAGTCCCCATAGAGTCCGTCTGACAGTGGAACTGGAAAGAGCCCTCACCCTGCAAGGCAGGGATGACATCCTTATTGCTGTACAGCAGGGAGAAGAAAAAGAGAAAGAAACACTGTTCCGCTATGGCATAGCCGCTGTTTTCCCAAAGGATTATCCCCTGGAACAGGCAGGCCTCACTATGCTTGGCCTCCTCATGGCCCAGATGGAGGATGAAAATGATTAAGAAAGCAGAGAGCTGCCCTTCATAACGGTCAAGATCCATAGAAATTACAGGCTTTTAAGCGCCCTGAGAACCAAGGGGCACCTCGTTCTTCCCTATTTCCACGAATAGAAGAAATAAGGGAGACAAAAAGGGAGTTATCATTTCTTTTCATAGATGAAGACCATGATCATAAGAGGCATCACAAAGCAGAAGGGGAATGAGAGATGAACTTTGGCATAGGGAAAAAAGGCCTGCCATAGTGTAAAGAGATTTTTCTCGCTCTCATACCATGAAGGCAATAAAAAAAGCAGTGCCGAAGCACTGCTTTTTCTTATGCATAGTTCAAGCTGGGATTAGCCAACGGTGAACAGCGGATCGCCGCCCTGTACGCTCTGGCCTTCGGAAACCTGCATGGAGGTTACTTTGCCATCGCATGGAGCCATGATCGGGTTGCCCATCTTCATAGCTTCGAGAACGAGGACTTCGTCGCCGGAAGCTACTGCATCACCAACATGTTTGTTGATGCGGATAACTTTACCAGGCATCGGAGCTTCAACGGATTCGCCTGCACCTGCA
>ULUB01069007.1_pt1 | contig 12179 bp, 9 predicted proteins | sample 1958111 | NCBI WGS metagenome assembly ULUB01 (sample SAMEA4835749, study PRJEB28245) | human gut metagenome | biome: gut microbiome; material: fecal sample | place: Denmark | collected 2008
ACATACTATCTTTTTCATACAATCACTCCTTTATCAAATTCTAATTTAGTTATCTTTCTTAAAATACTCAATTGCCATTAAAACAATCCCTAAAACCACCATTGCAATAGAAACACCAAACCACACGGTAAGGTTTGATTCTGTTATCTGCATCAAAAGTTTTCCAGGTGGAGTTGACCACCCGTCGATAGGATAATTGTTTGCAGATATAATAACAGCCAATGTCCAAATGCTTCCGATTAGCGAAATAAACCCGCCAATAATTGCTCGCTTCAAGAATATCACCTCCAATATTAAATGTTTCTTTTCAGTCTGACAATTCAAAGTTTCTGTTCCTTACAAACTTCGATTTGTTAAGCTATCTATATAATATACAATATCATCTCTCTCTGATTATTACAATACCGACCGCCCTCGTTAGTTTTCAGGTCTAACGAAAGTGGTCGGTACATAAAAAAGCATTATTATTTTATTCCACTGCTTCCATAAAGTAAATTCGGGAGGAAAAATCCGGGAACAGTCGGGTGTCGGAATTATATCCGGTACCGGCGAAAGCGGGTTTCAGGGCAATTCCCGCACGCATCAGGGTATCTCCATAAGCAGTCAGGTCTTCTTTTTCCCCATCCATATTTACAAATCGCGAAAGAATCTCCTGCAATGCAGATCCCTGCTTGATATGAATCGGAGAAACGGTGTTCACAAGGTCTCCGAAGTCTTTCAGATTGTATTTGATATTCCTACCGTAGAAATGATATTTCACATCCGGAAGTAACCCCACCGGGCGATACCAGTCATGGGATTGGTTCGGAACTGTCAGGCGCCGGAAGAACAGCCCCACTGCTCTTCTGCCATCCGGGGACACGCAGGTCCAGGATAAGGTTTCCGAGTCGGAAGCTTCGTTTTCTGCTCCACGATAAAAGGATCCAAACTGGAAAACATCCCGCCATTTTTTATAAAGTGCAATCTGCTCCCGGATTGCGTTGAGATCACTTCCGGACAGATCCTTTAAATTACATTCATATCCTAAGACACCGAAGGAAGCCACCTGAAAACGGGTCTCAAGGGGCGTGATCCTTAAGGTCTGATGATTTGGACAAGATGACACATGTGCTGTAAATACCGATAAGGGATATCCATAGCTGTAACTGTTCTGAATCCCGGTACGGCACAGTGCGTCAGTATTATCGCTCGCCCAGATCTGCGGGAAATAACTTAATATTCCCAGATCAAAACGATTTCCACCTGAACTGCAGCCTTCAAACAAAATTTCAGGGAAACGTGTGGTCAGCTCATTCATAATGTGATAAAGCCCCAGCACATAACGATGTGCCGTCTCTCCCTGTTTCGCAGCAGGCAGATAAGGGGAATAAATATCACTGAAATTACGGTTCATATCCCACTTCACATAACGGATGTCTCCGGAGGAAAATACCTTCGTCATGGAATCTATTACATATTGCTGTACTTCGGGATTGCACAGATCCAAAAGGCGCTGATTGCGCCCCTCAGAGTGGGGATGTTCCGGAATCATCATTGCCCAGTCGGGATGCTCTTGATAGAGACGGCTGTTTTCACTGATCATCTCCGGCTCTACCCAGAGACCGAAATCCACCCCCAGGGCTTTGATTTTTTTACTGAGGGAAGCAATTCCTCCGGGCAGCTTCTTCGGATCCGGTTCCCAGTCTCCCAGGGAGGAGGTGTCATCATTTCGCCCGGAAAACCACCCGTCATCCATGACGAACAGTTCGATGCCGACATCTGCTCCTGCTTTTGCCAGCTGTACAAGCTTTCTCTCATCAATCTTAAAATAACAGGCTTCCCAGCTGTTTAACAGAACCGGACGAGGTCTTCTCTTCCACACTCCTCGGACAATATGCTCTCTGATAAAGGAATGTAACTGTCGGCTGAGTCTGCCATACCCCTTCGAAGAATAACTTAAAACAGCCTCCGGTGTATCAAAGTGCGCTTCCGGAGTCAGCTTCCAGGAAAAACTTTGTGGATTGATCCCACTTACAAAGCGCAGTTTCCCATAAGAGTCTTTCTCAAGGGCTTCATAATGATTTCCACTGTAGATCAGATTGCAGCCGATACAGGAGCCAAAAGTCTCACAGGTGTTCTTATGTCCCAGGATCATAAAAGGATTCGAACGGTTCGAAGAGGTTCCTGTATAAGAAGCATTTACAAATTTGCCGGAACGTAAGGAAATCTGTTCTCTGTGCATTTCTCTTGCCCAGGCACCACTGAAATGAGTGATCATGGAATAATCCTCTGTCAGATCTAATTGTGCGCTGAGGCATCGATTCAAGGTGACAGATGCGTCACTATGATTGATCAGCCGTGCACTCCTGGTAATGACATCACATTCTTCGAATACGGTATAAAACAGCTGCAACTCCAAATGATTCGTAACATCCTGCAAAACAATCTGAAGGCATTCCGCGGAATCAGTTTCCACTTCCGAATAGCTGTGAGGAAGTCCGGAATCCTGCAGGCACTGTTCTCTTTCCTTTAAAGTAATAATTTTATAGGAATCAAAAGTAAAGTCAGAGGTGACACTTCCGTCGGCAAATCTGACTTCCAGAAAAGGTTCTCTGATATCTCCCTTTCCTAACGTACCAACTTCCAAGCAGACATCTTCCATGGAGATCTGCGGATGTTCCCTGTCATAGGTACAGGTATTTCCCGGAGCGAAGGCTCTCTGTATGACAAGGGGCGCGCAGGAGGCGGGATCCTGTGAATCCACAGTGATACGTTCCCCATAATACAGATGTTCTAAATGTCCGGTCTCCATGACCCGCATTCCGTAGGTTGTGTGGGCAGTCTGTAAAAAGAACCATGGTCTCGTATCTGCATCTTTTACAATCTGAATCATGCTTTTAAGCCTCCTGAATCTCTTTTAACCGTTTTTCGGTCAGCTGATATTTCTTATGAAAGAAAATGACACCAATGACAAGGAGCAGAATAGGGAATAATGCCATCGTCATGCGAAGCCCTACCACAGAGCTTCCGGAAGCCCCTGTCGCTGCCGCAGCATCGCTGGTATCAGAGCTTAAGTTGCAGAGGTTCAGGCACAGGGATGCCACTAACGCAGAAATACCGGAAGCCAGTTTTACCACGAAGGTCTGCATGGAGAAAATGACACTCTCGTCTCGGCGATGATTTTTCCATTGACCGTAATCTACGGTATTGGCTAAAAATACGGTAGTCAGTACTGTCAGCATACCATTGGCGGCAAAGATCAGGAAGCCGGGAAGGAACAGTAAAAATACAGTACTCATATTCGTAAAACATAAAAGAAGCAATACAGCATATCCGGCAATTGCCATCAGGAAGCTGACATAGAAGATCCGGATGGTACTCATAAACTTACGAAGTAACGGGAACAAAAGCATCATGGCGAGAATCTGTACTGCCCCGCCGAAGGTGTTGAACAGTGTATAGGAATTGTACCAGGTATCTCCGCCAAAATCGTATTTAAAGAAATATATTACCAGGTTGGAGGTGGTATAGACCGCGCAGTTGATCAGTACAATGGTAATTACCACTGCCATCGCCTGATCGTTCTGAATTAACGCCTTGAACATCTGGCCGATGGAAGGTGCGTCCACATCTACCGTAGATTTTTCCTTAATATTAATACAGGTAATGGCAATAAATATCACGAACAGCACAGCAATGATCAGGGTGAACCGGGAAAATCCGACCCGCTCTTCTCCTCCGCCCAGGGCATTGACGCAGAGCATGGTGATCACGGTGATAATGGCAGAGCCTACACCGGCGCAGGAACGTCCCAGCGTAGACAATCCTTCACGCTCTTTTCCACTGTGAGTAAATGCCGGTATCATGGACCAGAAGGGAATATCCATCATGGTATAGGTCACGCCCCAGAGAATGTAAGTGACTGCCGCATAAGCTACCAGTCCATTGCCATCCAGTGCAGGCGGTGCCGAGAACATCAGATACAGAACAACAGCATTGGTTACTGTGCCGATCATCAGCCAGGGGCGGAACTTCCCCCACCTGGTTCTGGTCTTTGCCACGATGACACCCATGAAGGGATCGTTAAACGCATCGAATACTCTTGCAACCAGCAGAATGATACCCATGGCTACGGCGTTCACGCCTAAAATATCCTGATAATAATACAAAATATAGCTGGCAGACAGCATGTATACCATATCCTTGCCTACCGCACCCAGTCCATAAGAAAATTTTTCTTTTCCACTTAAACCCATAATGTAACCCTGATCCTTTCTTTTGAAATCCTTTGAAATCTAACGCTCAAATGAAACCATTAAATCATAATCTGAAAAGGTATCCGTATTTCCCCTGCCGTCTGTGACTGCAACAGCAAAGCTCCCCGACCGGATCTTCCCGTACTCTTAACATAAGTTCCACCCATGCCTCCCTGTAGGGCAATGGTGTCAGGTCCGATGATGGAGATGTCACCTTCCGTAATCAGACGAACCGGCTCCTGATAAAAGGGAAGCACATTTCCATGGTCATCCACTGCACGGATCCGCACCAGTGCCACATCATAGCTGTGCTGTTCCGTCAGAATGGTATGATCCGCTTCTGCTTCCAGCCGGATTTCGCGAACCGGTTCTTTGGTGACGGATTTTACGACTTTGCCGTCTTTGATAGCGTCAAACCGGTATATGGTAGCCGTACCGCCCCAGTCACCGATGTACTTCGTATACAGTCTGGTCACTTCCGCAAAATCGATATGATAGATCAGAAGCAGTTTTAAAGCCGTAAGATATAATCTCTTTGGAATGTGGTTCAGGCTTCCTCGCGCTACGAGATTCATGGCATCCGTGATCTCCTTGGCATGTTTCGGACGGAATCTTTCGTTCTGTGCAAGAGAATCTCCGATAAAATCATCGATCAGGATGGGACCGTGCTTTAAGTGCTTATAAGGTGACATTTCCGGCAGATATTCCTTGATAAAACGGTCGTTTTTGTACATCTTCACGCTGTCTGCATTGGATAGAATATAAATGTTGCCGCGGTTACAGCCGGGATGCTCTCCGATATCCATGGAGGAAGTGATCTCCAATACAGGAGTTTGTTCCTGCTCACAGGCATAGATATTTGATGCCAGCTTCGGATTCCGGAACATATCCATGACACCATGATAACAGATCCGGTCACCGCTTCCGAAGTCTTTGTGGGTGTTGTAGTCGAACATGCACCAGCCGAAGCTTCCGGCGATATCGGACTGACCTGCCACAGCATCCAGTACATTGGCGTGGCGGATGGCATGCTCACTGCGGCGCTCTTCGTTGTCGAAAGCCTTCGTGGGATACATATGCCCGTTGTACTCACTGATCAGATAAGGCTTCTCCATATCGGATGTGACTTTTTTCTTCGGATCACAGCCGGGCATCTCACCGTCGTGCAGAAAATCATTATACGTATAGACATCTTCTAACAGATGACTTTTTTTCATGGCACGGACACCACCGGTAGGTCTTGATGGATCCAGCTTATGTGCCACGGCATTGGTCTTTTCGTAAAAAGCATCGTCATCCGGTGACTCATTGATGCGTATCCCCCATAAAATGATGGAGGGATGATTACGGTACTGTCGGATCATGTCTTCGGCATTTGCCACAGCCTGTGCTTTCCAGGCATCGTCACCGATATGCTGCCAGCCGGGGAATTCCGTAAATACTAAAAGTCCCAGTTCATCACAGCGCTCCAGAAAATAATGGCTCTGGGGATAATGGGAAGTCCTTACGGCATTTAACCCCAGCTCCTTTTTCAGAAGATCCGCATCCAGCCGTTGCATGCTCTTAGGCATGGCATATCCCACATAAGGGAAGCTCTGGTGGCGGTTTAAGCCGCGGATCCGCAACTTCCTGCCATTAAGATAAAAGCCGTCCTTTTTAAATACTGCTTCCCGGATACCAAACCTGGTCTCTGTCTCATCCAGGATCGTATTGTCCTGATATAGCAGCTGTGTCTTTAAAATATAGAGATTAGCTTCTTCGGTGTCCCATAACAGAGGAGCGGTAATGGTTGCCGTGAGGGAGAACTCCTTGTCGCAGGAAACATCCGTAGAAACAGTCTGCTCGCACAAAAGCCTCCAGGATTCCTGCGCGGCTGCGGTACTTTTGGGCATGTAGTACTGTCGGATGGTCACGTTCTCATCACTTTCAGTAAGCGTGATCTCAGAGGTGATCTGAGCTGTCACGGGAGACGATCTGAAATCTATCGCTGTATGGACGAAGATATCCGAAAGGGAGACTTTTTCCTTTACTTCCAACCGGACATCCCGGTAGATACCTCCATAGGTCATATAATCGATCACATAGCCAAAAGGCGGAACGTTTAAATTCTCTCTGCTGTCTAAGCGGACACAGAGCAGGTTATCCTGCCCATAGAGTACATTGTCTGTTAAATCTACAGTAAATGCAGTGTAACCGCAGTGATGCTCTCCCACTTTTTTCCCATTACAAAATACAGTACTGTCATGGGCAGCTCCCTCAAAAGTAAGCAGGATCCGTTTTCCCTGCCAGTCCTTTGGAATCAGGAGATGGCGCCTGTATCCGCTGACCATCTGGTAGAGGGATTCGTCAAAATAATGAAACGGGGTTTCCTTACAGGTATGCGGCAGACGTACAGGCTGCAGTGTGTTTTCCGGATATTCCGGTGCCACTAAACTGTCCTCAAACTGTTCAGTGAACAGCCAGTCGTCGTTTAAGTAAAGTCTATGTGTCATAAGTTCATCTCCCTTTTTGTCTGCGTATTTACTGCCTCTGTGTGATTCCGTACATGAGAATATTTACGACCTCGTTTAAGGCGTCCACGTAAGTCAGATGATTCTGTGCGAGGATATCTCTTTGGAAAAACTGCTCAATGGAGGCTTCCAGCATCATTTTCACCAGACAGATGGGAACCGGGCGGATACTGCCCTCTGCCATGCCTGTCTCGATCAGTTGGATCGTAGGCTCCCAGCCGGTCTCTAAGCGAAGCTCCACTTTATGGTAGATCTTAGGATATTTGTCCCGTAGGGAATAGAGCTTTCTGAGGTCAATATTCTGATAGCCTTCCGGCAGGACACCTAAGATGCGCTGTAGCTTTTCGATAGTTCCCAGCGCAGGATCCGTCAGGATCATCTGCTCGCTTTCCTTGATGGAGTCAAAAATATAATCTACCATGGCCAGGAACAGCGCTTCTTTGTCGTCATAGACCGTATAGATGGTCTTTTTACTGATGGAAAGTTCCTTTGCCAGGTCATCCATCGTAAACTTCAGTCCTTTTCGATCGAAGACACGAAGGGTGGCATCCAAAATGTTTTTTTGCAGAGCATCTGTGGTATCCATAGGTGTTCCTCCGTCTTTAGAATAGAATGCTTTCATAGGTTTCTGTGGAAACTCAAATATAAATTTTAGTTTCCTTTGATACAAGAGTAGCATTTTGCAGGGGAATATTCAAGAAACGTTTTTACTAAAAAGAGTTTCCTGAAATTGTGAAATATAACAAAAAACCAGCCAAACGAGTGTTGACTGGTTTAAGAAGGTCTCATATTTTTTTCCATTGTTCTGCCAGGGTGGGATGGGACTTTTTACGGGTGATCTCCACTAGACCAAGTGGTGTCATATCCACGATCCGGGGATGCTGAGGATCCTGTGTGGTCAGCATTTTCAGGTATTCCAGTAATTTCTGACGATTTTCCTTTTCTGACATATTGATGAAGTCTACGATAATGATACCGGACAGATTCCGCAGACGCAACTGTCTTGCAACCTCTTCTGCAGCTTCGGCATTGACCTGATAATAGGTCTCTTCTCCCATCTTCTTAGATTCATTTTTGCCGGAATTGACATCGATGACTGTCATGGCTTCCGTGGGCTCAATGACCAGATATCCGCCGCATTTCAGCCAGACTCTCGTATCCAGTGCCTCATCAATTCCCCGTTCGAGAGAATATAAAAGACGCAGGGAAATGGCAGGATCATCATACAACCGGAGGTTCTTCTGCTGTAAAAGCGGATGACTGCTTTCAGAAAGCTTGTGGAAGATCTCAGGGTCATCCGTAAGGACTTCACTGTATTCCGATGGATCTGCCAACTGTTCCAATGCCTCGTAGATGGCTTCAGAAGGCGCAAGAAGACAGGTAAGGCATACTTTATGGATTGCCTGATTTAAAAGGATCTGAAGGGCTTTGGATGCGCTCTCAGGGGTGGTTCCGTTTTTAACAAGCTGTTGCTTCATCCGGGAAGGATCTGTGGTAACGGAAGCCCGCTTTGTCTTCTGGGCATCTCTGGTGACCATGACCACCAGTTCATCTCCGGCTTTTAAGCTTCCGTCCGGCTGTCTGTTGGTAAGATGTGCCGTACCTGCTTCCCGTAATGGCAGAAAGCACAGTTCCCCGGGCGCAATCTCCACGAAGCAGGCATCGATGTTTTTCGCCACATTCTGTATTTTTCCCAAGTAGATTCCGCCAAGCTTACTGGCATTCGAACGAAGCACCCGCACAGTGACAATTCCGCCGGAGTTCACAAGTAATGCCACATTTTTATCCCGAAGCTTCGTAAAGATCATTTTCCCGGTAGTACAGTCCGTGCTCTTACGGATCTCATTTATTTCTTTTTCTCTTGCCGGTCTGCCGCCGGTGAGACTGCGGCTCATTCGGTATCTCCGGAAGCCGTTTTGTAAGCTTCTTCGCTGTCATAACCGATGGCGTCTAAGGGAAGCAGTTCTCCGGCATCGCTTCTTAAATAGGTCTCTTCTCTGTTGACCATAAGGGCATTCTCAGGGAGGGGGTCTCCATTTTCCGCAAATAATGCCTCCACTACCTGAATGGGCTTGATATTGCCGGCGCTGGATGCATCTACCAACAGATACAGGCTGTTACCATCCACGGCTTTCAGCTCATAGATGCCTTCTTTTAAATTGATTTCCCGGCTGCCTTTTTTGGTCTCCTTGGTGATCAGAATCTCATCCTTTTTAAGGAAGCGTTCCACTGCAGGTGCCAGATCAAAATGAGGACCTCTGCCCTCCCGGAAGGTTACGGTATATCCGGCGGCAGCCACGCTTGCCATGGCATTTCCTGCCTTATCCGGCAGGATCTTCACGGAAGTGATCTCAATGCCGGGTACAGATGCGGCATTGAGCCGTGTCTTAACATCCTCGCAGGAAGTCAGGGAATGTACTTCCAGATCCATATATTCTCCGTTGCTGGTCAGTCCCACGCCTAAGGGTGCGGCGAAGGACATGATCTGATGGGGGCTGAATCCTCCGGTATAGGCTACGTCCAGTTCTGCTCTGCGGTTGGCTTTCTGGAAAAAACGCATTACATCCAGATGGCCGATAAAACGTACCGGTCCGTATTTTTTGAATTTAATTCTTAATTTCATAATTTCTGTCAAATTTCTATGCGGTCTTTCTTGAAAGACCTGCAATTCCCTTTCTTCTTATTCTTCAACATTCAATAACGTGCCATAAGGGTGTGTCTCGTACGATCAGTCTCTGGGCTCTACGCAGATACCGCAGCCGAATCTGGCGGCACCGCAGCCCTGACATGCCTGTTTGCAGTTCGGTGAGATCGTCTCGTTTTTCGCCTTCTGCCATTCTCTCTCCAGGAAAGAACGGGAGACACCGCAGTCCAGGAAATCCCAGGGCAGGATCTCGTCCAAGGGTCGTTCTCTGTGGGAATAGAAATCCGGATCCAGACCGCAGGCAGCGAAGGCTTCCATCCAGACATCATTGTGGAAGTATTCGCTCCAGGCATCGTAGAAGCAGCCCTTGTGATAAACATATAAAAGCACCTGGGACAATCTCCTGTCGCCTCTTGCCAGCACACCTTCTAAGACGCTGACATCCGCTTCGTGCCAGTTGTACTTGATACTCTTCTGGTTCAACTGCTCGGAGATGGCTTTTCGGGTCAGATATGCCTTTTCCACGAATTCTTCCTTGGTACACTGGGGTGCCCACTGGAATGGAGTAAAGGGCTTCGGTACGAAGAAGGAGGTACTGGTAACGATCTGTACTCTGCCGTTGACACGTTTCTCCTTCGGCACCGTATCGAAGAAGGTGGCTGCAATCTTATTGGACAGTTCAGCGATGCCGCGGATATCCTCCTCGGTTTCGGTGGGATGTCCCAGCATGAAATACAGCTTGACTCTGGTCCAGCCGCCCTCGAAAGCCAGCGCGGAACCATGCAGGATCACTTCTTCCGTCAATCCTTTATTGATGACATCACGCAGTCTCTGGCTGCCGGCCTCCGGTGCGAAGGTCAGGCTGGATTTTTTCACATCCTGCACCTTACTCATGACATCCAGGGAAAAGGCATCAATACGTAAGGACGGCAGGGAGATATTGATATGTCTCTTGTTGCATTCTTCCATCAGGAAATCAATCAGTTCCGGCAGTTTGCTGTAATCACTGGAGCTTAAGGAGCTTAAGGAGATCTCCTCGTGACCGGTATTTTTCAGCATCTCCATGGCGTATTTTTTCAATACTTCCACGTCACGCTCTCTGACCGGACGATACAGCTGCCCAGCCTGGCAGAAACGGCATCCGCGGATACAGCCTCTCTGAATCTCTAAGACCACTCTGTCCTGTGTGACCTTAATGTAAGGTACCACGGGCTTCATGGGATAAAAGCTGTCGGTCATATCCGTCACCAGTTCCTTGCGGATCGTAGCGGAAATCCCCTCTTCGGTCGGGCGAAAGGAAGCGATGGTGCCGTCCTCATGATAAGCAGTCTCATAGAATCTGGGAACATACATGCCGGGCAGCTTCGCAGCACGGCGTAAGAATTCTTCTCTTCCCACCTTCTCTTCTCTGCACTTTTTATACAGATCGATCAGTGGACGATACTGGGTCTCGCCTTCACCGATATAGAAGATATCGAAAAAGTCTGCAATGGGTTCCGGATTATAGGTGCAGGGACCGCCACCGATGACAATGGGACAATCATCCCCACGTTCCTTTGCAAGCAGCGGGATCTTCGCCAGATCCAGGACCTGTAAAATATTCGTATAACACATCTCGTACTGGATGGTGATTCCCAGGAAATCAAAATCCTTTACCGGATCCTGACTCTCCAGGGCAAACAGAGGGATGTTTTCCTTACGCATGATGGCATCTAAATCCACCCAGGGAGAATAGACTCTCTCACACCAGACATCGTCCCAGGAGTTGAGCATGCCATACAGGATCTGAATGCCCAGATGGGACATGCCAATCTCGTAGACATCGGGGAAGCACATACAGAAACGTACATCAATGTTATTTAGGTCCTTCACCACCGCGTTCACTTCGTTGCCGATGTAACGGGCAGGTTTTTCAATCTTCATCAGAATATCATCGCTTAATGCTAATTTTTCGTTCATAATCAATATTTACCTCAATTTATTTTTCATCTGCCGGACATCTTCCTCCGTGCAGGGAATCACGGAATATCTGGCTTTCTCATAGATTTCCGCCATTCCCGTAATGCTGAGAGCTTTTTGCGCATCTCTAGCAGTATAAAATGGGATGCTCATCTTTGCAAGCCCGCAGGAGTTCATTTTTTTTCTGATATTCATTTCCTGCTTGTTCTGCCGTAATCTCTCCCAAATTGCTCATAACTATTCAGAACTTCATTATATCTTAAAAAAACCAGTTCTGCCAGTACCAAAAGGTACATAAATATGAACTGCAAAGCATGGTCATGTAGGGAGGAATATTTTTGGAACCATTGGATGATAAGAATACAGCACAACTTTTGCAGCAAATGCGCAGACAGACAGAAATAAGGCCGGAGCAGGAAGAATCCAGTGGTTCCGGTAGTTCTCATACCGGGACTTTCAGAATCCGTCTTGCTCTGGCCGGAGTATTATTGCTTACAGTGATATTGCTGGATCGGGAAAATAAAAGCTTTGCCGGTCTGTCCATGGATCAGGTGCTGTCTTACGTTACGGAGGTAGATTACGGAACATATATCGAGACCTGGATGGAAAATGCGGTTAACGATTTGCAAGCTCTGTAGTGATTTCTTCCCAGGTGACATCTTTTTCTGCCATCAGGACCATCATATGATACAGGAAATCGCTGATTTCATATTTGACCTCATTGGGGTTGGGATTTTTGGCGGCGATCACAATCTCAGTCGCCTCCTCGCCCAGTTTCTTGAGAATCTTGTCAATGCCCTTGTCGAACAGGTAATTGGTATAGGAACCCTC
>ULUB01008114.1_pt1 | contig 12129 bp, 9 predicted proteins | sample 1958111 | NCBI WGS metagenome assembly ULUB01 (sample SAMEA4835749, study PRJEB28245) | human gut metagenome | biome: gut microbiome; material: fecal sample | place: Denmark | collected 2008
AAGAGCGGCTCAAAATCAAAGCTTATCGTTGCGCCGAATATGTGGCACGTTTATCTGCTTTACGGAATGAAGGAGCATAAGCCGCACTACGGTGAAATAGGAAGATTTATAGATATGGTCATGCCTGCATCTGCACCGAGGTGGGTTAAGCTTGACAATGCCGCTAAGATTTTTCCTGCTTCAAGGCGCCGTGGGTGGTACAATATGTTCAGACTGTCGGCTGAGCTTAGCGAGCCGGTTGACAAGGATGTTTTGCAGTCTGCTCTTAATATTACGATAAGGCGTTTCCCGACTGTTGCCGCAAAGCTAAAAACAGGCTTTTTCTGGTACTATCTTGAGGAAATAGAGTCTGCACCGAAAGTTGTTCCGGACGGATATCAGCCCTTGATGCCAAGACCATTCGGTAAGGTCAGAGAGTGTGCAATAAGGGTTTTATACAGAAACAATAGAGTGGCGGTGGAGTTTTTCCATGCTGTAACCGACGGAACAGGTGGGTTGGTCTTTTTGAAAACACTTTTGGCAGAATATCTTTGTCAAAAGTACGGCATTGAGATTGAAAATGAAAAAGGTGTTCTTAACAGGCTTTCTTATCCCGACCCTGAGGAGCTTGAGGACAGCTTTTTGCGAAGCACCGGCGAGGTTGCGGCAAAGCGAACCGAGGGCAAGGCTTATCATTTGACGGGAACACCGGAGCGTTACGGCTTTTTGCACCTCACTGCCGGCACTGTCCCGTTAGATAAGATAATGGAGCTTGCTAAGAGCTATGGGGTTACTCTGACAGCATTTTTGTCTGCTGTTATGCTCAAGTCAATCATCGAGATTCAAAAGCGCAGGGTCAGAAATAGGAAAAAGCGTTTGCCGGTTAAGATACAGATCCCAGTCAACCTCAGAAAGCTGTTCGGGGGGCGGACTATGCGCAACTTCGTCATGGTTGTAAATGTCGGCGTTGACCCGAGAATGGGGGAGTACACCTTCGACGAGCTTATTTCTGCGGTGCATCATCAAATGGCTTTGTACATCACAAAAAAGAATATGCAGGCGGTGTTTACAACAAACGTAAATTCGGAAAAGGTGTTTGCTATAAAGGTTGTACCGCTGTTTATAAAAAACATGGTTATGAAGGCTGTGTTTGATTCGGTCGGTGAGTCTCAGGCTTGTCTGTCTCTTTCTAATTTGGGTCTTGTCGATATACCCGGCGCTATGAGAGCATACGTTAAAGGGTTCGATTTTATCATCGGACCGCAGGCTAAGGCGTCTTATAACTGCGGAGTATGTTCATTCGGAAATGATTTGAGAATTAATTTTATAAGAAAATCAACCGAGCCTGAGCTTGAGCGTGAGTTCTTCACTAATCTTGTCAAGCTTGGACTCAAGGTGACGGTTGAGAGCAACCAGATCGGAGGTTAACGGAAAATGTATTGTGTCAAATGCGGAGTTGAGCTTAAGGATTCCGAAAAGACCTGTCCCTTGTGTCAAACGCCTGTTTTTCATCCTGACATAAAGCAGGGGGAGTGCGAGAAGCCGTACGGTGAATATGAGCCTGAGGAAAAGGGATTTTCAAAGAGGGGAATACTCTTTATTGTCAGCGTTCTCTTTGGTCTGACGGCTTTGCTTACTCTTTTAATAGACTTAAGAGTTACCCCTACGATTGCGTGGTCGGGTTATGTAATCGGAGGGCTGATACTGGCTTACTTAATCTTTATATTGCCGCTGTGGTTTAAGCATCCGAATCCTGTTATTTTTACTCCTGCTTTCTTTGCAGCCGTGGTTTTGTTTTTACTTTATATAAACCTAAAAAACGGCGGCGGCTGGTTCTTGAGCTTTGCATTCCCAGTTGCGGGAATAGCAGGACTCATTGTCACAGCGCTTGTAACGCTGCTCAGGTACTTAAAAAAGGGACACCTGTTCATCTACGGAGGAGCGCTTATTGCAGTCGGAATATACACCGTGCTGATTGAGATGTTTGTTTGCATAACATTTGAAGGCGTTAAATTCGTCATGTGGAGCTTATATCCTTTCGTATCATGCGTTGTCATAGGACTTATGCTGATTGTCATAGGTATATGTAAGCCGCTTAGAGAGTCGCTTTCAAGGAAGTTCTTCATTTAACAGTGTAAAATAAAACAGGAGGGCAAAAGCCCTCCTGAAACCATTTTTGCACTTCTTAAATTGAAAGAGTTTAATAATGCCTGTCGGAAGTCGGTTCTGACGGCGATATTTATGTATTTGTGCTTTTCTTGTTCTTTCTTTGCATACCCTTTAGTACCAACAGCGATATTATCAGCACCAGCGGGAACACACTTCCTGCGAGCATTCCTCTTTGAAGATTGTCGCCGGAGCTTTGAGTTATAGCTCCGACCAAGCTCGGACCGAAGGAACCGCCTAAGTCGCCTGACATTGCTAACAGCGCAAACATTGCCGTTCCGCCCGTCGGTATGCTTTTAGAGCAAATGCTAATAGTACCCGGCCACATGATTCCCACAGAGAAGCCGCACATTATGCAGCCTATTAATCCGATCAATGGGTTATCCGAAAGCGACGCCGCAATATAGCACACTAAGCACAGCGCACCTGAGCCGAGCATGAACTTTGAAAGATCCAATCTGTCGCCGTATTTGCCGAAAATAACACGGCTTATACCCATTGTGACGGCGAACATACATGGACCTGCGAGATCACCGGCAGCCTTTGAAAGACCCAAAGCCGACTCGGCGTAGGCAGAAGCCCACTGCGACATTGAAAGCTCTGAAGCACCTGCGCAGATCATCAAAACGATTGAAATCCAAAACAGCGGCATCTTTAAAAGCTCGCTTATCTTTAAGCCTTCGCCGTCGCTTGTCGGTCGCTCTATCGGACAGGTTGCAAAGTTATAGACGTTATACAGCGGTACGATCGCCCATATGCAGGCGAGCCACTTCCAGCTTTGAATGCCGAATGCCGCAAAGAAAACAGTTGATATGAGGATAACGCCGACTGAGCCCCAGCAGTAAAACGAGTGAAGAAGGCTCATAGTGGCTTCCTTGTGCTCAAACGGGCAGGCTTCAACTATCGGACTGCACAAAACCTCGATGAGTCCGCTGCCTATAGCGTATATTACAACGCTAATCATTATCCCCAAAAACGGGTCAGGCATCAGGTCGGGCAAAAAGGCAAGACCTATAAGTCCGGCAGCTGAGCTCAGCTCAGACGCAATGACGCATTTTCTGTAGCCGATGCGGTCGGCAAAGTTTGCGCACAACACGTCGACAATAAGCTGTGTAAAGAAAAATACGGACGAAATGAGTGCGATTTTTCCCAAGGGAATGTTATAGTCGTTGTGGAATTTCAAAAAAAGTAAAGGTGCAAAATTCGCTGCAATTGCCTGTGTTATAAATCCGAGGTAGCAGGCTATCAGCGTTTTTTTATAGTTTTTCATGTTGATTTCCTCGCTGTTTGCTTTATGCTTTATTCTGTAGTTATTGCAGGCACACTGATTATGGCACAGCAACGTGATTGATTATGGCACAGCAACGTGATTGATTATGGCACAGTTCCTTTGCTGTGTCAATATGAAATTCAGCACTTTATAAGAAAAAACAGAAGTTCCTTTCTTGATTACGGGTAATGATTCGGAATGCAGCGGAGCCGTTGAAATTATACCCGTGTTTTTACATTTCGATTGAAGCTTGTGCGAAAGGAAACAGCTGACAGTTGATTGATTCATTTGTCTTGACGGGCTGATTTTTGGGCATCGACCTCACATAATCACTATAGGCTGTCGGAATTTTTTTTCTTCCGACAGCCTTAAGCTTTCATATTTAGGTGTTATTGAGCCGCTTTTACGGTGAAGTGTATCATTTAAACAGCAGTAAGCACAAGGAGCAGACCGCACCTTACCTGCTGTTATATCGCTTTAGTGTATAACTCCACCCGAAAATCCGGAGTTAATTTCATACAGTTCTTTTTTGCCGTCAATATAAGGCTGATAGATTTCGAGCATATCGCCTGTGCCGTATTTGCCGCAGGCTGAACAATTCTCGCATTCATTGGCGTCACAGAAAAGTCCTTCTCTGACCAAAGCCTCACGTTCTTCCTTAGTTGTGTCTTTGATTAAATATTTTTTCGGCATTATATAAATCCTTTTGTCTGTATTTTTAAAACAGAGAATCAAAAAAATACTCCTGCACTTTTTAAGTGCAAGAGTATTTTTGCCGAAACAGACTCAAATATTATTGTAGGTTAGAATAATTTAATGACATTAAAATTTGAAAAATTAATCTTCAAAAACAGAAATAACTTCTGAACCCTTTTTAACGAATGCAATGTACTGGGATACCTCAGCGTGCATGGCAACTGTCTGACCGCCCTTATACTCCTTGCCGTCGATAACGCTTATCCATTCGCCCTCGGGCAGGTAAACCTCACGGTCGGTCTGACCCTCATTATAAATAGGAGCAAACAGGATATCTGCGCCGTACATATACTGATCCCAAAGGTCATAGCACTTGCTATCATCGGGGAACTCAAAGAACATGGGTCTCATCATCGGCCAGCCGTGCTCGTGAGCTTCCTTGGCAAGCTTTAAGGTGTAGGGACGCATCTTCTGCCTTGTTTCAATCATCTTCTTGAGGACAGGGTAGTTCTCGTCGCCAAAGTGCCAAATCTCATTATAGCCTCCGCCCTTGACCATGACATCTGGAGCTTCATCGACATAGTAGGACTGATAAAGTCTTGTGCCATGGAGTCTCATAACGGGGCAGAACAAGCCGAACTGGAACCATCTCATCAAAAGCTCACGCCAGCTCTTTGACTCGGTGTCGCCGAATAAGAAGCCGCCGATATCTGAGTTCCACCACGGAATTCCGCACATAGCCATAGAAAGACCGCTTGTTATGCTCTGCTTCAAAGCGTGGAAGCTCGACATAATGTCGCCGTTCCAAACGCACGCACCGACTCTCTGGCTTCCGGCATATGCCGCACGGGTCAAGGAGATTATCTCGGTTTCACCCTCGCTCTTTAAGCCGTCGAAGAATATCTTATTGTAGTAATATGGGTATAAGAGCGCAGTCTGAGCGCCGTTTCCTATGTGCATCTTTAAGTTGGAGAACTGCTGAGGATGTACCTCAGGCTCTGCTTCGTCAAGCCAGAAGTTCTTGATTCCGTAGTCGTAATAGTTTTTCTTGACCTTGTCCCAGTAGAACTTTGCGGTTTCGGGATTGGTCGGGTCTATATAGGTTATCATTCCGAAGAAGTCGAAGGTGGGGTACTGACCGTTTTCTGTTCTTACAACCATATTGCGGTTGTTCATAACGTTCCAGTTTTCGCTTCTGGGGCTTATAGTCGGCCAAACGGAAACAACAGGCTCTATGCCCATTTCCTTAAGCTCGTCGACCATTGCCTTGGGATCGGGCCAATACTTGGGGTCGAACTTTAAGTCGCCCTGCTCTGTCCAGTGGAAGAAGTCGATAACAATGGCGTCTATATCAATTCCACGTTCCTTGTAGTCTTTTGCGACCTTCAAAAGTGTGTCCTGCTTTTCATAGCGGCACTTGCACTGCCAGAAGCCCGCTGCCCATGAAGGCATCATCGGCGAATAGCCGGTGAGGTCAGCATAAAGCGTCATAACGTCCTTTGGCGTGTCTCCGACAAATACTAAGTAGTCAGCCTGATATGCGCTGTCGGCAACCCACATAGTGTGGTTTAAGGTTGTTTCACAGCGACCGGGAGCGGGATTGTTCCAAAGGAAGCCATAGCCTAAGGATGAATAGTAAACGGGGATTACCGACTTGGTGTTGTAGTGCTGAAGCTCGGTTGTTGTTCCCTTGCGGTCAAAAGCGTCCTCCTGCTCCTGGCTCAAGCCGTAGATGTGCTCGCCGTGGTTAGCGTTGAAAGCGTATCTTATGCGGTAGTTGTCGCCCTCGGTGTGCTGATATCTCATGCAATAGTCACCGTAGTTCTTGGTGGAAAGAATTACTCTGCCCTTGCGCTTGAAGCAAAGCTCTCCGCCCCAGTCGTTGGTGGTTGATACGTCTACTGAGATGTCGCCGTTGGTCAGGGCGGCGTGTTTGTCGTCGCCTGTTATTACAGGCTCTGAGTTATCCTTGGCGTCTAAAAGTGTCCACTTCTCGTCGGATAGGTTAGAGTTTTTGGACGCTCTGACTCTGATACAGTTCAAACCGTAAGGTTCGATGAGAACAGTTTCATCACGTCTTTCAAATAGAATTGCGTTTTCCCTTAATGTGATAATTCCCAAATTAATCATTCCTTTCATATATAAAAATATTGTTCTGATATTGAATATGTAATGCCGTATGCTTTTGCAGCACAGCTTATATCAATTTCATTCTATATGATACTATATGTATTTTCAATGACAATTCTAAACCTATAGATTGATTTTTACTGAGCTTACATTGACCTCAACAACAGAAAAAGGAATGTGATAAATGTTTGACCGTTTCGGATATATTTTGTTTGTAGTCAGAAAGCTGTCTAAGACCTTTTGAATATGACACCTGTATCAATCGGATATGAGAAAATGATACACTGTATGATAATGCCGATATTTGACATTATACACGAAAAAGGTTGTATGGAAAAACCGACGCCGAGACGGCAGACCTTATTTACAGCAATATAATAGGTTAAACTTTTTGATATACGAAAATTGTGTGAAATATTCTTGTTTGCTCTTGACTTATTGACACAATGGTTATATCATAGTACATGAGGAAATTTGGATTTGTCATATTCTTTCCTTGCATGAAAGAAAACACTGATTAATGTTTTTCGTTCAATCAGCGATTCACTAATCGTTAAAATTTTTTTATAAAGGAGATTACATCATGGCTTCACTTACAAAGAACCCAAATGTCAACAAATGGGTCGATGAAATGATCGCCTTAACCAAGCCCGATAAGGTTGTTTGGATTGACGGCAGTGAGGAACAGCTCAACGCTTTGCGCAAGGAAGCTTGCGAGACAGGCGAGATGATAAAGCTCAACGAGGAAAAGCTCCCCGGATGCCTTTATCACAGAACTTTGCCCAACGACGTTGCCCGTGTTGAAGACAGAACCTTTATCTGCTCACGCAACAAGGAAGACGCAGGACCGACAAACAACTGGTGCGATCCTAAGGAAATGTATGCAAAGCTCACTCCTATGTACGACGGAGTTATGAAGGGCAGAACAATGTATGTCATTCCTTACTCAATGGGTCCTATCGGTTCGCCTTTGGCTAAGGTCGGCGTTGAGGTTACAGACTCTATCTATGTTGTTCTCAACATGGCTATAATGACAAGAATGGGTGCAGACGCATTCAAGAACCTCGGCGATACTTCAAACGACTTCGTTAGAGGTCTTCACTCAAAGGCCGATGTTGACCCTGAGGGCAGATACATAGTTCAGTTCCCTGAGGACAACACCATTTGGTCTATCAACTCAGCATACGGCGGAAACGTTCTTTTGGGTAAGAAGTGCTTCGCTCTCAGAATTGCTTCATACCAGGGCAAGAACGAAGGCTGGATGGCAGAGCATATGCTCATCTTGGGTCTTCAGAAGCCCAACGGCGAGATCAAGTATATCACAGCAGCATTCCCGTCTGCCTGCGGAAAGACCAACCTTGCAATGCTCATCCCTCCGGAGGGATATACCAAGAAGGGTTACAGAGTCTGGACAGTCGGCGATGATATTGCTTGGCTCAAGCCCGGCGAGGACGGTAGACTTTATGCTATCAACCCTGAGAACGGCTTCTTCGGCGTTGCTCCCGGTACAAACGAAAATTCAAACTACAATGCTCTTGCTTCTACCAAGAAGAACACCATCTTCACAAACGTTGCAATTAACAACGACGATATGACTGTTTGGTGGGAGAAGCTCGATAAGAATCCTCCTGTTAATGCAACTGAGTGGAAGGGCGCAAAGGTAAACGGTCCTGAGTATATTGCAGAGGGCAACAAGCTTGCTCATCCCAACTCAAGATTTACCGCTCCTGCTGAGAACTGCCCCTGCATTTCTTCTGAGTTCAACAATCCTCAGGGCGTTCCGATTTCTGCTATCATCTTCGGCGGCAGACGTGCTAAGACAGCTCCCTTGGTATACCAGTCATTCAGCTGGCAGCACGGCACATTCGTTGGTTCTATCATGGCCTCAGAGACTACCGCTGCTGCAACAGGCGCTGTAGGCGTTGTAAGACGTGACCCGATGGCTATGCTTCCGTTCTGCGGATATCACATGGGCGACTACTGGGCACACTGGCTTGAAATGGGCAAGGTTTTGGGTGACAAGGCTCCTAAGATCTTTAACGTTAACTGGTTCAGAACCGACGATGATGGCAACTTCATCTGGCCCGGCTTCGGCGACAACATGAGAGTTCTCGACTGGATCATCGACCGCTGTGAGGGAACTGTTGACGCTGTTGAAACTCCTATCGGCTTCGAGCCTAAGCCCGAGGACATCAATGTTGAGGGTCTTGACGGTATTACAACCGAGACAATTGCAGACCTTCTCACTGTTGATACCGAGCTTTGGAAGGAAGAAACCAAGGGTATTGAAGAGTTCTATGCTAAGTTCGGCGAAAAGCTTCCTAAGGAGCTTGCACAGGAGCTTGCAGACCTCAAGGCAAGACTTGGATAATTCTGTTTTGATATTTATATTGAGTGCGCTTCTTAAAAAAGGGGCGCACTTTTTGTTCTGATTTCACTTTTCAAATTGCAAAAAGTATGCTACAATATCACTGTTACAGCACGACTTATGTACTTTTGGGAGATGTATTAATGCAAAAAATTTTAGGATATATGCGCAAGGCTATTCAGGAGTTCGACCTCATTCAGGACGGAGATAAAATAGCCGTCGGAGTGTCCGGCGGAAAGGACAGCCTTGCATTGCTTTTAGGACTTATAAGGCTGAAAAGATTCATAGGAATAGACTACGAGCTTGTCGCCATAACCTTAGACCCGATGTTCGGCGGTGAAGAGACGGATTATTCGCCTGTTGCCAAGCTTTGCGAGGAAAACGGCGTTGAGTATGTCATCGAGCGCACGCACATCGGAGAAATCGTTTTCGACATAAGAAAAGAACCCAACCCCTGTTCGCTGTGCGCACGAATGCGCCGAGGTGCTTTGCACGACGCTGCTTTGCGTCAGGGCTGCAACAAGATTGCTTTAGGTCACCACTATAACGACGCCGTTGAGACGTTCATGATGAACCTGTTTATTGAGGGCAGAGTGGGCTGCTTTTCGCCTAAGAGCTACCTCTCAAGAAAGGGTCTTTGGATGATTAGACCGATGGTGTTTGTGCCCGAAAGCGTCATAAAAAGCGCAATTAAGCGCAATAACATTGAGGTCGTGAAGTCTAAGTGTCCTGCCGACGGCGTTACTAAGCGAGAGGAAATGAAGGAGTTTTTGCGTCAGCGTGAATACGGCGACAAGGGCTTTACCGACAGAATCTTCGGTGCAATGCGCCGCTCGGGCGTAAACGGCTGGGGCTTTAAGGATGCAAGGGAATCTGCTGCGGATGAGTCGGAGGATTAATCGGAATAAAGGCGTTTATTTCAAAGCGATGTTACCGTTGACGATTTGTTGAGCGGATTCTGAGTTTTTGTTCATGTTGAAAGGATTATAAATATTATGAGTATGAGACTGCTTTTTGTCGGGGATGTTGTTTCGGCGTGCGGCTGTGAGTTTTTAGGCTCTAAACTGCGTATGCTGAAAAGCAAATATAATATAGACGTAACTGTTGTTAACGGTGAAAACTCTGCTCAGGGCAACGGCATAACCGTTCACTCCTGCAACTATCTCACCAAAATCGGAGCAGACGTTATCACAACCGGCAATCACGCCTTTAAGCGCCGTGAATCGGTTGAGATGTTCGACAGGGTTGAACACCTTTTAAGACCGTTTAATTACCCTGACGGAGTAATCGGCAAGGGCGTACATATCCTTGATATGGGCAGGTGCCGTATAGCGGTTGTAAACCTGATGGGCGTTGTGTATATGGAACCGCTTGAAAATCCGTATACGGATGTTATGAAAGCACTTGAGGATATTGACACTCCGAATATTTTTGTCGACTTCCACGCCGAAGCTACCGCCGAGAAGAAGGGAATGGGATATTTTCTTGACGGCAAGGTCACAGCAGTTTTAGGAACTCACACACATGTTCAAACAGCTGACGAGACAATTTTATCAGGCGGAACGGCATATATAACAGACGTCGGCATGACAGGACCTGAGGAATCGGTTCTGGGTGTGAAAAAAGAGCTGGCAATCGAGCGTCAGAGATTTAACTTCCCGGTTAGATTCATTGAGGCGGACACGCCCTGCTTTATAAACGCCGTTGTAGTTGAATTTGACGAAAAGACAGGCAGAGCCATAAGCATAGAAAGAATAATTGAGCGGTGATGCTTTTTATGTCTGACATTGCGTTTGCATAAAAAAGGAGATGTGAGCATGATAGAAACTAAAGACTTGATTATCGATAAAGCAAAGCAGTCTGATTGGAAGGATATGTATTATAACGTCTGGCGGCATCCTGAAACAGCTAAGTATATGATGTGGAGCGTTACAAAAAGTGAGAGCGACGCCGAGGATAGGATGCGCAGAACTATAGAGTTCCAGAAAACTCACGATACATATTTAGTTTATGAGAAATCAAGTGGCAGGGCAATCGGCTTTGCAGGCGTTGAGCAGGAGTCGGCCGGGGTGTTTACTGAAACGGGGATATGCTTAGGCGTTGACTATGTCGGAAAAGGGTACGGCAAGCAGATTGTCGGCGCGCTGATTGAATATGTTAAATCACACTTCGGAGCAAGAGAGTTTGTTTATTCATCGAGAGAGGAGAATAAAGCATCAATTGCCTTAGCTCATTCGATGGGCTTTGAATATGTATCAAGTGAAATCAGAAAGGATGACAGGGACAACACAAGCTATAATATGCTCAGATTTATAAAGAAGCTCGATTGAGTGAACATTGCTCGGCACGATTTGCGAAGGCTGCATTCATGCTGAGCTTTATTGTTTTTATGCGATCAGTGACCTAAAAACAGCCTGACCGTAAGTGCTGAAAGTATGAATGCGGCAAAATCACCTGCAAGAGCAGACAGCAGGGTATGACGGGTCTTTTTAACCTTTGTTGCACCGAAATATACGGCTATGGTGTAAAAGGTTGTTTCTGTCGACCCCAGTAAAACGCTTGCAACTCGTCCTATGTAGCTGTCCGGACTGTGTTCGCTCAGAATACCTTCAAGAAGCGAAAGAGCGCCGCTTCCGGAAACGGGACGCATTAAGGCAAGCGGCACGCATTCAGCCGGAAGCCCCAGAAAGCTTGTTATCGGCGATATTAGGCTTGTCAGAGCGTTTAATGCGCCGGACGCTCGCAGCATCGACACTGCAAGCATTAATGCAACAAGCGTCGGCAATATGTCGAAGCCTACTAAAATGTTTTCCTTCGCCCCTTCTATAAAGGTGTTGAAAACGTCGACCTTTTTGAACAGTCCGTACAGTACAGTTCCGAGCACGAATATCGGTATAATTATACTTGATAGGCGCATACCTTTTGACTACCTTTCTTATTATGTGAGTTTTTACACTGCCGCACAGTGTATTCTTCAGTCATTCTTTTTTGCTTGCCGTTGCCGATGACGCTTGATTGAGATGATGCCGTCGAAGGCATAAACGCACAATATGCTCGTTGTAAGAGACAGAATCGAAACGGCTAAAACACACGGCAGGATTTCAAGAGGGGAGACGCTTCCGTGCGCCAGGCGGAGAGTAGCAACGGTTGTCGGTATAAGCTCTATCGATGATGTATTCAAAACGGCAAGGAGCATCATGTTTTTGGTTGCATAGCTCTTTTCGCCTTCAAGCTTTTCTAATTCTCTCATGGCGTTTATTCCGAGCGGAGTTGCGGCGTTGCCCAGCCCAAACAGATTCGCCGCCGTATTCATTGCTATAGCCTTGAACGCCTCAGAGCCGGTATCAAGCCCTTTGAAAATCAGCTTTAAAAACGGACTTATAAGCTTAGTCACCTTGTCGGTAATTCCTGATTTTTGGGCAATTTTCATGACTCCGCCCCATGTCGCCATCGAGCCGATTATCGTTAAGACAAGCTCAACTGCCGTCTGTCCGCTTGTTATGACTGCATTTGACAGCTC
>ULUB01008196.1_pt1 | contig 11957 bp, 9 predicted proteins | sample 1958111 | NCBI WGS metagenome assembly ULUB01 (sample SAMEA4835749, study PRJEB28245) | human gut metagenome | biome: gut microbiome; material: fecal sample | place: Denmark | collected 2008
TTTGAGTAACTACGCTGCATATTTTCTGTTGCTTTTTTATACTCCGTTGCAACATACTGACTGCCACGATCTGAGTGAATGATTAATGGCTGGTCGACGGGCTCTATGCAAACAGCACTGTTATTTTATATCTTTTTGAATTGGCAAAGCTCTCAAACGAATAATACTTCATCATTTTTAAATCATTTGTTTTGTATCTTTTTGAATTAGCAAAGCTCTCAAACACGGAAAACCGGAGAAAAAAGAACCGGAAGTTTTGTATCTTTTTGAATTAGCAAAGCTCTCAAACACAGGTACTTCTGCATCACTGACTTTGTATGTTTTGTATCTTTTTGAATTAGCAAAGCTCTCAAACCACAAGCCGATATGACAGCAACTGCAGCTAGTTTTGTATCTTTTTGAATTAGCAAAGCTCTCAAACTGAACTTGCACACCAGTACATAGGTCAGTTGTTTTGTATCTTTTTGAATTAGCAAAGCTCTCAAACCTCAAATCACTTTGAGGTCATCTCCGAGCTTATTCTATATTGCGAATATAGTGCCAATTCTTATAATTCAATTATACATAAATCCTCATCAATTATCCAGCATTTTTCCCCTTCAATATGCGGTGTCTGTATTGCTTCTATAACAATAAGATATATTTTATTGTATATTGTGAATTCATAAAGCTGTATAATTTCCTCTGTTGAAAAATAGGCTTTTAAATTTGGAATAACAAATATATTAACTCCGCAAATTTGATTCATGAGATTTATATATTGCATCATTTTTTCAAGTAATGAGTCCGAGTCATCATCAATTTCTACTGATATAGATTTCATTAAACTAGATAAATCGGTATCAAAATTATATTTTAAATTATATGGAACAGTAGAAACAACCTTATCAAAGTATGATATCAGTTCCTGTTTAAACAAGACGCTCTCTTCTTGCAGTAACGTATCATTTTGAAATGTAAGTTCCTGATACAATTTTGTTATGATTTTTCTATCATTAGTATTAATGCTAAAGATATTATAAATACACTCCATTTTCTGTGATAGCTTCAGTTCCTTGCTTTCATCGGATAAAATGAAATCTCCATTTTCTCCCTTATACTGTTTCCATAATGTCTCTAATATGTTGGAATAGACTAGATGATTTTCTATTGATAAAACGAGTATTTGATTTTCTATTAAATCAAACTCTAAATCATACAAAGTATTAACCAGTTTCATAATATCACCAGCCTTTCATCGGTATCCAATACGCAAGATTTATTTTCACCGACAACATATTCCATCTTTGAATATTGCTTTTCAGTGACCCTTAAAATCTGTACAAGTCCCTCTGCCGGTTTATTCTTTCTGATGCTTTCCTGAATAACATCTGCAACACCTGAATTTTGTACTAACTTACAATATACCGATTCCTGTAACATGAAAAAGCCTGATTTTATCAGGTATTTTCTAAACTCACGATAATCTCTGCGTTGTCTTTCAGTCAGCACCGGAAGATCAAATAACACCATTATTCTCATATATCTATAACTCATCCTTATAGAACTTTATCAATGAAATATCGCCATCATTAAGTGCATCAAAAATACTCCGACAATATATTTTCATTGCATTGTTCACGCACTCCTTTCTCCCTGCTATAATCACTTCTTTTTGCAGCAACCTTAATATTTCTATTTTTTCATCATGCTCAAACTTTTCTGGCATCATATTTTTTACCAGATTATCTACAATAGGCCGGAATGGCTCCATCAAATCAGATGCAAGATTGAACTGATTAAAAATATTATCATGAAACAAACCAATTTGCGTAATATATCCATTAAGAGCAGTTTCTCTTGCACAAGTAGAAAGTAACAGACTATATCCATAATTTAATGCTGAATTTATACTGTTTTCGGCTGATCTTGTAAAATCCAGACCAAATAATGCATTAAAATAAACTTTGGCTGCATGCCCCTCCCTGTTAGTTGCATCTCCAAATTCAATTTGTGTAATATATTCATAAAGCATCTGAGCTTCCGGCTTATCCCATCTCTCAAGATTTTCCGCCTGCTTCCGAATTTTTTCGGTAACAATTTCAGTCCATACAGATGTCTTTATATCTTCTGACCACGCAATCTGTTTTCGTACTTTCATACTTGTGTCATGGCTTCCATAATACGGAACAAGTTCTGATGACGGATTTCTTTTTTCATCGCAGAATATTACTTTTATTTTCTTTTTTGTCAACTCACATAGTAATGCTGCTGTAAGAGAAACGGATGTTGTTTCAATCATCAATATTGAAATTTCACTAATATGAATTTTTACAACATCCTGATTTCTCACTATCAAATACCCCATTTGATAATCCAGTTTTGCACTATTTGAGATGACAACTGTCCGCCAACTCATACTATTCGGAGATTAATTTTCTTTTCATACAATCCTGTTACAGACTGATTGATAAGATATATATCTTCATCTCCGATTTTTTTGCTAATCTGCATTTTCCCACAATGTGCTGATTCCCCTAATAATGTCATATCACTTGCACTTCCCAAAATGGAAGATAACTGTAAGATTTGACATAGTACTGTACATTGCTGTTCTATATCTAAACTTAGGAATTTTTCTTTAGCCTTATCCAACTTATCACCAACTGGATTTGGTCTATTTGCAAAAATGCCAGTCTTAAATTTATTTATCAGTTCAGAATAAAGTAATTCATTTTTGTCCTTTGCAATTACCTCTTCTACAATATTTTTGTCTACCGCTTTTTCCAATTTAGATATATATTTTACCCACTCCCTTTTCAAGTACATATTTACTGCATTTCTTACTATTAATTGTTTACCGTTTTTTCCAGTAATATAGAAGAAATAACCATTCCGTTTTACTAACGATCCTATTTTTATTTTCCTGACTCTTATATCAAAATCAATAAGGCCTAATACCTGTTCACAATATTTTTCCAGCTCATGTGGATTCTGTTCTATTTTTTGAGCCAGATATAATGGTACTGACTCAATCGTCCGGCTTCGTTTTTTCTTTTCCGTGTGTTCTACCAAGAAGAAATATGCTCCTGTTACACTCGTAAATCCTCCATATTTTGTAACATCCTTCATTTTTTCATCTGATGATTTAAAAGGTATGTATCCTTCTTCTTTAGCTTTCTTAGCACTATAAAGTGTTTCGTTTGTCAAACCTCCCTTTCCTTCAAAACTATATCGTGTCATCAACGGAGTGTTTCTTCCCAACACTTTCTTTACTGTAGCTATTGTTCCTGCCTCACCATCCTTTTTCTGTGCGATCCATGCAACTTCACCATTACGTTCAACATCCCAGTCAAACATTTTTGATAAATTGTAATTATTTTTGGTTTTATCACGGTCATAATCATTTTTTATAAAGTTAAGAGGATTCTGTGTGAATTTTACATAATACACATTTCCTACCACGATATTAAGGTAAGCATCATGTGCATGATGAAATTCATTAATCAGACGGCTCTTAGGAATGTCTCTCGTATTTCTAAACTCGGACACATTTGACGCTTTTGCATAGACCATCTTACTTTCTGGTAAAAGCTGCTGTAGTATATTTGCAACTCCTTTTGTTCCCTGACTTGTTTCAACAAGCTGTCTTGCAATAAATCCAGCTTTTTGCTCATCAGTGAACGAATTTCTTCCTATAAGGCGATTATACTTTTCTTCTGTAATAAATCCTGACCTTCTAAGCTCTGACCACATATTTTTCTGTGACGCAAGAATTTCATCCTCTAATGGATAAATATCGCTCTTATGTGCATTCTTTTCTTTACATACCAAAACCAGATTATTGTCAATATTATCATCCTTAACAAAATGTCTTGGATATACATGATCTATATCATATAGGTTATTATTGAAAAGATCACTTAATTCTATATGCTTTCCTGTGTACATGCATCTGCCTTTTTGTGTAAGATAAAGGTACATTTTCTTGCTTCTAATGCTTCCTGTTTCATCTGCATGCGCAATTACTTTCATCCAATCAACATCTTCATCTTTTACTTTCTTGTATAGTTCTTCGAATTTTTTACGTCTGCTCTCAGTACGCATTTTGCGTTCATCCGGTCTTCGTGTCATTTCAACAAATATACGATCCGGTTCACATCCCAAAACTTTTACCAGCTCCTTAATAATAAGGATTGTCTGCCATATCATCCGCTTTACCGGAGCAGAAAAATAATATTCATCCAGATCTTCTGCCTCTATATCTGATAATGTTTTCATCATCGTATTTTGATACTCAGCCAAACGTTCTTTGTAATTATATAATCTACTGTTTATAAGTTCCATCAAATTAAGATTATTGTTCCATAACGCTCTGATGATACTTACAGACTCCCCTGTTGAAACATCCGCTCCATTAAGCTCTAAGAAATTTTTTGATAAATTGCCCCAATCTTTGAACTTAAAACCTACTATTCTCTTAATCTGCTCTTTTGTAAGCTTCTCGCCATACTTTTCTTCTATTCTATCCTTTAAAAATTTTTTGGAATCCCCATAAACTGTGCACCAGAATACAATATCCTCTACCATTTTCTGAACGCTATCTTTAGAGATATCATCCCCCAATATCGCCTTGAATTTACCATATGTCGTTAATGCATTGTTTATAGTAACATCTATTCCTGTAACCTGTTCTTCTGCTTCAATAATTCCTCTTGTATGCAAATATTTACATAACTGCTTTTTCGTTACTCTCTTTCCTTTTTGAAATACCTCTTTATATATATCCTGTTTTAATTGAACAGAAATTCTCTCTCCGTCAATCTTAATATTATTAATTTCATTGAGAACACAAAAACTTTGATATTCAAGTGATGATTTTGGCAATACCGGTTCACCGCTAATATATGTACAACGTCGTACCATGCGTGATATAAATGCCTCTGATGTCGCTTTCATATCTATTTTTTCATCAATATTCCATGGTAAAACCTGTCCTTCTTCCTTTCTTACTACCCAGCCATTTCCTCCATCTTTATTGCTTTTTTCCGTCGTTGGTCCAACATAATATGGTATTTGAAAACTAAACAGTTTCATTATTTTTTCAGATACCGATAAACCTGTTTCATCTTTTTCTCTTAAAAACGGAAGATACCTTTCCGCATTTGAAAGTATTTTTTTCATTTCTTTTGCATGAACTTGATTCGGTATAACACCATTAGATGCAGTTAACTGTTTAGGCAAAAATGTCTCGTTTTCTATTGACATCAATATGCGCTGTACATCTGCATCTTCCGCAGGTACATTCTTTAAAAGTTTTTTGATTGCTTTATATAATTCTTCGGATGATCTTTTATTGCCTACTCTTCTTTGCTTTGTTTTTGAATTATAGGAACCTACATATGATGCATATGAGCCATCTGCCTCACTATTAAAGAAGTTATCGTAATCCTCTTTGCTGCAATATTTTCTGATTACATTTTTTAGAAGTTTTAAATCTTCTTTATGCTTTTCGTATGACGCAACTCTTGCCTGTGACAGATAATTATGACCTTTCATAATACCAGCCAATGAACCAATATCATATATGTCCTTCATGGCCATGATTATTTCAAAATAATCTTCGCCAAGTATATTAGCTATTTCATCTGATTTTTCATCAAAAGATGCTTCTGACAAGCAGATATCTAATTTTGGCACTTCGTCACTCTGTATCTCCGGGAAAATTGCACATGCATTAAATTTTAAGCCACACAAACCTCTTATCAACTCTTTATATGGCTTATTTTTATAATCCACGCCAAGTATCTCTGCAAGTCCTTCTGCTTTTCTGGTTCTACTCATATCTCTGCGCGACAGAAGATCTTCTATTTTTTTTACCATCGATTGTCTCATTCAAATTATATTGTGTGAATTCAGAAAGTAAATTTGTTAATTCTAAATAAGCATTGTTTATATTATTTTCTCCGCTATTTTCACCTAATCCTGAATTCAAAAAGTGTCCACGATGTTTAAACATATTAAGCAATGCCAAGAACACAAGCCTTACGTCATGCTTATCGGTACTCTCTATTAATTCTTTTCGTAAATGATATATTGTTGGATATTGGTCAAAATAATCCTTATCTGTGTAATCATCATCATTAAAAACATTATTTTTATATCTTACCTCTGTATCTTTATCCTCCAAGTGATATTTACTGTTTGCCAGTCTTTGAAAAAAATCAGGATCAACTTCACCTATAGTATCATGAAAATAATCCTTTAATAAACCAATCCTAACCTGCTCTCTTTGTCTTCTCCTTCTGCTTATTCTATGCGTACGTCTTTCCACAGCAGTAGATGCCTCATTAAATTCACGTATTCCCCATAAGTCTTTTCCTTTTGCCTTAAACAAATTGTAGTTTGGATCAGTAACCGCCCAGCCTACAGAATTAGTTCCCATATCGAGTCCCAAATAATACTTGAATGCTGCCATAAAGTCTCCTCCCTAATTTTTATTATTTTATTGTTGACTATATAAATTTACATGCTATAATAAAGGTGAATTAGCAAAGCGAGTGCAAATAAGGTTATCCGGCATCGTCTTTTGACTCTGCATGGTGCAGATTAAATTAAGGCCTATGGCCTTTTTTTATTACTCTACACCACACCATTTTAATTTAAAAGTTTTCATTCTACTTTTTCAATTAACTATAAGATTTTTATTTTCGAATAATACTGTTCCAAATCCTCTTCCATCTGCTTCTTCACCTTTTTCAAATCTATTTCATTCAGTTTAGTAAAAAGCGCATGATTCATAGAAATCACATTCAAATCCTTTGAATAATACAGGAACCGTTTACGCTCAAATTTTTCAAAAGGATTTGTCAGCATATTGCTTTTAATATATTTCCGATCTTTCAATCGTTCTGCATTATATGGACAACTTGACCGATCTACCGGAAGTCCCTTATCAATCCTGTCTTGGTAAAAAGCAATATAATCTGTGAGCACATTATCAATTTTTGCATCTCCAATTTCATTCATATTTTTTAGGAATGAAAGAAGAAACGGCATCTTGTAAGAAAGACTGTAATCACGTTCTTCCAGAAAATCAAAGAAGTCCGTTTTGATCGTTTCCTCTGTATGTTCTGGAATATTATTTTCCTCACGAATCTGCTTCACATGTTCTGGTGCAAAAAGATAAATTTTTCTACTTCCAAAAGCAATCATTTCATCCGGAGAAATTTTGCCTTTGGTAACCCAGCTGGTAATAGTTCCCGTACTTAAATAAAATTCTCTCGCCAGCTGTTCCTGATTTAAGTAATCACCATATTTTTCTTCGAAAGTTTCAATGTCCACCTGCACAATACGTTCTACTGTTTCATGCAGACCATCTACTTCTATCATATCTCCCACGGAATAATCCCTTTTTAAAATACTTCCAAATGCAGTGTAAAATGGATTAGAAAAAATTGAATGCATGGAACACGGTTTTGCCATGGCACCATACTCATCTACTACATCAATAACAAACACATTTGTTTTTGTATTTGTTCGTCGGAGTCCTCTGCCAATCTGCTGCATATAAAGAACCTTGGAAAGTGTTGGACGCGCCATTACCAGAATTCCAAGTTCCGGATAATCCCATCCCTCCGAAATCATTTCACAAGCACACAAAAAACGTATTTTTTTCTCTCGAAACTGTTGCATAACTTCATCCGGATTTTTTGTTTTTCTGGTATATGCTTTTGCCGAAAGACCATTCGCATTTAATACACGCTCCATCTCCTGTGCATGATTTGTATTTACACAAAACACGACTCCCTGCAACTGCCCAGCTTTTCCTTCCGAAAAATAGTTGTATAACACATCTGCAATCAATTCATTTCTGGACTTTACACGAATACTCTTTTCCAAATCAGCATTAATATAATCTTTGCCATTGAATCGAATATGACTCAAATCCAGATTGGTTTCAATACGACACACATTTGCCTCTGCAACAATTTTCTTTTTCATCGCATCAACCAGAGATAAGCCTGTCTTATAATTACCAAATATTGTCTCCAACTTCTTTTTGTCTGGTCGTTGATCGGTTGCTGTAAGACCAATCAAAAAATCAGGCGTAAAATACTGAATAACTCGTTTTAAAACTGGGGAAACTGCGTGATGAGCTTCTGCCCGTGTCAAGTAAGAAACAAAAAAAAATTATTTTTTCAAAAATATTGGGGAACCTTTAGCAAGATTCCCCAGTATTACTTCTTTTCGATATAATGCCTTACTAACGCTAACATTATACCATTATTCAATGTGAAAGTCATCAAAGTTCCATTTGATTTCTATATGCTCGTTATCGTATATGAGCACATAGTCTATGATATTTCGGATTACATCTTCATCAAACTTATCAAGCTTGCTGAGCTTTGTCAATTGCTCCTGTTTTGCATCAACAAACAAATCCTTCTGAAGATCAAACAGCTCCTGTTTTTCAGCTATCATTTTATCAAGCTCTGCTATTTTATTTTTTACTTCAGCAGTCTTTTTTGCCATCTGCTCACGGGTTATGTTTGTCCTAGTATAATCATCATAAATCTCAAACTTTAGTTTCGCATAATGTGCTTTTGCTTTCTTTAATGATTCTATTTCCTGTCCGATATCATCAGAAGAACTGTCTTTATTCATCTGTATCTCAAACTCTTCCAACCGGACTACTGCCATTTTTCTAGCCACATCCAAAACAGCCTGTTCTATTTCTTCACCACGAATACGTGATACATGACCTTCACGACACCTATATGAAGAACCATTTCCATATTTATTAAGCCCCTTGCCACACACTCCGCAGCGAAGATATGACTTACGCCACTTGCCATTGGGCTTTCTCGGCGATTTTTCACGTCTGGCTATCATCTTATGAGCAAGCTTAAAATCTTCCACAGACACCAATGGTTCGTGACAGTTTTCAACAATTATCCAGTCCTCTTTATCTCTCTGCACAACCTGATGACCGGTATCAATGTTATCGGCTGTTTTATTGTTGATTACAGAACCAATATAGACTTCATTGTACAGAATCCCCATAACGGTGCTGGGACTCCACATATGCTGACCAATATCCCTCTCATAGCATCTCCTGACACCCAACTTTTGGTAATGTTCAAATATACTGTCATATCCATTGTCATTCAGATAATTGGCTATCTCGGTATATTTCATTCCTTTCGTAGCTAGTTCAAATATCAGCCGGACAACAGGTGCCGTTACGGGATTAGGCACTAGCATATGCTTATCATCTTCACTCTTCTGATATCCAAAAGGAGCAAATGCAGCAATGTATTTTCCCTGCTTAGCCAACACTGCCTTAGCTGCTCTTACCTTTTTGGATGCATCCTTACAATACAATGCATTCACAAGGTTTTTCAGTGCAACACTCATACCTCCGGTTGAACCAAAGCTGTTTGCAGAATCATAACTATCATTCACGCTGATATATCTTACCTGAAGAACTGGAAAAATACATTCCATATAGTTACCGACTTCCAGATAATCTCGTCCGAGTCTGCTGTAGTCCTTCGTTACAATCACCTGAATCTTACCTGCCTTTACAAGACCCATCATTTTCACAAAATCAGGTCTGTTAAAGTCTGCTCCGGAATATCCGTCATCTGCAAATTCAATGATGTTGCAGTCCTTTAGTTCCGGCAGTTTCTGAATATGGTCAAGCATCAGCTTTCGCTGATGGGAAATACTGTTACTTTCCTCATGAGCAGCCAAATTGTCATCTTCATCCGATAATCTCATATAAAGTGCTACCGTCTTATCCATTGCTGCCCACCTCTCTCTCTTCTGCCACCTCAAGCAGTTCCTTGAGGAAATCATCATACAGAAGCTTTACTTCTATATTGTTATCAGTAAATACAATTTCTGATACAAACGCTTCCACAAGTTCCCTTGTAAGTTTCCTCTTTGACAAATACTTGTTAACGGTTTCTTCCCAGCCTTCATCAATGTGAAAATCTTTCTCATAGAGACTTCTGCGGTAAAGCAGCTCAGTGATTTGAGCCTCAATCTCATTTACTCTGCTTTCATACTCTTTCTGATACTGGCATAACTCTTCTGCCGTAATAAGCTGTTCCCTGTAATCTTCATACAATCCGCTTTTGTTAGCAGTAATTCTTCTCACATCATTTTGAAGCTTTGCTATCTGTTTTGTATAAATGTCATATTGCAGGATATTCTCTTTTCTGTTGTTCATTTTCTGAACAAATTTTGTTTTTTCAATACACAACTTCATGTGCTGACGGATAACGGAAAATACGCTGTCCATAACCTCATTGTATTCATAAGACGATTTATTCTCGCACAATGCAGTTAATTTCCTACGCTTACTGCACTTATACATGAACCTGTCCGAATAAGTGTGATGCCTGATAATCAAAACACTTCCTCCACAACAGGCACATTTTGTTTTATATACCAGAATATTATCTGGCTTCTTTGGAGCTTCAGGATTAGGCTTTGATCCTTCCAAATGCTTGCTCCTTATAAGTTCAATTCTTTCCTGCACTCTATAGAAAGTATCTTTATCAATGATAGGTTCATGAGCATTTTCTACTCGCTGCCACTTGGACTTGTCTGTTTTTTTATTCTTTCTTCCCGTATCAAGAGCCTTCCTCTGCTTTCCATGAACAATATTTCCAATATAGTATTCTCCCTGAAGTATCTCTTTTACATGCGAATAATGCCATTCCCTTGCTTTTTCGGCAAACTCAGTTTTTCCTGCTTTGTAAAATCTGTATTTCGGTGGCGAAAGGATTCCTTCGCTTTGCATGGTCTTTGCAATACTGCCATACCCTTCACCATCCAGAAACATATTGAAAATCCTGACTACATTGTCAGATACTTCTTCATCAATCAGAAGTTTTCTCGAACCATCCGTGGCTCTGTAATAGCCATATGGCGGGGTTCCTTCACTGAAACCTCCCTGCGCCCATATACTATGCTTTCCGGTTTCGACTTTCTTTGAAAGATCTTTTGAATAATATTCATTCACGATATTCTTAAGCGGTACGGATAAATCAGTTCCCGGTCTTGCAGTATCAAAATCATCTGTGATAGCAATATATCTCACATCAAGAAAAGGAAATACCCTCTCAATGTAGTTGCCTGCTTCCACATAATTTCTCCCAAGTCTGCTAAGGTCACGGGTAATAACAGTATTAATCCTGCCAGCCCTTATATCCTGAATCATCCGGTCAAATTCTGGTCTTTCAAAAGTAGTTCCTGTCACCGATATATCGGCATAGACCTCAACCTCTACCATATCATCCTGCGAATTAATAAATTCCCTGATATATGCTATCTGTGTGTCTACAGTATCTCTTTCCTTATTCGCCTCTGATTCAAATGAAAGTCTCGCATAGATTCCAACCTGATATGGTTTTGCCTCCTTATCCATGCTTAAAACTGCTTTTGCCGTCAGATTGTCAGTCGGCTCTGCAACTGCAACCGGCATATTTTTTCTGCTCTTTCTTGCCATACTACACAGCCTCCTTTAATCTGATATTCAGTTTTCCTGTACTGTCCACCTCAACCGAATGCCCCTGACTTGCAATAACATTAAGACATTCTTTGTAGCAGTCATCAAAGTCAAACACTACTTCAATGTGGGTTTTATCAAATACCTTTATTTCACGGATAAGAGATACAACCACTTCCCTTGTAAGCTTCTCGATATTTTTATGTTCCGTAAAATAATCAAGCCATACAAAGCCTTTGCTCTTACGATTCAGCACATCTTCCATTTCCAATTCAATCTGGTGAATGGCAATCTCGGCACTCTTTTTCCTCTGCTCATATGCTGTATGAAGCTCTTTGTAATCTTCCTTTGAGATAATGCCATCCTTCATATCCTCATAAAGCATTCCTCTGAGGTCTGCACATCTGTCTACCTCTGCCTGTTTCTTTTCACGCCTTTCCTCAAGCTTTTTCAT
>ULUB01030385.1_pt1 | contig 11940 bp, 9 predicted proteins | sample 1958111 | NCBI WGS metagenome assembly ULUB01 (sample SAMEA4835749, study PRJEB28245) | human gut metagenome | biome: gut microbiome; material: fecal sample | place: Denmark | collected 2008
TACGCTTGCACAGGAAGAGAGCAGAAAAACGTCCGAGCGCGTTCGTGCGGGGCAGAAAATTAGTCGCGACAAGGGCGTTCTATACGGAAACGGCAATATTCTCGGCTACGATCGAGACAAGAATACAGGAACATATGTTATAAATGCGGAACAAGCCGAAACCGTAAAAATGATATATGATTTGTATTGCGCTGGAATGGGTATGTCGCAAATTCGTGATGAAATGATTCGGCGGCATCGTAAGGATAGTTCAGGTTTAGTGCGATGGGAGAATTCAAAAATTTCTCGTATCTTGCATAATTCTACCTATAAAGGTTACCCCGCATATCTGAAATCCCGAAGAAACAATTTTCTTGACCAAAAGATAATAAGGAATCGCGATGAAGATTCTTATATGTATGTGAAAGGTGATTTTGAGCCGATTATCAGTGAAGAGCAATGGGAACGATGTAAGCAAATAAGAGAACAAAGAAAACGTAAAGTTCATTATTTTTCGCTTGACGGTGATGTAATACATACTGCGGGGATTCATGCGAGTGGCGACGTTTGGGTAAAAAAACTGAAATGTCGTTGTGGATATCGTATGCGCCGAAATAAGTGGAGAAAAAACAAAAACGGAGATATAATCTACGGATACAAATGCTATAACCAATTAAATAATGGTTCAAAAAGCGTAAGGGATGAAGCCGGAATCGATCCGGGAAGAGCTTGCGATTTGCGAGAAATATGTGATTGGAAATTGGAGTTGATGGCAAGACATATTTTTTCAGGACTATGGGGAAACAGAAAAGATATTTTATATGAGGTTTCTTCTCTTTATCAAGTCGGGGTCCACGAGGGACGCAGACAGACTGATGCTCTAAAAGATAGGTTAAATCAAGACATTGCTAAATTGGACGAGAAAATGAAACGTTTGACTCGAATGCGATTGGAAGATGAAATTTCCAAAGAAGAATTTTTGGAATATAAATCTGAAATAGAAAAAGAAAGAGAAAAAGTTGTACAACAGAGACTCGCATTTGAAGCAGGCGTAGAAACGAGAACGGACAGCGATAGCGTAGAGGGGAAAATACAGAATTTCCTTTTGCAAAAAATGGATTTTACGGAGCATTATGTGGATAGAGATATAATCTCGCAATTTGTTGATACCGTTATTCCGCGAAGCGAAACTTGTTATGAGTGGTATATGGATTTCGATTTGATTGAGAAACCGAACGAAAAGAAAAAAATGGTTTGGTCATTTAAGATAGACTATAACGAGGCGAAAACATATCGTAAAGAGAGAGAAGGAATGTTAAGACCCAATCAGTGGGAAGACCTCATTGTCAGAGTATACATTTGAGGGATTTGAAAAATTCATAAGGGGAGAAAAATAACTACTCAAGACAAGTTATTTACTTGCGTAGTATAAATACGAAAACAAGCTGCGACGTCGTCGTAGAATACAGATATTGCACATAGTCAAGCGATATAATACAGCACTCAAACGGGCGATAAATCGCTCGCTCGAAAGTTGGTACAGCACAGGCTAATATCCGTAATCCTAGGGGCTAAGAATTAGCACCGTAAAGCGGTAAAAATTCAATTTTTAATTAAAAAATAAGGTTTTAGTAGTCATTCTTCTCGGAGAGTGACTACTTTTTTTCTCTTAAAAATCTCTTGTTAGGTCAAAAATCGGTCAAAAAAACGGGGTGGTTCCTCAAATTGAACACTTTTCTGTATCTACCGCTATGGGTAAAAAAGGGGCGATAAAATAGGAGAAAATTATGTCAAAATACAAATTAATCATTGAATATTATCAAAAAGGCAATAAACAAGAGCAAATCGCTACTCTTTGCAGTTGTTCTCGAATGACTGTTTTTACTGTGCTAAAGCGTTTTCGAACTCTAGAACTTAATCATGATGACGTAAAGTCAATGAGTGAAGAAGAAATTTCTTCTTTATTATTCCTCGAAAGGGCGAAAGCAGGGGACGGGTATTTAATTCCCGATTTTAAGTGGGAAGAGTTTCAAATGTGTAAAAATCAATCGTCTATAAGGCTATGTTGGCGCAGGTATTGCAAACGTGCCGCAAAACAAAATTTGATGGCATACAGTTGGAAATGCTTTATAACTTTATATAATGCTTATCGCAGACCCAAAATTGTAGTCGAAGACCCAAACGACAAGATTCGCAACAAACTAAAAGACTTTAACTTTTTATTATCTTGTTGTCCGCGTGGAAGTATAAACTATCAAGTAATCCAACTTAAAAAGGAAGAGTGGCTAAAATCCTTAAAACTCGAAGAAGATAAAATCTTAGACGACAAGTAATTGAATAATCAACTAAAAGGTTAGGACAAAGACGTTCTAACCTTTTAGTTTATGTATTGTTTTAACTAAACTCACACGAAACACTTATTTAACGTAGTGTTTTGCGTAAAAACAGTTAAAATTCATATTTTTTACACCAAAAATGCGTAAGAAACGTTGATTTTTCTGCGGAAATTATGCAAATCAGGTATAGTATTACTAAATATTAACCAAATCTACACAAACCACTTGATTTTTTTAGTGTTTTATGTTAAAGTGGTTAAAATTAGTTTTGAGGATATGTAAATGGCAAAATTTATCCCTTATACGTTTACAAAAAAGGACGTAATAGACAATTTTATAAATGATAAACAATACGAAAATTGGATAGCGGGGCAAGTTCGTTCCAAAAAAATAGTTAAGGTTCGCAACGGGTTATACGTTCACGTTGACGTGTCGGGATATCCGCTTACGACAAAGTTTGAGCTTGCTACAAAAATCGCTGAAGATGCTTTCGTGTGCTATCATTCTGCTTTTGAATATTTTGGCGTGGCTAATCAAGTTTTTAATACCGTAACGGTGGGTAGTAAAAAGCGTTTCAACGATTTTACTTTTGACGATATCGACTATGTTCGTAAACCCCTAAAACACGACGTTCAAATTATGAATATAGTAACCGCCGCGGTTCGCGTAACGTCTCTTGAACGTACGGTTATTGACTGCCTTGACGATATTGACGCAGGCGGTGGAATTGACGAAATCTTAAATGCGCTTGACCAAATTCGCGTTTTAGACGAAACAAAACTACTTGAAACGTTAAAAGCATACGATTCGGTATTTCTATATCAAAAAACAGGCTACGTGTTAGAACATTTTCAAGACAAATTTATGATGAACGATTCGTTCTTTGAAGAGTGTAAAAGCAAACTAACCAATCAGATAAAATATTTTTTACGAGACGAGTATAAAGATATAGAGTTTAATTCTAAATGGAAACTTATGGCTCCTAAAAATCTTAAATCTCGTCTAAACGGGGGATATTAATGGAATTTTCAAGACAATACTTGACAAGACTTGCCCAAGAATCTAACTTTATAAAAGATACTTTGGAAAAGGTTTTACGTCTTTCTGAAATCCTAAAATTCTTAAATAGCGACGTTGTTTTTAAGGATAAACTTGCTCTTAAAGGTGGTACGGCAATAAATTTAACGGCGGTAGAACTTCCACGCCTTTCGGTTGATATTGATTTGGACTTTATCGTAAACGTCGATAGGGAAGAATTGCCTGAAATTAAAGAGAAGTTCAAAAAGCGCCTAACCGATTATATGTGGCAAGAAGGCTATTCACTTGCCGATTCTCGCGACCATTTCGCTTTAACGTCATTCTTATTTAATTACATTAACAACGCCGGTAATCGTGACAACATTAAGGTTGAAATTAACTTCTTGGATAGGTGCCACGTTTTACCGCTTGAAAAGAAGAAAATTTTAACGAAGGGTATAGTAGAAGATTTTGAAGTTTTAACCTTAAACACTATTGAACTCTATGCAAGTAAAATTAACGCACTTTTATCTCGCGCTACGCCAAGAGATTTGTACGACGTTAACGCTATGATAGAAAATAACGTTATAAACGATACCGAACTTTTAAGAAAATGCCTTGTATTTTATAACGCTATCGGTGGGGACTATGATATTCAAGAGTTAGACTATAAAAACGTTGAAAGATTAGATTATAGGAAGTATAAAACTCAATTAAAACCCGTTATATCCAAAGACGATAAGTTTGATATTGAAAAGGCAAAAGAAAAAGTTTTAGCTTATGTAAAGGATTTACTTGTTTTAACGGACGGCGAAAAAGAGTTTTTATCTAAACTACAAGAAAAAGTTTACGCTCCTGAATTGTTGTTTAGCAATGAAGAGATTATCGCAAACGTGAAAAATCACCCTGCCGCATTGTGGCGCGTTAGAGAAAATTAAAATCTTTTTTAAATATGACTGAATTTGTCATATTTTATGTGGTAGAATTAAACTTAGGAGAGAAAAAATAATGTTTTGGGAAACGGTATGCGATAATTCGGATGCTATTATAGGCGTGATGGGCACAATATTAGGTACGATTGTTGGTTGGTTGTTAAATAATTTATCACGGAAAGGAAAAATTTCTATTTTTGTTAAAGACGGTATAAATGGAGTGTTCCAAACACAAGATGAGTGTGAAGCAACGTCAATAGAAAATTCACATAATTTTTATTATAAAATTAATCTTGAAATCTACAATTCAAGTAGTAACGTAAAAATTATGCGTGACATAAAAATAGTTTTTCAGGGACAGAACAAAGAAAAGCTTGTAGATATTCCCTATGATAAGTCATATAACATTTCTTGGCAAATTCATAAAAATGTAAAAGCATTAAATATTCCTGCAAAGTCTGCTATTAGCATAGAATTATATGGATGGATAAAAAAAGAAGATTTAGAGAAAGTATATAATTCCACGAAAGTGTCGTTGTCTTATAAAGACGAAAACGATAGACAACAAACGAAATTAATTGAACAAAAAAATTATAAAAACTACGAGTTTTGCAATGGAGAACAATAATGCCTACGTTAGAATGGATTGGAAAAGATAAGGTTGTAAATCATCATCAAGAAGTGCCGTTTAGGATTCTTGATAAAAAATATACGTTTAATGCGGAAAACTCCGAGAATATGATAATTCACGGGGACAATTTGCTTGCGCTTAAATCCCTTCTTCCCCAATATGAAGGAAGTGTTGACTGTATTTATATAGACCCGCCCTACAATACTGGGAAAAAGGAGGGGCAATGGGTATATAGCGACAATGTGGATGACCCAAGAATTAAGAAATGGCTTGGCGAAGTGGTTGGCGCAGAAGGCGAAGATTTATCAAGACACGATAAGTGGCTGTGTATGATGTATCCTAGATTAAAGCTCTTACATAAATTGCTTTCAACGAAAGGCGTTATTTTTATTAGTATTGATGACAATGAGTTGGCAAGCCTTAAACTGTGTTGTGATGAAATTTTCGGCTCTAGTAATTTTATAGGATATCTTTCCGTTGAAATAAACCCCAAAGGAAGAAAAAACTCGGATTATATATCTATTAGCAACGATTATTGTGTTATATATGCTAAAAACAAAAAAGATACTTATTTCTTGGAGAATATTCCCAAAGATAAAAAAGATTTATCGGTTGATGAAAATGGGAATTTAGTTCATAACAGTGGCAAACGTGTACTAGTCGGTGAAAATTCATTTAATAACATAGTTGAAGATTTTAACTCTAAAAAACATTATACTGTTTACTATAACGCTGAACAATGTGATATGATATTAAAAAAAGAAACATCGTTAAACGAAATAGACAACGAGTTGATATCTAAAGGATATGTGAGATATTACTCCTATTCAGGAGAGAATTTCGTAGAAAACACTTATACTGCTGAAAAAATAGTTGAACTGTTTGAAAATAAAGCGTTGGATTTCAAGAACGGAAAAATTTATGAGAAGAATTTTAGTAGTTTCATTAGAATAAAAAGCATTCTTTCAAATAGAAATTACCAAACTTACGATTCAAATGGAAACGTTATAGATTATAAAATAGACGTTAAAACAACTTCGGCAGGACAAGAATTAAAGGATATTTTTGAAACAACTGCTACTATTTTCAATAATCCTAAAAACAAAGGGTTAATAGAAATACTAATTTCTTTGATTGACAATAAAAATACATTAGTTCTTGACTCTTTTGGTGGTTCAGGAACTACGGCGCACGCCGTATTAAATCTAAATAAGAAAGATGGCGGAAATAGAAAGTTTATCCTTGTGGAAATGATGGATTACGCGGATACCATTACCGCAGAAAGAGTAAAGCGCGTTATAAACGGATATGGTAAAAACGATAAAGCAGTTGCAGGTATTCCCGGTGATTTCAGCTTTTATGAACTTGGACAACCTTTGTTTAAGGATGATAAAAATCTAAACGAAGAAGTCCCCGAAGAAGAAATTCGTAAATACGTTTATTATATGGAAACGAAAAAGCCACTTGATACGGATAGAGCGGATAACCCTTACCTGTTAAGTAAGAATAACGATACAGCATATTACTTCTATTATAAAAAGGACGAAATTACTACGCTTAACCACGAATTTTTATCAACGATAAACACAAAAGCAACGGAATACATTATTTACGCGGATAAATGCGTTCTCGCGCAAGAAGTAATGGAAAAGTTTAATATCGTATTTAAGAAAATACCACGTGATATCACAAGGCTTTAAGAGGTAAAATTATGGAATTAAAAAACTTTCAAAAACAAGTTATAAGTGATTTAAACCGTTATTGTGAGTTATTGAACTCTACGAATAGCGTTGTTAAAGCCTACAACGATTATTGGTTAGAAAAAGGCGTTAGGGTCGGTTTTGATGCTATTCCTACATACAAAAACACGATTGAAAATACTCCGCACGTTTGTTTCAAAGTTCCTACGGGTGGCGGTAAAACCTTTTTGGCGTGCAATTCGTTAAGAACTATTTTCGGCAACTTACCAAGCAAAAAGGTAAAAGTCGTCGTTTGGCTTGTCCCTTCTGAAGCAATTTTAACGCAAACGTTAAAGAATTTATCAAATCCTGCACATCCGTATAGGCAAAAAATTGAATCGGATTTTAACGGTAGAGTTCAAGTTTATAGTAAACAACAAGTTTTAGACGGACAACAATTTAACCCTACCACAGTGAACGAACAACTTTCTATTGTGGTAATGAGTTTTGATAGTTTCCGTATTAAAAACAAAGAAGGTAGGAAGGTTTATCAAGAAAACGGCAATTTGCAACAATTTACCAAGTTTATTTCTACACCTGAAACCCTTATTGAAGGTGTTGACGATACTGCGCTTATTCAAGTATTGAATCAACTTTCCCCCGTTGTGGTCGTTGACGAAAGCCATCACACTACGGGCGAATTAAGTGTAGAAATGCTTAAAAACTTGAATCCTTGCTTTATTCTTGACTTAACCGCTACACCAAGAAAGAATAGTAATATTATTTCTTACGTAGATGCAGCGCAACTTAAAGCGGAAAATATGGTTAAACTTCCCGTTATTGTTTACAATCGTCCATCTTGGGGAGAAGTTATTGCGGATGCGATTGATTTACGAAAACGTTTAGACGAACTTGCTAAAACGAATACGGGTGCTCGTTATATACGTCCTATCGTTTTATTCCAAGCACAACCAAAAAATGAAAAAGATAATAAGACTTTTGAAAAAGTAAAAGAAGTTCTTATTGAAAACGGTATTCCTGCGGAAGAAATTGCAATTAAGACGGCGGAAATAAACGAAATTAAAGATAAAGACTTAATGTCGCCCGATTGCAAGATAAAGTATATCATTACGGTTAACGCGCTTAAAGAAGGTTGGGACTGCCCGTTTGCATATATTTTAGCAACGCTTGCAAACAAAACTTCTACCGTTGACGTAGAGCAAATTTTAGGTCGTGTTTTGCGTTTGCCTTACACAAAACAAAATACGAGTAAATTCTTAAATCTTTCTTACGTGCTTACAAGTTCTAACGATTTCCACGCTACGATTACGAAAGTAATTCAAGGACTTAACGATGCTGGCTTTAGTAGTAAAGATTACCGTGTGGCAGAAGAAAAACCTGTCGTTGAACCTGCACCGAAGCCTGTACAACAAGAAATTACGCTTACACCGCCTACGGTGGATGAAGAAGAATTTTTGCAGTTTGATAGTTCGGCACTTAAAGCAATTATCGAAGAAAGACAAAAAACGGAAACGCCTTCTACTGCTATTGACGATATGTTGGCAAGTGCAGAAGTTAAGAGTGATATTTATGATGAAGAATTAAAAGCGCTTCAGACGGAGCCGTTAAGTGATTTACCGTTGGAGGTAAGAAGTAAAGTGACTACATACAGAATTTACGATGAATATAAAGACGAAGCTTTGGCGTTAGAAATTCCGCAGTTCTATTATAAGTCCGAGAACAGTTTATTTGCTTTCTTGGATGGCGATTATAAAGAACTTGTAAGTAAGGAATTTTTATCCGACGGTTTTACGCTGAAAGATAAGAGCGTTGAAATTGATTTCCGTTCAGCAACCGAAGGCGTTGCAGAAGTTGACGTCAATAAAAACGAAAAACCGAAATATCGTTTTATGGCTGAAGCTGAAAGTGAATATTTCAAAGAAATGTTTAAAAATCAAGCGCCCGAAAGCCGTGTGAGAAACTGTAAATATCAAATAAAGAAAATTCTTGAAACACTTGATATTGTTTCAAGTGGCGAATTGACCGTTTATATTGACCGTGTTGTGGAAAATATGAACGGTGACGAACTTGCCGCGCTTGAAAAGAACGTTCACGGTTTTGCTATTAGAATTAAAGACAAAATCAATAAACTTCTTGATGAATATCGTCGTGATAGATTTAAGCATTTAATTGAAACGGGTAAAATTGTTTGCATTCCGTCGTTTAAGTTAAAGAGTGAAATCAATCCGGGCGAAACGTTCTCGTTGCTTTCTAAGTCTTTATATACTGAAGAACAAACGATGAACGCTTTTGAACGCAAGGTTATTGAAAAAGTTTCTTCTATGCCTAATATTAAGTGGTGGCATAGAAATATTGAACGTCACGAGTTTTATATAAACGGTTTTATCAACCATTATCCTGACTTTATCGTTATGACAAATAGTGGTTTTGTGGTTATGATTGAAACCAAAGGCGAACACTTAACGTCTAACGACGATAGCCGTGAAAAAGCAGAACTTGGTAAGATGTGGCAATCGCAAGCAGGTAGTAAGTTCCGTTATTATATGGTTAGCGAGAATGATATTGCAAGCAACCCCGACGCTACGTCTTTTGATAAATTCTTGAACATTATTAAAGATTTATAAGGAGAACCATTGAAGAAAACGCTAAAGAAAATTTTTAATATATTTTGGCATATTTTAGTCGCAATTGCTTTTTGCGGCTTTATCGTGTTGCCTTTTTTACATAACACCATTAACAAAACGCTTGGAATTGTAGAAGTGGATTCAACCGTTTGGAAGAAACTTTCCGATGAAGAAAAAGAAAAGATTTCTATAATTTGCGATAAAAAGTTGCACGAATATTACGCAAGAATAAAGTGAAATTATACTTTTTAGGGCTTAAATTCGACAACTGCGGAAAAATACTATTATTACTGCGGAATAGATTTTAAATTTGGTTATGTTATAATAGAAATAGGTGAGTGTTATGGTAGAAGTTGTTGCTGCGCTTATATGGGATAAGGATAAGTTTTTGATTTGCCAAAGACCAGCATATAAAGCAAGAGCGCTCCTTTGGGAGTTTGTTGGCGGAAAGGTCGAGAAAGGCGAAACAAAAGAACAAGCCTTAATTCGCGAGTGCAAAGAAGAATTAAATATTATCATTAGCGTTGGGGATATTTTTATGGAAGTTATCCACGAATATCCCGACATTACCGTGCATTTAACGTTATTTAATGCAATAATAGCCGAGGGCGTTCCGCAAAAACTCGAGCATAATGATATAAAATGGATAACGCCAGCGGAAATTATTAACTACAATTTCTGCCCAGCAGATGAAGAAATTTTGAAAAAGATAAAGGAGAAAGCTGTTAATGGTTACTCGTAAAGAAGATACGTCGAAAAGAGTGGCGAGACGTAAGTACGAAGAAAAGAATAAAGAATTACGTAAAGAGAAAAACGCGAATTTTCAAACGATGATTCCAAGAGAGTTGTTTGAAGAAATCAATGCCTTTTTAACCGAAAAAGGTATGACGAAAGTAGAGTTCATTAAAAAAGCCTACGAAATAATGAAAAGAGAGGAATAAAAGAATGTTAGAAGTTGGAATGAAAGCGCCTGAGTTTACGTTGCAAGATAAAAATGGGAATATGGTTTCGTTGTCCGATTTTCTCGGCAAGAAAGTGGTTTTATATTTTTACCCGAAAGATAATACGCCCGGTTGTACAAGACAAGCCTGTGCGTTTGCGCTCAAAAACAAAGAAATTGAAAACAAAAACGCGGTGGTTATCGGTATCAGCAAAGATAGCGTGAATTCGCACTTGAATTTTGCGACGAAATATAATTTGCCGTTTGTTTTGCTTTCGGATAGTGAACTTTCGACAATTCAAGCCTACGGCGTTTGGCAAGAGAAAAAGTTGTACGGCAAAGTGAGTATGGGCGTTGTGAGAACGACGTTCTTGATTGACGAGCAAGGCATTATACAAGCGGTTATGCCCAAAGTAAAACCCGACACCAACGCCGACGAAATTTTAGCGTTGCTGGAAGATTGAAAACAAGGAAATGTATTTAATGAGAAGTGATTATGCAAAAATATGACATTAATAAATATAGCGTTGAAACAATATTGAGTTGGGTTAAAAATAAAGAAGTAGTTATTCCTGAAATCCAAAGACCTTTTGTGTGGAAGGCGAAGCAAGTTAGGGATTTAATTGATTCTTTATATAAAGGATATCCTACTGGCTATCTTATTGTGAGTAGAAGTCATGACGTAAAGCTTAAAGATGGCTCTTTGTCAAAAGGACAAAGAATACTTATTGACGGACAACAAAGAGTTACGGCTTTAATGACTTCTATTTTAGGGATAACTGTTTTAGATGAAGAGTATAAAGAAAGAGTCATTAAAATTGCATATAATCCTTTCGCGAAAGAAGATGAAGAAATATTTGATGTTCAAGACCAATCTCATATAAAGAGTAAAAAATGGATTGAAGATATATCGATTTTCTTCAAATCGGATTTTGATTCTTTTGAGTTTATTGAGAAATATTGTGAAGAAAATCATGAAATCACAAAAAGGGAAATGAATCAAAAGATTCAATCTATATTAGCGATTAAACAAAAAGATTTGGGTGTTATAGAGTTGTCAGCAGAGTTGGATATAGATACTGTAACAGACGTCTTTATTAGGATTAACTCAAAAGGCACCGTTTTGAGTCAAGCAGATTTCGCCATGAGTAAGATTGCGGCTGATAGTAAATTTGGCGGTAATAACTTAAGAAAGGCTATCGATTATTTCTGTCATATTGCGATAGAGCCGAGTTTTTATCATAAATTAAAAGAAGCCGATCCTGAATTTTTAAGTTCGGATTTTGGTAAGGAAATGGCGTGGTTAAAAGATGATAATTCGTCCATTTACGATCCTTCTTACGAGGATATGTTAAGGGTTTCGTTTATACATATGTTTTCAAGAGGTAAATTGAAAGATTTGGTTAGTTTGCTTTCTGGACGGGATTTCTTAACGAGGGATTATAAAGAAGAAATAGCAGAGGATTCTTTTAATAAACTTTCGACAGGTATTAAACATTTCATGAGACAATACTATTTTGAACAATTTATTCTTGCGATCAAAAGTGCAGGATTTGTTAGTTCCAAATTGATTAGCTCTCAAAATGCTCTTGATTTCGCTTACGTTGTGTATTTGAAATTAGTAATGTCAAACGAAGTTGACAAAAATGAAATTAAACGCTATGTGGCGAAATGGTTTACCATGTCTATTTTAACGGGGAGATATAGTGCGTCTCCCGAATCTAAGATGGATTTGGATATTAGAAATATCAATGAAAAGGGCGTTATAAAATATTTAGAAG
>ULUB01040982.1_pt1 | contig 11893 bp, 13 predicted proteins | sample 1958111 | NCBI WGS metagenome assembly ULUB01 (sample SAMEA4835749, study PRJEB28245) | human gut metagenome | biome: gut microbiome; material: fecal sample | place: Denmark | collected 2008
TTATTATACCACAAAAGTTTCATCTGTCAACCGTTTCGAATAGTTTTCGGAGCGGTTTTTTCTGCGGTTTTAATCATAGCTTAATTTAAAGCTGATGTGTATTTTATGTGCAGTCCTTCGGCTGCTCGCTTTTTGTTCTGCAAATTTACATACTAAAAGCGGGTCAGCTGTTGTTATCGCCGCTGTCGTCCGGCTTTTTAGAAATGACGCCTTCTTTTTCCTCAAATCTCTTTATACATTGCCTTACAAGATATAATATCTGTCCGTTTATCGACCTGCCTTCGTATTTTGCGATATATTGAAGCTTATAATGCAGCTCCGGATCTATTTCAATTCCTAAATGCTTATTGTTTTTATTTCTCATCGTCTCAAAAACTCCTTAAAGTATACTTAAATAATGCTTGACATTAGTATATTTTAAGATTATAATCTGAGAAAAAGGCGATAGTATACTTTAATTAAGTATACTATTATTTAAGAACGCAGGCTTCGCATTAATACCGATACCGAATGCTCTGCGTATAAAAGCATTGCTTCGTAGTATTGACTTGAAGGGAACTTATTAATATGAGGGTAGCTATAATAGGCTCACGAAATTTAACTGTCGACAACCTAAAGGATTATCTGCCGGATGATACAGATGAGATAATCTCAGGCGGAGCAAAGGGGATAGACACCTGCGCTGAGAAATACGCTTTAGAAAACGGCATAAAGCTTACAGTTTACAAGCCCAATTATGAAAGATACCAAAGAGGCGCACCTATTATCAGGAATAAAACAATCGTCGAAAACAGCGATCTGATAGTCGCCTTTTGGGACGGCAAATCAAGAGGAACAAAATTCGTCATAGATTATGCTCAGAAAATGAATAAAAAGCTCAGCCTGAACATAATCAATTCATAATAGCCTGCTGTGGGATTCACAGCCTAATTAATGTCTGCCTGCTGATTAGTTGGAGAATATAATAAAAATCCGCCGCAAGACCGTATTGCTTATCGGTTTTGCGGCGGATTGTTTTATTGTTAAGCTTTAAGTGTAAATAAGTGTTGACGGTCAGATTGATTAATAAAGCAACATAGCATCAAATATGCGGCATTTATAAATCAAGCAGGAATTACCGCTCCGCGAGACTTAAGATAAATATCAATATCATTATTGATATAGTCATATCCCGTAGTGTGCAAAACATCATAAAACTCGTTCAGATAGTCAAACACACCGTATTTTTCGAAAAGCTCCGCAGTCTCTTTACCTGTCAGGTTTCGATGTAATTTATAGCTTTCAAGACAGAAAACCGTGAATCTAAGTTCTTTGGTCATACCTGCCTCCTTACACATCCGGAAACTGTACAGCTCCCGTTTTTTCCTCCAGCTCGAATAAGGAATACAGCATTTCAGTGCTGTATTGCCATACTTTTGTATCCTCGTTTTCAAGCAATTCATAAATCCTTGACGAATATAATTTGGATATTGCATTTTTGCTCGAAATATCTTGCTTATCTCCTATCATAGAGACTAAATCAGCACAAATATAAGGCATTATTGCGGCGAATTGTTCCTTTACCATAATATTTCTCCCTACTTTATTTCTTTTGCCTCTATGAATCTAAGGAATGCTAAAGCTTTATCGGTGTGTAAAGACCATTGGTCGTGTAAAACCTCAGTTTTAAGCTTTTTAACTGTATATTCTGCGTCATAAGCTCCGGTTTCAAAAAGTCTGATAGACTGATAAACGTTATCATCAGCAACGGGACCGATGTGTATATCCTTGATGTCCTCTGAGTAATTACCTTTTCGGTTATTTACAACAAATTGAAGCCATTTTTCATCGGCTGCTGAAAATTCTTCGATGGACAATTCCTCTTTGGCGGATTCTATATCAAATTCATATACGGACACATAGCCTACAGACGCATTATTTCTGCGCATTTTAATTTTTGCCCAGCGTTCAGCCTGATTATAGGATGTAGTTGTATAAAAACCTACTCCGAAATCCAAAAATACTTCACCTTTTCTGATTTCGGGCTTATCTACAAGGTCTGTACTTCCATGATATAAAATCATTTCACGCCTCCGTCATCATCGAATTGTCTTTATTCTTCCTCGCCCTCAGCTAAAGCTTCTTCCTCCTCATCAACCTCAGCGTCATCATCCGAAATAACCTCTTCCGACTCAGCTATTGCTTCCTCCTCGGCGATTTTTGCAAGCTCCTCGCTTGAAAGCTGCTCAACCTCCTCGATTTCTGCGTCGTCATCGTGTTCGGCTGTGGTGAATGCCGCTACAAGCCTGTCGGGCGAGTTCTTTGTCTTCATAATGGTAACGCCGCCGGAATATCTTCCCATTATGCTGATATCGGATGCACGAACCCTTATGATGATTCCGTCGTTGGAAATAAGGATAACATCGTCGTCCTCACTGACGGTTCTTATTCCGCAGACTCTGCCCTTGACGTCGTTGACCTTATAATTGAGCATACCGTAGCCGCCTCTGCGCTGTACACGGTAGCTGTCAAGAGTTACTCTTCTGCCGTAGCCCTTGTCGGTAACGGTGAGGATTGTCGAGCCTTCGGTTACAGCCTGCAATGACACAACCTCGTCGTCGCCCCTGAGCTTGATTGCCTTAACGCCGTGCGCCGAGCGTGACATTGCTCTCAGAGTATCTTCCTCGAAGCGGATCACCATGCCGTTTTTAGTTGCGACCATCAGCTCGCTTGTGCCGTCGGTCATCAAAACTCCTCTTATTTCATCGCCTTCGTCCAAGCCGATGGCAATAAGCCCTGCCTTTCTGACGTTTTGATACTTTGAAAGGTGAGTTCTCTTTATCTTGCCATTCTTAGTAACCATGGTGATATACTTATCGTCGCTGAAGTCGGAGCAGTGAATCATTGCGGCTATTTTATCAACGCCGGGTGTAAGAGGCAGGATGTTTACAATGTTTGTGCCCCTTGAAGCCTTTGAGCCTTCGGCAAGCTCGAAGCATTTTAGCTTGTACATTATGCCCTTGTCGGTTATGAACAAGACGTTGTCGTGAGTTGAGCAGACAAGCATCTGGCTTACAAAGTCCTCGTCACGCTGCTTCATGCCGTTGACACCTCGTCCGCCGCGCTTTTGGACGGCATATTCAGACGAGCTTGTGCGCTTGATATAGCCGTTGTCGGTTAAGGCTATGACGTTTGTGTCCTCGGGGATGAGATCCTCAATGTCAACCTCGCCGCTTATCGACTGAATCTCGGTTCTTCTCTCGTCGCCGAACTTTTGCTTTATCTCGCTGCTTTCTGATATGATAATGTCCAAGACTCTCTCGTGACGCTGCAAAATGTCTTCTAAATCGTTGATTTTTGCTTCGATAGCGTCCAGCTCGTCGTAAATCTTCTGTCTTTCAAGACCTGAAAGCTGAATTAAACGCATATTTGCAATGTAGTCAGCCTGAATTTCAGATATACTGAATCTTTCAATGAGCCTTGCCTTTGCTTCTGCGGCGGTGGGGGAGGAGCGGATTATTCTTATAACCTCATCGATAAAGTCAAGAGCTATAACAAGACCCTGCAAAATGTGTTCTCTCTCACGGGCCTTTCTGAGGTCGAATTTTGTTCTCCTTGTTATAACCTCAACCTGGAAGTTTAAGTATTCCTCAAGAATCTGCTTTAAGGTTAAGACCTTCGGCACACCGTTTACAAGTGCGAGCATTATAACTCCCACTGTGTCCTGAAGCTGAGTGTAGCTAAAGAGCTTATTTAAAACTATCTGCGGATTTGCATCCTTTTTAAGCTCTATGACTATTCTCATACCTGTGCGGTCGGATTCGTCTCTTATATAATGTATGCCGTCAATTCTCTTGTCCTTAACAAGCTGGGCAATGGACTCAATAAGCCTTGCCTTATTGACCATGTAAGGAATTTCTGTGACGACAATGGCGGTTCTGCCGTTGACCTCTTCAATATTTGTCTTTGAACGAAGAGTTATCTTAGCTCTTCCTGTTGCATATGCCGCACGGATGCCGGCTCTGCCCATGATAATGCCGCCGGTGGGGAAGTCGGGTCCCTTTATGACCTCCATAAGCTCCTCAAGGGTGCAGTCGGGGTTCTGAGCTAAAAGCTTAACGCCGTCAATAACCTCGCAGAGATTGTGCGGCGGAATATTTGTCGCCATTCCGACAGCAATACCGACCGAGCCGTTTACCAAAACGTTTGGAAATTTAGACGGCAAAACAGCAGGCTCTTTTAATCTGTCGTCAAAGTTGGGGGTAAACTCAACTGTGTCCTTATCTATATCGGTGAGCATATTAACCGATATTTTGGACATCTTAGCCTCGGTATAACGGTAAGCGGCAGGCGGATCTCCGTCGACAGAGCCGAAGTTTCCGTGACCGTCTACAAGAGGGTACCTCAAAGAAAAGCTCTGGGCAAGTCTTACCAATGCGTCGTAAACAGATGCGTCGCCGTGAGGATGATATCTACCCAAGCAGTCGCCGACGGTTGTTGCGCATTTTAAGTACTTTTTCTCAGGCGTTAAACCATCCTCATACATTGTATATAAAATTCTTCTGTGAACCGGCTTTAAGCCGTCTCTGACGTCCGGCAGAGCACGCTGAATTATTACCGACATTGAATAAGCCAAGAAGGACGACTTCATTTCCTCATTCAGTTCGGTGAGCTTGACCTTTTTATCCTGTGCTAACAAATATAATCACGTTCCTTTAATATAATCTTTTACTTAACAATTCTATCCTTCAATAAGTCCTCTATAAGCTTTATTTTTTCCTCATCAAGGCACTTCTTAGGAATAATACACTGTGTATTTGCGGTAAACATACCGATTAATTCATCGGTTATAACTGCTTTAAAGTCCTTATCTTCAAAGCTTACCGAGGTTTCTGGTATAGGCTCAAGCGGTATCCTTTCGCCGTTTTCATCGGTCTCCAAAAACTCGTTGTCGCTTTCGGGGAGGATGGTTTTAACCGTGTATTTATTGTCGTATATGCTTACTGAGTATTTATCGTCTTTAAGAGCGTCGAGTGCCGGTTCTATCTTTTTTCTTTCAAACAGGGGATTTAACCAAACCGCCGCCACGACGCCCAAGGATATTGCCATGCAAACCCATCCGACACCGTAGCTCGGATTCATTATAATCTGCTGCAAGAACAAAATCGCCAAGACTCCGAAAACAGCGGTATAGATGATTTTTTTGCGCTTGCGGTATAAACGGTTATATATTTCATAGCCCTTCAGCCATACGTCCTTGTCAAAAGAAAATTCAAAGCTTGTTTTTTCCATTTAATTATATGCCTTTCTGAGTAATTGCCGACCGATATATTTATCGGCTCGCACAGATTAAAAGTCGAGATTTTCAACGAACTGTGCGTTCTTTTCTATAAACTCTCTTCTGGGGTTGACCTTGTCGCCCATTAAAATGCTGAAGGTCTCATCTGCTTTAACGGCGTCGTCAAGGGTGATTTTAACTATGGTTCTTGTCTCGGGATCCATTGTTGTCTCCCAGAGCTGTTCGGGATCCATTTCACCCAAGCCCTTATATCTTTGAACATCGGGCTTAGACTTGCCGTCGTTTGACGTCAGCTCGGCAATGTAAGCGTCTCTTTCCTCATCGGAAAATGCGTATCTTACCTGCTTGCCCTTTGAAACCTTAAATAAAGGCGGCTGAGCGATATAAATATGTCCCTGCTCTATTAAAGGACGCATAAATCTGAAGAAGAAGGTGAGCAAAAGCGTTCTGATGTGACAGCCGTCGACGTCGGCATCCGCCATTATTATGACCTTTCCGTAGCGGAGCTTTGATATATCGAAGTCCTCGCCGATGGATGTGCCGAGTGCGGTTACGACAGGCGTCAGCTTTTCGTTTGAATAAACCTTGTCAATTCTCGCCTTTTCAACGTTTAACATCTTTCCCCAAAGAGGAAGTATAGCCTGATACTTTCTTACTCGTCCCTCCTTGGCTGAGCCGCCTGCAGAGTCTCCCTCGACTATAAATATTTCAGTCTGCTCGGGATCTCTTTCCTGACAGTCGGCGAGCTTTCCGGGAAGATTCGCCGATTCAAGAGCTGATTTTCTTCTTGTTAAATCCCTTGCTCTTTTTGCAGCTTCTCTTGCCTTTTGCGCCTGAATCGACTTTTCAAATATCGATTTTGCAACTGATGGATTCTCCTCAAGATAATTCATCAGCTTTTCATATACCATAGCTTCAACAAAGGGTCTTACCTCTGGGTTGCCGAGCCTTCCCTTGGTCTGTCCTTCAAACTCGCAGTTTGTTAATTTAACGGAAACTATAGCTGTTAAGCCCTCTCTTACGTCGTCTCCCAAGAGCTTTTCGCCGTTTTTAAGAAGATTAAACTTTTTGCCGTAGTCGTTTATAACCTTTGTCAGAGCGTTTTTAAAGCCTGTTTCGTGAGTTCCGCCGTCGGGGGTGTGGACGTTGTTGGCAAATGATAAAATAAGCTCGTTATAGGAATCGTTATACTGCATTGCGATTTCAGCTGTATAATCGTCCTTCATTCCCGAGACATATATAACCTCGGGGCTTAAAACCTCAAGACCTCTTGTCTGATGGATATGAGTTACAAACTCTCTTATTCCGCCCTCATAGTATAGGTCAACCTCGTTGTCATTGCCGTTTCTTTTATCTGAAAATACAATTCTTACACCTGCATTTAAAAACGCCTGCTCACGAAGCATTGTCAAAAGGGTGTCGTAGTCGTATTCTGTGGACTGCTCAAAAATCTCAGGGTCAGCTTTAAAGGTGACAACGGTTCCCGTTTTATCGGTATCGCCGATAATCTTTAAAGGCTCATTGTAGTGACCTCTTTCAAAGCGCTGGAAGTGAACATTTTTGCCGTTGTATATGGTAAGCTCCAGCCATTCTGACAGTGCGTTTACAACAGACGCACCGACGCCGTGAAGTCCTCCTGCAACCTTATATCCGCCGCCGCCGAACTTTCCGCCTGCGTGCAGAATTGTATAAACAACGGTTGCGGCAGATATGCCCTCCTTGGGATGGATTCCCGTCGGGATACCTCTGCCGTTATCAGTTACTCTTACAATGTCGCCCTCTAAAAGCTCAACGTCTATTCTTGTGCAGTATCCTGCCAATGCTTCGTCTATTGCGTTTGTTACTATTTCATAGACTAAATGATGAAGTCCCTTAGGTCCTGTTGAGCCGATATACATTCCGGGACGCTTTCTTACAGCCTCAAGTCCCTCTAAAACCTGAATTTCATTTGCGTCATAGCTGTTGTCCTTATCGACGGCAGTTGCGTTTGAATTGATTTCCTTGAAGTTATCCAAAATGTGCATCCTCCAAATAAAGTATAATTGTTAAATCAAAATGTTATATAAGTATTAATAATTACTCTTTGTAATTAATTTTAAACGTTTTATGAGCGTTGCGCTTGATATCGACGATATATAAACCCTCTCAGTAAGCTCATCGTCAAGTGTGACGACAAAACTTTTCGGCATATCATACGAGCAATATATGACCTGCTTATTTCTTCCCACCGCCGACAAATACTCCTTAGTTATCTTAGACGTTGAAGCGTTTTCAATGTCCATAACCGCTATGATATTTTTTGCGTACACGCAGGAGTCGTTACCCAAATGCAAAAACATATTTTATCCCTTATCCGAAACGATTCTGCCGTCTTTAAGGTAGAACAAGTGCTTTTTTGCTTCTTTAAACCCGTTTATCGGCTCACAGCAGGTTATAAAAATCTGCGCATCGTTTATCTGACTTAAAACAAACTGCTTTCTCGACGTATCAAGCTCGGACAAAACGTCGTCTAAAAGTATAACCGGCATTTCATTCGTCTCTTTATATAAGGCTCTTGCCTGACCGAGCTTCATGCACAAGGCAGCTGAGCGGTTTTGTCCCTGAGAGCCGAAGTCACGAACGGATTTTTGATCTATTTTGACCGTAAGCTCGTCTCTGTGAACGCCCACCTGAGTGTAGCCGAGCTTTATGTCGTCGCTTAATGAGCTGCGAAGCTTTGCTAAATACTCCTTAGCCATCGAATCCTTATAATCTGTTCGATTGCTCAGCTGCTCGAAAACAGTTGACGAATACTCCAAGCTCATCTGTTCTCTTCCTCGGGATATTTCGTTATATAAAACAGTTGTGTACCTATTTAAAACCTCGGTGTAGACATGGCGCATCATTGATATATAAGAGCCCTGCCTTGCTATTTGCTCGTCCCAAATCTCGAGGTCGTCAGGCTTTGATATTCCCATAGCGATATTTTTAAGAACTGCGTTTCTTTGAGCCAGCAAAACATCATATTTAGCGGCAACCCCTGCGTACATCGGCTTTATTTGAGATATACACAGATCCAAATACGACCTTCTTATATCGGGAGAGCCTTTTGTTAAAAACAAGTCCTCGGGTGTAAATATAACGCACAAGAGCCTTCCGACAAGCTCGGTCAGCGATTTCAGCTTTACGCCGTTCAGCATTATTTTTCGCTCTTTTTGAACCCTTGAAAGGATCAAGGATATATTTTCACTTCTCACCGAGCTTTCAAAGCTTATGTCGACGTAGGCGGATTCACTGTCAAACCCTATGATATCCTTTTCTTTTACTCCCCGAAAGCTTTTAGCTCCGGACGTCATCCAGATAGACTCCATAAGATTTGTCTTACCCTGAGCGTTTTCACCGCACAAAACGTTGATTTTATCGTACGGAGTAAGGTCTATATTCTTAAGATTTCTAAAGCCGTTGACCTTTAAAGACGTTATTCTCATTATATAATTTCAAGACAGCAGGATATTTCATCTATTGTGACGGTATCGCCCCTATAGACCTTTTTTCCTCTCATAAAGCAGACCTCGCCGTTGTACTTAACCTTTCCCTCGGCGATTATTTCCTTTGCAATTCCGCCCGTTTCGGTTATTCCTGCGAACTTTAACAGGGAATCGAGCTTGATAAAATCTCCGCTTATTTCAATTTGTTCTTTATTAATAATAGAATCGTTCATAAACTGCTTAATGCTTATTCAGTCAAGCATTAAATCTCCTATTCGTTTTTTAATCTGACAGGCAAAACAAGATAAGTGTATTCCGAGCTGTTGATGGGGACTATCTTCATCGGAAGGTTTCCGCCGTTCATCAAAAGCTTTATTCTCTCATCGGGAATTACCTTTAAGGGGTCTAAAAGATATTTACAGTTAAAGCCTATTTCTATCTTCGGTCCCGAAATGTCGGCTGTGATCTCGTCGAAAATCTTGCCTATAGCAGTCTGACAGCTTAGCTTTAATGCTCCGTTGTCAAACATACATCTTACAGGGCTTTTAATTTTCTCATTTATTAATAAGGAAGCTCTTTCAAGACAGCTTATAAGCTCCTTTTTATCAATAACAACCTCTGTTACGCTTGTATTGGGGATAGAGCCTCTGTAGTTGTGGAATTCGCCCTCTAAAAGCCTTGAAAATACTGTATAGCCCGAAAAATCGAACACTACCTGCTTTTTTGACACAAGTATGTCGCAGGACAAATCGTCGTCGTCCTTTAACAGCCTTGAAACCTCGTTTAAGGTTTTTGATGGAACGACAAACTTGAAGTCGTTTTCAGACTTAACTGCTTCTGTTCTTACTGCAAGCCTGAAGCCGTCGATAGCTACTATATTCAGCTCATTGTCCTTAATCTCAAAAAGCTCACCCTTTAATATCGGCTTGGTATCGTTTTGAGATACTGCAAATATGGACTGGTTTATCATTTCCTTTAAAACGGACTGAGGAACGGTTATTCTTGAGTCTGTATAAAAGTCGGGGATGCCGGGATATTCATCGGCGCTTATGACGCTTATTGTGTATTCGGTTATTCCACCCTTAATGGTCATAACCATGTTTTCGTTGACCTCAATGTCAATTTCGTCTGTCGGCATCTTTTTAATGATTTCCGAGAATAAACGAGAGTTGACAACTATGTCCTGCTTGTCTGCCGATATAACGTCTAAGCTGGTTTTTATTCCTATTTCAAGGTCGTAGCCCGTTAACCACAGGGTTGAATCGCTCAAGCTGAACTTTATACCCTCAAGTGCCGGGATTGCCGATTTATCGGCTGCTGCTTTAGAAACGTTTATAAGCGCTTCGTATAAGCGTTGTTTATTGCAGATTAGCTTCATGTTGAAATCTCCTTTATAAAATCTTATTTTCCGAGATATATAAAATGAAATAAGATATATATTTTTAGTTTTAGTAGTAGGGGGCGTTGAATTGTTGAAAAGCGGCTTTAAGCCTTTATTCATCGGTGCTTGTCCGTCAACAGGTTTTTAACGTCACTGTATTTCATGTGTTCAATAGATTTTTTTGTGTTGAAACTTTTAAAAGCTGTGCGTTAGCTGTTGAAAACTTTGATGAATTGTTGAAAGTTTATACGGAAACTATGTTGATTTAAATTTTTGTCCGACAAAAAACATCAATTATCGCGGTTCCCGAGGATTAATCTCTTAAAAAGCGAAATGTTGAAAGAAATAATTGTCCGTATCAAATTACATAGCCTTCAGGTTCTTAATCAGGTCCTCAACCGTTTCTCTTAAGTCGGAATTGTGGGCGAGTGTTTCCTTTATGTCGGAGTAGGAAATTGTCATTGTCGAGTGATTTCTTGAAAATTCCTTTCCTATATCGGTAAACGACATTCCCTTAACATCTCTTATTATGTATATGGAAACCTTTCTCGCCAATGAGATCTGAGCGTTTCTGCTCGACGAGCGGATGTCCTCGGGAGTTACTCCGAACGAAGCCGAAACGTCGCTCAAGATTCTGTCTACGGTTATTTCCGACGGTGCGGCGTCAATAAGTGTTTCTTTTATAACTCTTTGAGCCATTGACAGGGACGGAGTTTCGTTTGAGAACATTGTAAGTCCCTTCATTTTATTGACTGCGCCTTCAAGCTGACGGATGTTTTTCTTGATTTTCTCGGAAATGATCCTTGCGACGTTGTCCGGCAGATTCAAATCCAAAAGCTCAGCCTTGCGCTTGACTATTGCCATTCTTGTTTCAAAGTCCGGCGGCTGAACGTCTGCCTGAACGCCTAAGGTGAATCTTGTTTTTATTCTTTCTTCAAGCTTTTTAATTCTGTTGGGCGAAATATCAGAGGTTAAAACTATCTGCTTGCCCGAATTATAAAGCTCGTTGAAGGTATGGAAAAATTCCTCCTGAGTCATTTCCTTGCCGGCGATGAACTGAATGTCGTCGACCAGCAGAAAATCGCAGTTGCGGTATTTATCGTGAAACTCAGTTGTATTTTGCTCCGAAACAGCCCTTACCAGCTCGTTGGTGAAGTTTTCACCGGTAGTATAAATAACGTTAAGCGAGGGGTGATTGTTTCTTACCTCCTGCTCGATTGCACGAAGAAGGTGAGTTTTTCCCAAGCCTGAATCACCGTAAATAAAGAGGGGATTGAACATCGAACGGTGAAGCTGATTATTCAGATTATTCTTTCCGCTGACGGCAATGCAGTAAGCATATGCCAGCTCGTTTGACTTGCCCTTTATAAAGTTTTCAAAGGTTAAGTCATAATCGCACTTTTTATGGCTGCTTATAAGGTCGTTCATTCTTCTTTCAATCTCATTGAAGCCGTCGGAGGAATAATTGTCCTGATTCTTGACCAAAAACTCTATTTCGACAGGGAAACCCAATACCTGCTCAAATGAATGCTCAAAAACGTCCTTATATATTTCTTCGGTTGTCCTGCGCATAAAATCATTTACGGCATATAGGGTTACCTTTGTGCCCTCCATTTTACCCGGCTCGATGTTTTTAATCCAACGATTGTAGCCTATGTCGCTGACCTTTGGATCTGCCTGACACATACGCCTGACATTTTCAAAAAGCTCTGCAAACGAATCCATATTGCTTAAAACTATCCTTTCTCTTTATGTACGTTTTTAAGA
>ULUB01064341.1_pt1 | contig 11823 bp, 10 predicted proteins | sample 1958111 | NCBI WGS metagenome assembly ULUB01 (sample SAMEA4835749, study PRJEB28245) | human gut metagenome | biome: gut microbiome; material: fecal sample | place: Denmark | collected 2008
TCCTTTTGACCTTTTCCGAATACTCTGATAGTCCGTGAGCTTTTTGAATAGTCAGTCAGATTTATACCTGCAAGCTCACTCAAACGCATTCCGCAGTTTAAGAAAAGAGTTATAATGCAGTAGTCTCTGATCTTATTTTCGCCGTCGATGCTGTTAAGCAAGGTCTCGGTCTGAGTCAGCTCCAAGAACTTAGGAAGGCTTTTGGTTTGCTTAGGATGCTCTAAATGCTCTAACGGATTATCCTTGATAAGCGAAACCTTTCTGTATAAATAATCGTAAAAACGTCTTAATGACGATGTTTTTCTTGAACGAGTCTTACTGGAATTGCGCCTGTCGGTTGACAAGTAATTCATGTACTCGTAGGCATCGCTCAAGGTAAATTCACTAATGTAGTCAATCGGAACGTCTACGATTGTGATTTCCTCAAACGGCATATCTGCCGGAACGTCTTTATGAATTATCTTTAAATACCGTAAAAAGACACGCAGGTCGGTATAATAAGCTTCCTGAGTGCGCACAGTGTGGTTTCTGACTGCGTGGACATACTTAAGATAGCTTTTTAAATAATCAGGACAATCGTTTTCATATTCAGGACGCATTTTATAACCCCTAATCTGCAATTTCGCTTCTGCGAAGTTCGCTAAATTTTTATTTAGTGAACTTCGTTATAGATAGTGAAGCAGAGAGCATTCCATCCCCACTTCATATAAACCCAAAGAAATCTGCTGTTTCAAAGCAATCTATCATACATCAACGTCATTTCAGCTCAATAACCGTAACGCCGTCTTCTCCTTCGCCATATAAGCCTTTACGCACAGACTTAACTGACGGATGCTTTTTTAAATGGTTTCTCACAGCTGTTTTGAGCGCACCGGTTCCTTTGCCGTGTATAATTGTCGCAACGTAATTGCCGCTCATTATCGCATTATCGATAAATGAATCAAGCTCATATAAGCCTTCATCGACTGTGTAGCCTCTAATGTCGAGTTCAATAGATGATTTTCTTGTGGCTCTGCTTTCTACACCGCTTGTGCTGACATTTCCGTTTGGCTTTATTTTTTTCGAGTTGAATGTGACGTTTTTCTCAACTAACCTTATTTTGGAAACATGAACCTTAGCTTTCATAATTCCAATTTGAACCATACAGTTACCTGATTCGTCAGGAACAGAAATTACAATTCCTGACTTATTGCCGTCCTTTATCAGAACATCGTCGCCTTTTTTCAGCGGCCTCGGGAGGACATATTCATCCGATTCATATTCGCCGAGCTTTGATGATTCGCTGTATAAGCTGTTGATACCTGATTTATACTTTTGCTTTTGCTCTGCGACAAGCTTAGAAAAGTCCTCTTTGTCTTTAGACTTTTTCAGGTCTTCAAGCTCGTCCATAAGACGCTGAGACTGTCTACTTATGCGCTCGATTATCTCTCTTGCTTCTTTCTTGGCTCTGTTAAGCTCCTTATCCTTTTCAGCGCTCAGCTTCTCACGTTCATCAATTAACCTCGCACGAAGTGACTCGGATTCGTGCTTGTACTTTTCAGCCAGCCTCGAATTCTCCTCATAACTCTGTCTTGCGGCCTCAAGGCTCGATAAAACGTTTTCAAAACGCTGTGATTCCTCAGAAAGCATCGATTTTGCACGCTGAATAATCTTGTCGTCAATTCCTAAGCGTTTTGAAATAGCGAAAGCGTTAGACTTTCCGGGCGAACCGATTATAAGTCGGTATGTCGGCTGAAGCGTTTTTATGTCAAATTCACACGAGGCATTTTCAACGCCGTCAGTCTCTAAGGCGAACATTTTCAGTTCCTGATAATGCGTTGTAGTGACAAGCCTTGCGCCTGTCATTTTTATTCTTTCAATTATCGAAACTGCTAAGGCTGCACCCTCGACCGGGTCTGTTCCTGAGCCGAGCTCGTCTATCAATACAAGTGAGCGGTAGTTTACATCGTTCAAAATACCGGCGATATTTGTCATGTGAGAAGAAAATGTTGAAAGACTCTCTTCTATTGACTGCTTGTCGCCTATATCAACAAGAATTTCATCGAAAACGGTGATTTTACTGCCATCGGAAACCGGAATGAGCAGTCCGCACATTGTCATAAGTGTAAGCAGTCCGACAGTTTTTAAAATGACGGTTTTGCCGCCCGTATTCGGACCTGTGATAATGAGTGCGTCATAATCTATACCGATTGAAAAGTCTATAGGTACTACCTTGTCCTTATCAATTAAAGGATGCCTTGCTTTTTTAAGCACCACTTCCCCATCGTCTGAAATTTCAGGCATTGTTGCCGCCATCTTCGCTCCCAGATTCGATTTTGCAAAATACAAATTAAGCTTGACGCTTGCTTCATAATCGGATATCAGCTGCTCGGCAAACGATGCACAGTCAGCAGACAGCTCACGAATTATTCTTTGAATCTCATCTTGTTCCTTGCATTTTAATATTCTAATCTCGTTATTTGCTTCAACGACAGCCATAGGCTCTATAAAATATGTCTGACCGCTGGCGGATGTGTCATGAACCAAACCGGGAATTCCTGACTTATGCTCCGACTTGACAGGAAGTACATATCTGCCGTCCCTCATAGTGACAAGCCCTTCCTGCAAGCAGTCACGAGTCTCGGACGACTTTATCATTTTATCCAAGGTATCTCTGATTTTTGAGCCTGCAAGCAAAAGCTTTCTTCTTATTGAAGCAAGCTCGGTACTTGCGTTATCTGAAATCTCCTCTTCGCTTATAACAGCATTCAAAATCTTATTGTTGAGCCATTTGTTATCGAAAAGACATTCAAACAGATAATCAATGCTTATGTGTTCGTCTCCCAGCTGTCTGCGCCATGCCAGAAGTGATTCTGTCTGTGACAGCATTCTTGAGACGTCTAAAAACTCACGAAGAGATAACTCAGAGCCGTTTTGCGCACGTCTTGCTATTGTTGCGACGTCCGGGAACTTTATAAAGCTCGGTGTTCCGAAACGAACCGAGGCGTTAAAAGCGTCAAACGTCTTTTTTACTTCTTCTTTGACTGTTGTCAAGTCATTTGACGGCACTATTTCAAGCGCCAGCCTTCGTGAAGCGTCGTTTGAACACTCTTCGGAAAGCATATCAAGTATTTTATGTAATTCAAGTGTTAAGTATTGCTCTTTCATTATTTTTACCGTTTCTTTCTTTGTTAAACGAGTTTATATCAGGGACTTATAAAAATCAAGCGTTTTGAAGTGCTTGTCGAGCTGAATTTCCACATATCGCTCGGTGATGTTCGACAGCTGAATCAGATGGTCATTATTAAGTGTAAAGTTAAAAATTTTAGACATATCGGATAAAGCGATAAATCTGAGTGAGTGAAGCAAAGCTCCGTCTACTACTTCACAGTTTCGCAAATTCTTTGAACCGCAGCAGTCCTCGCAGTAAATTCTCCCCTCGCCTAAGTCAAACTGCATCTGGCGGTCTGTGTATTTATAGCATTTGCAGCAGCCTATTAGATTAGGAACAAGTCCGATTTCCGACATTAATCTAAGCTCGAATATAGCCTTCAGCATTTTCATGTCCCTTTTTCCGTCGGATAAAAAATGCAGAGTATTCAGTATCAACCGCAGTGCTTCTTTATTCGGCTGTTCCTTTGCGCATACATATAAAAGCAGCTCGCAAAAATAGCTTGCAAGCGCAAACGCTGTTATATCAAGCCGTATTTGATAAAATATTCTTATCGGCTCAGCAGAATTCAGAATATACCCTGATTTTCCCTCAGACAGGCAGTATTTTGCATAGCAAAACATTTGGGCGACCGATGCGTTTTTTGAATTAGCCTTTTTAACTCCCTTTGCCGAAACTTCAATCAGTCCCAAGGTGTCGGTCAAAATGGTAAGATATTTATCGTTTTCCTTCGCTGTCCGCTCCCTTATCACTAAGCCGTTTACTGTCACCATCCTGATTTCCGCCTTGCTTTTTTATAAACTCTAAGTAATCCTCGACTTTTCCGCTTGTATAAAACTTTTGCCATAGCTCGTCCATATACAATATTACTCCTTTTCGATATTGCCGCTTTTTTGATTTGCCTTATTAGCGTTGACATATCAGAAGTAATTATTAGTGGAAAAATCAGTCGTTTGACAGACCGAAATTCTTTATTAAGCCCTCTCTGTTTCTCCATCCCTCTTTTACCTTTACCCAAAGCCGGAGATTGGTTTTAATCATAAAGAATCTCTCAAGGTCTTCTCTGGCAAGCTTGCCAACTTGCTTCAGCATTGCTCCGCCCTTACCGATAACAATGCCCTTATGCGACTCACGCTCGCAGTAAATCACTGCAGAAACGTCCATTATACCCTCGCCGTACTTGTTATCGTGCTCACTGAGCTGCTCTATATCGACGGCAATGCCATGCGGCACCTCATCACTTAACAGCTCCAAGAGCTTCTCACGGATAATCTCCGCAACAATAACCCTTTCAGGCTGATCGGTGAATTTATCGTCAGGAAAATAATGAGGGCCTTCGGTTGTATGTCCGTCAATGCTTTTTAATATAATATCAATACCGTCTTTATTCATAGCACTGATCGGAATGACAGACTCAAAATCATATAAATCCGAATACTCGGAAATGATCGGTATAAGCTCCTCCTTGTTCTCAAACAAATCAATCTTATTAATAAGCAGAATAACAGGTGCTTTTGCTGCTTTTAAAGATGAAATCAGCGCTTTTTCAGCCTCGGAGGGCTTTTTTGTCGCATCGACAACTAAAAGCGCCACATCAATAGAGCTTACCGAATTTTCTATAGCCTTTAACATATGGTCTGAGAGCTTGTCCCTCGACTTGTGCATTCCGGGAGTGTCAATAAAAACATATTGAATGTCGCCCTTTGTTAAAACACCTGTGATTTTAGTTCTTGTAGTCTGCGGCTTTGAACTTACAGCAGCGACCTTTTCGCCGACAAGTGCGTTTATAAGTGAGGATTTACCTGCATTAGGTCTTCCGACTATTGTAACGAAAACATTTTTTGTCATAATCAATTCCATTCTTTTAAGCTTTCACGTTTATATACCGAGCTTAGCTATAACTTCCCTTTCCTTTTGACGCATGAGCTTAGTGTCCTCACCGTCTTCATCATGATGGTCGTAGCCAATTATGTGCAGCGTAGAGTGTATGACCAAAAAAGCCATTTCACGCTGAACAGTGTGACCGATTTCTGTGGCCTGCTCTGAGGCACGCTCTGTTGAAATAATGATATCGCCCAAGGTATACAAACCACTGTCCGGGTTTATGTCAAATTCGCAGTTGTCTGCAAGGGGAAATGATAAAACATCCGTCGGAGCGTCGATATTTCTGAAATCGCTGTTGATTTCACGGATGCGGTCGTTTGTGACAAAGGAAACGCTTACCTCGGAATCCTCATCAAAACCGCCTGCTATCATTGCGTACTTTATACATGACTTCAAAAGCCTTTTAAGCTCAGGCGTAACCTCAACTAATTCCTGTTCGTTAAAATATGATACTCTAAGCCTTCTCATGATGCTTTCTCATCCTTTCGGTGTTGTATTGCTCGTATGCCTTGACTATGTCCTGAACCAGCCTGTGTCTGACAACGTCCTTCTCGCTGAAATGATTTATGCCTATATCCTTAACATTCTTTAAAACCTTGACCGCTTCAATGAGTCCTGATTTTCTCGGGTCCGGAAGGTCAATTTGAGTTACATCTCCGGTTATAACCATCTTTGAATTGAAGCCCAAGCGGGTCAAAAACATCTTCATCTGCTCCGGTGAAGTATTTTGAGCTTCATCCAATATGACAAATGCTTCGTCCAAGGTTCGACCGCGCATATAGGCCAACGGTGCAACTTCTATAGAGCCTCGCTCCTGATACTTTGCGAAGGACTCTGCACCGAGCATTTCAAACAGAGCGTCATAAAGAGGTCTCAAGTACGGGTCAACCTTAGTCTGCAGGTCTCCGGGGAGAAAGCCGAGCTTTTCTCCTGCCTCTACAGCCGGACGTGTTAAAATAATTTTATTGATCTCATGCGCTCTGAACGCTCTTACAGCCATTGCAACCGCTAAAAACGTTTTACCTGTTCCGGCAGGACCTACTCCGAAGGTAATGGTGTTTTCAGCTATAGAGTCGATATATTTTTTCTGACCGAGAGTCTTGGGCTTTATGATTTTTCCGCCTGACGTCACGCATATGCCGCCGTCGGAAAGATTGGCAATTTCCTCCTGAGCCGACTCGCCTGCCATGGAAAGAACGTATCTCACTTGCTGCAGGGTTATGTCGTCTCCCTTTTCTGCTATTCTCAGAAGCGACGATATACATGAATAGGCTTTTTCAACATCAGCGTCAGCTCCGATTAATTTAATATCGCTTCCGCGTGTAACAACTCTGACATTCAGTTCATCCTGAAGAAGCTTTATATTTTCATCATAATTGCCGAACAGGTTCAATATGTGATTCATATTTGTAACAACCAGCGATTTCTCCGCCATTTTAACCATTCCTTTCAAAGCCGAATGCTTTAGTTTAATTCTATGGCAAAAGCTGCACTCAAAACATCGTGCACCAAAATAAATATCAAATGAATATCTTTACGTTAAAATTATATCAGATTCTTTAATGATTTTCAACATATTTTTCCTGAGAACAAATAAAAAAGCCGAAGAAATCTTTGAAAAGCGATATGTCATAAATAGTCATACGAACGAAGAATACTTTTTCTTAAGGCAATTAATAAGAAATGCTGTTTAGTCTGTTCTTTGAATCGACATATATCGGGCTTTCCTTGGCTATGTTTCCCTTCAGCGAATATACCGCCTTCAGCTTTAAAACATCATCGGACATCTCAAGCTCCACATCGCAGTTTAGAATTTCGCTGTCGCCTAAAAGATTGTCCTCATAGATTTTGAGCTTTTGTCTCAGTATTTTTTCTGCTTCATCGTAAGTATAGATTTTAAGCTTAGATATCTGTTCGGTATATTCAGTGGTCTTTACACTGACAGGCAGCTCTATTCCGAAAAATCTGACCGGAGAGCTATAGGTTTTAATCTTACAGCTGCCGTCAGGTGTCTTAAACCATGGCTTTGGGATTTCATAGTCGAAAAAGCAAAGGTTCTTTGAATACACCGTTTCGCCGTCAACAACAGCTCTGTCATATAACGCCTGCTCAAACTCTACAGTTTCGTCGTAAACGGCAGTTATTGTCGCCATGGAATGGTAATAATATGCAAGACCGTTTCTGCGTTCGATGATACCGTTGACGAGTATATCGCCCTTTTTAACCGTATCACCCAGCAAAACGCTCAGCTCGCCCTCCAAAACATTTACGCTGACTATCTGTCCGTCTCGAGAAGCCACTAAGTTGCACGGGATTCGCCCCAAATCAGTAGGCACACGCTCAGTTAAAAGACTGACGTTGACAGTAACCACAGAGCCGCTGTGACCTATTGACGCCCAGGCAACCTCATCGCACATCTCCATCAGCTTTGCATTTGCATCTAAGAAATTAATGCTCGGTATATAACCGCCTGCTCTTATGCCGTCCTCAGCGAGCAAAAGCTTTATCCTTTCCTCAACCTCACCGCCGTCTGCGCCGACTACTCTTACCTTCAAAACACAGTTAGACAGATAAATCATAGCCGCAGTACATATAACAGCTCCAACTATTAACCCAAAACGCTTGCGATATCTAAACAATTTATAGTATAACCCTTTTTCCTTGATTATCTCAAGCGAAAAACCATGCTCTGAGCATAATTTTTCTAAGAGTCGTCTGTTTGTGTACGGAACTTGAATGTATACAGAGTCGTTTTTGACGTAAAGCATAAGAACCTTACATTCTTTTCTGAGCTTATTTATGATAAGTCCTGAGTCGAAGCCGTCAATTTTTGCTTCAACTGTGCCTAAAATTCTGAATATATTCATTATCAGTTTATTCCTCCGCTTGACAGTTCGATCGAGCTTATTTTCCCAAAGACAGTAACCGTACTGCTTGTGTATCCCTGCAGCTTTAGGTTCTCTCCCCAAATAACAATGTCATTTCCGGCAGCTCTCACTCTTGCCATGATTTCGTTGCACTCATAAACGTTGCTGACGTTTTCAATCATAACCTCATCCTTACCGCATATTGTCACATATGACTCGGCAAATGTATATTTTTTCAGCTTTTGCTCGAGCTTATTAGGTAGAAATTTCACAATTACGACCATCCCTTTCTTTAAAAGGTCAAATTTTTGACGTTATATCATTCTCTATTAATTATACTGTCCTGATTTTCGGCATAGAATTATCAAGGAAAAATTAAAGGAGCTTTTTTTAAAAACTATGATGAAGATATTTAAAAAATCCAAGGTACTGAATTCAATTACAGGGATTTTGACTGTTGCGACGCTGGTCTTAGTCATTATCTGTATAGACGACGTCAAAAGCAAGACGGTTTTGGCTATAAAGTCGTCTGCCTTTACAATTATTCCGTCGCTATTTTCGGTCTGCGTGCTGTGCGGAGTAATCACAAAGAGCGGTATAATAGAGCGAATTGTAATCGTAAAAGGAATAGATTCAAAGCTTCTTACCGCTTTTCTTCTCGGAAATATAGGCGGATATCCGATTGGGGCAAAGCTGCTTTGCGATATGGTCAATAGCGGCGAAATAAGCAAAGAAACTGCTGAAAAGGCCGTATGCTTTTCATTTGCTTCAGGACCTGCATTTGTATTCGGAATAGTAAATTCTTTGGTGACAAAGAGTCTTTCTCTTAGCTTGATTATATTCATGTCTGTTTTTGCCGCTAACCTGACTATGTATATCATTTATTGCTGCAAGAATAAGTATAACTCAAAACAGCGGCACGAGTACACTGCTGTTACCACGGGCTTGATAGTTGAATGTGTTCGGTCGGCGTCATACTCAATGATATCAATAGGAGCATCTATTGTATTCTTTTCGTCTGTAATTGCTGTTATTGAAAGGCTGGTGCCGTTTACAGAGCGTATTCCTGCGATATCAGCTTTTTTAGAGATATCAAATGTAACCGAAATTCAATGTAACGGGCTGTATCAATTCCTTCTGATATGCTTGCTGATGGCATTCGGCGGAATATGTGTACATATGCAGATTATAAGCATTGTCGGCAGTGCCTTCAGCCTTAAAAGCTTCTACAAATCAAGACCCTTACAGCTTTTTCTGACTGCCGCATATGCACTCGCTATGTGCCTCGCATTTAAAATCGACATTACCGCTGATGTAACAAACGTAAAATATGTATTATCAGAGTCAAACAGTGTTATACCACTGTTATGCACGCTCGGGATGATTCTAATTTCTTTTACATATTCATACCCAAGGACGAATAAAAAGATCCGCACAAGGCTTTAAATCAAAGCTTTGTGCGGACAGATAGTTTTTTATTATTACAAAATTCGTTTTAAGCTAAATACTTGAGAACAATTTCCTTCATAGCGCCGGGGTTTGCCTTACCCTTTGATGCCTTCATGCACTGACCGACTAAGTAGCCCAATGCGTTTGTTTTGCCGTTTTTATAGTCCTGTACAGATTTTTCGTTTGCAGCCAAGACCTCTTTTGCCAACTCCTCGAGCATTGAAATATCAGAAATCTGAGCTAAAGACTTTTCCTCTATAACCTTGTCTATATCGTCGGCATTTTCGTTTATTATAGCGTCAAAAACAGTCTTTCCTGCGGCTGTTGAGATTTTTCCTGAGCTTATATAGTTTACGAGCTTAGCAAGCTTTGAAGCTGTAAGACTTGTCTGCTCGATTGAAACGCCTTCATTCATAAACTTAGAAATCTCGCCCAATATCCAGTTAGATAACAGCTTAGGGGCAGTGCATCCGGCAGAAATACAGTCATCAAAGAACTTTGATTTTTCGGGAACGTCAACAATCATCGCAGCGTCAATCTGTGAAAGCGAATAATCACTGATATAGCGCATGATCTTTGCGTTGGGAAGCTCAGGCAATGTATCCTTGAGCATTTTAACCTTTTCTTCCGGAACGACGATAGTTAAAAGGTCAGGCTCTGGGAAGTATCTGTAATCTTGAGCGTCCTCTTTGGAACGCATTGAAATGCTTTCGCCCTTTGCGTCGTCCCAGCGGCGTGTCTCCTGGACAACAGTTCCGCCGGACTCCAAAAGCTCAATCTGCCTGTTTGCCTCATAGTCTATTCCCCTGACTGCGGCAGAGAAGCTGTTGACATTTTTCATCTCACATCTTGTTCCGAAAGGCTCACCGGGCTTATGAACGGATACGTTGACGTCGCACCTGATTGAACCCTCCTGCATTTTGCAGTCTGAAATATCGATATATTTAAGTATTGATTTGATAGTCTCAAGGTAAGCCTTAGCTTCCTCTGAGCTTCTCATATCAGGTCTTGAGACAATTTCTATCAGCGGAACACCGCAGCGATTGAAATCGACCAAAGAACCGTCGAACTTATCGGAGTGCAATAGCTTTCCTGCGTCCTCTTCTATATGAATTCGCTCTATTCCTATCCTCTTTGTATCTCCGTTGACCAAAACGTCAAGATATCCGTCGTGACAAAGAGGAATATCAGCCTGTGATATCTGATATGACTTCGGAAGGTCCGGGTAGAAATAATTCTTTCTGTCCTGCTTGCAGATTCTGTTTATGCCGCAGTTCAGAGCGTGACCCATTTTTATAGCGTAGTCAACTACACTTTCGTTGAGTGTCGGCAGAGTTCCCGGCATACCTAAGCATATCGGACAAACCTGTGTGTTTACCTCCAAGCCGAAGGAGTTTTTGCAGCTGCAATAAATTTTTGTCTTTGTATTTAACTCGGCGTGAACCTCCAAGCCGATTACAACCTCATATCCCTTTATCATGCAAAACACCTCCTACATTAAAGCTTTGGAGCTTTGAATACGCCGAAGCACATTTCATGAGCGTAAGCGGCGTTCAGTATTGTCTTTTCGTCAAAATGTCTGCCTATAAGCTGCATACCGTAAGGTAAGCCGTTCTTAGAATAGCCGCACGGCACGCTTACAGCCGGAAGTCCTGCTATATTAACTGTAACGGTGCAGATATCAGCTGAATACATACTCAACGGATCTCCGACCTTTTCGCCTATCTTAAACGCTTCAAAAGGCGATGTCGGAGTGGCGATAACGTCTACACCCTCAAACGCACGGTTGAATTCATCCTTAATTCTAAGCTGCAAAAGCTTTGCTTTTTTATAATAAGCGTCGTAGTATCCGGAGCTTAAAACAAATGTGCCTAAAATTATTCTTCTCTTAACCTCTCTGCCAAAGCCCTCGCTCCTTGTGCGCTCATACATATCTATAAGACTTTCGGGCTTATCGCAGCGATAGCCGTACTTAACGCCGTCGAATCTTGCTAAGTTCGACGATGCCTCGGCACAAGCGATGATATAGTACGCAGACAACGCATAATCAGTTGACGGCAATGAAATTTCCTTAATCACAGCGCCTTTCTTTACAAGCTCCTCAACGCTTTGCATAACGCTCGCCTTGACGTCGTCATTGACGCCGCTGCCGAAATACTCTTTCGGTATTCCGATTCTAAGACCGTTCACGTCTCCTGTCAATGAGTCAAACGTCGAAGCATGATCCATCTTAACGCTTGTTGCGTCCATCTTATCGTGACCTGCTATTGCGTCCTGCAATAGGGCAACATCCTTGACACAGCGTCCGAAAGGACCGATCTGGTCAAGTGATGAAGCAAATGCTACAAGACCGTACCTTGAAACGCTGCCATATGTAGGCTTTAAGCCGACAACGCCGCACAGTGAAGCAGGCTGTCTTATCGAGCCGCCCGTATCTGAGCCTAATGCTAAAGACGCCTCGCAGGCAGCTAC
>ULUB01011970.1_pt1 | contig 11820 bp, 8 predicted proteins | sample 1958111 | NCBI WGS metagenome assembly ULUB01 (sample SAMEA4835749, study PRJEB28245) | human gut metagenome | biome: gut microbiome; material: fecal sample | place: Denmark | collected 2008
CCGGCGCGTATCCATTTATCCGCCAGAGAACCCCAGAGGAGGGAGGGATCGGGGAAAGCGTAATCCACATCATCCACCCGGAAGGAAGCTGGTGACAGGAAATGGAAAGTAACGGAGTGAATCTTCTCTACGGAAAGGGCATAAGCCACAAGCTGCCTCTCATCAAACAGCCCCGAGCGGCGATATTTTTCTGAATCAGCAGATACTTCTTCCACAGAAAGAGAAAGCCTGCCTGCCTGTACATGATAACCCCGGGGCACTGAAAGAATCATCTGCAGCAATTCCTCCCACAGAGCTGTCACACGCCAGTAGAAAACCGTGCCTTTTGTCACCGTATGAATCCCTTCAAACTTTCCCCGCTTCCATTCAGGCAGGGAAAGCATGGATACCGTGAAGGGTTTCATAGTGAGCTTGTCGTGGAGATAGGCAGAAGCATCCGGTGACGCTTCCTGCAGAAGATGGAAGAATGCAGCGTGCATGAGCCTGCCGTTCACGGCAGGCAGCGGAGCTTCGTTCTCTGCCCTCAGTTTGAATACCACTGCGCCAATCATTTTCTGAAATCTTTCTTCACAAAATAATAGGGATTGTCAAGAACCACCCTGTGCTTGAAACGAGAATCGCCGACAGGCATCATATCCGTCTTTTCCCTCCAGTTCGGAAGAGTCACATTGTGCCGCCAGTCCAGCATGGTGAGGAGCTCTTCCATCAGCTTTTTATATGCGTTATATGCGGGCTTTTCATCCTTAAGATGATCCACAAGATACTGGTGGAAAGCATTCTTGAAAACCAGCCCGTCATTTTCTTTCTCCGCTTCCTTCCAGGAATCCCCGTTGAAGAGGGAACTGTACCTTTCCCTGCTGTTTTCCAGATAGAGAGATGCCTTAATCCTCACGCTCCCCATGCCAATGGATTTTCCGCGGCCTAGCTTGTATACGACATCATGCGTCCCGTCATCCAGACCGAAAACAGTCAGAAGAGCCCCCAGTTCCACATCGCTGAGATGTTTAAAATGGATTTTGGCATTGAAATGAGTTCCCGGCCCCAAAGGAGAAATCTTCTTCACCCCCTTGATTCTGGCGCCACCGTCAGAGAGAACCCAGTCAGGCTTTCCCTTTTCCTCCTTCCTGTGCCAGTACAGTTTATAGCCACGAATATCCGTTTTCTCGTTCCAATTTTTAGGCTGCCGTCCACTCGGCCTTAAATAAAGCTGGTAAGAAGTAGGTTTTGGTTCCATAAGAGGCCGGGGATAATTAGCAGGCAGAGGGGTCCCTTTTACCGTCATTTCCCCATCTTCAAAGGACACGCGGCCGGCCCACAGTTCCTTTCTTCCAAAAATGGCATCTGCGAAATCAGGTATATTCTTCTTAAGTCCCGCCGGTACATGATCGCCGATAGAAGATGTATAGGGAGTACGATAATTCTTGCAGTGACCAAAACTCAGCACTTCTCCATTTTGCTCCTGGAAGAAGCAGGGAACGATGAAATCAATATCTTCCCTGTTAGTAAAGCTGCGGGCATCTTCTCCTGCTTTAGCTGCTTTTTCTGAAAATAACCCCCAGCCCTTATATGACCCATTACCACTAAAGCGGTTAGAATCAGACTTGTAGTCTTTTATAATATAATCTTGTACCGGAATACGATTATCCTTATCCAGAATACCCTTACTGAACTGGATGGTATATTGATAAGATTTTCTCTTCATTTTGCCCGTCATTTTGACCGTCATTTTGCCCGTGATGATGTCGGCCTTATCTTCATTCCACCGAATTGCCGGACCATTTCCGGAACTCTCTGAGGATTCGTATTGTGCGGGACAAACATAATAATGTCCCTTTGAGCGAATGAGAAATCCGGCTTTTGCCTCACTTCCAAAGCCTTTCCGTTTGGCCATAAATTGCCTATAATACAAATGCCGGTCAGCAAAATCTTCATCCCCCCGCATCGCTCCGGCGGTAATGATTTTGAGAAGATTCCTTGTCATTCCGCGGATAGAGCTTCCCGGAATCACCGGTCTGCCCGTTGGAGAAAAGAAAGCATCCGTTTCTTCACTGCCGGTACCGCTTCCAATAAAAAGCGGGGTCAATGCCTGGATTTCAAGCCGGATACAGCCTGTATTTTTCCCTTCGCTGCTCACATACTTTTTATAGTCCTCGGTAATATTTTCCATATTTTCCACATTCTCCACATCCACCTCGTCCAAAGCAAAAGGAGCGGGAAGAATGCGGTGAGGCAGAGACACAAAATTATAGGGAGCACTGGCCATGGCCTTCGGTGCCTGGCTTCCCGCACATCTGTCACAGTTTCTATCCCTGTAATAACCGCTGGCCGCTTTGTTTCCTTCTCTGCGGTCTGCTGGATTATCCAGATGTAGATATATATTCGATTTGGCTTTCTTTTGGGGTGATGGTTTAGAGGCAGTAACTTTATTTTCATTGTTTTTCTGCAATAGTTCTTTCATCCAATCTTCCATGCTCATTTTCCTCCTTCCCAATCAGCAGCCTCTATGGAAACGAAGCGGTAGTCCCTATAACCGGCCTGTCCAGTTTCTTCATTGGTGCCCACATAGTTTCTGGTGGTTAATCCGTAATAGCTTCCCTCTTCCTTGCAGGGCACAGTGAGCTCTATCTTCCTGTCTTTATCCCTTAAGGTGACGAAGCCAGGGCTTTCGCTGATTTTCTCTCCCCAGAGACGGGAAAAGCTGTCTACATAGGCAGAAGGCTCTCCTTTTCCATCTGTAATGCACCGGCCACAGAACTGATTTCCTTTACGGACCAGGTGGATTTCCCCCTTCCGGTTGAAGAGGCGGAGCTCATAGATAAGGGAGGCCTCCGGCTTTTCACCGGCAAAATGCATGCTCTTCCCATCCCACTTCGCCCAGCGTACGGAAGCAGCGCTCCATACCGCCAGTGTCGCCGGTTCCTGCATATTCTCAGTAAATACCTGTAAAAGTTCCTCTTCCGTTACAGACAGTGTCAATTCCTTTCTAAAACCTTTTCCCTCCACAAGGGCAAGGGGCTTTTGTGCCAATTCCAGGCTCATGCTTCATGCGCCTCCTTTCCATAGTCAACGAGCGCTTTCGCGCAGGCTTCCAGCTCCTCCGCATTCCCTTCGGTCACCTTTCCTTTACCTTCTATGCGGTATTTCTTCCCATGATAGAAAATCACCGCACTGACACCGGAAAGCATGCCCCGGCCTATGGATTTTTCACCGCCCACTGCCAGATGACCGGTCCACAGGTCTTTCAAGAGAAAAAGAGCAAGCCCTGCTTCTGCTTCTGCCTTTGCCGTTGCTTCTCCGTCCGGATTCTTGAGGATTTCATAATGGATGTGAAGCACCGGCTTATCCGGCTCCTTCTGCCATACCGGCTCTTCCGTGAAGAGAGCGCCGTCCATGGTGCCGCCGGTAAAGCGGTCGATACGGTTTCTGGACTGCAGCGCCGGTATCACTCCATCCCTGAAATAGACTTCATCCACCAGGAAACGACTCTTTTTCTTCTTTCCTTCCGCCGCCGAACCCATGAGCTCATCGAGAAAATCATCACCAATCCCGAGGACATCCAGAATCCTTCGGCTCCTGTGCCGCAGTACTCCCTTCATGGTGGTACCGGGAATGACATAGGAATCGCCGCTCATCATCTGCGCTGCATTGAGATTCACTTCATCGGACATCGTCTTTTTATCATCCACATCCCTGTCGCGCACGATGAGGGAATGAAGGATGGCAAAATCGCCATCCACCACCAGCCGGCCCCGGGGCGCACTGCCCTCCGGATTTCCTTCATACACTTCGTCCGAATTTTTTCCCAGAAGCCAGCTGCCTACATCGGCAGGCCGGGAGAAATCATACACATAGGATTTCACATCCCGGACGGAAACCTTTCCGAATCCCTTGGCCGTGAGGGCGCCTACCGAAAATCCCGAAGCTATGAGGTCGGCCAGTTCCTTCACCAGGCTCCTCCAGTCCGGAAGACGGTCCCTATGGAAACGGCGGATAGTGAGCCCTGCATGGAAGATGCCGCAGGCCCCCCGCTCTACCGCTTCATAGTCATACTTGGCCCCCTCCTTTCCTACACCGGTCTCATCATCGATACCGACTCCATCCCTAACAATAATTACAGCATCATTCAGCAGCACATCATAGAATGAAACGGCACTCTGTATGGCACTTTTAGCCCTGCCCTTCCCCTTGATTTCCCCAAAAAGGAGACCGGTAAGGTCCTTGTCTTCGGGATGAATTTCACCAAAACGGCTCCGGATGACACCGGCCAGAGACGTGGCAGGAATAAAGGGTCTCCCCTCTTTGTCTTTCAGAACATGGATATCCGCTTCGTTGCTGTGTCCTTCACTGCCATAGCCGTCACCGATGAGGAGTGGGGAATCCAGACGAAGCGTTCCCTCAATTTTTACCTTTGCAATCAGTCCTGCACTGTCCATCAGTCTTCCTCCTTTGCAGCCTTTACGGAAAGTTTCCTGCCATGACGGAAAAACCAGAGCCAGTATTCATAGAAAATGGCTCCTTTATCTTCCCCGGTTAAGATAAAGCCAAGCTCACTGGGCAGATTCTCCACCCCTCCTTTAGTAAAATCATCCGGATTCTCCGGTGTTACTCCTTCTTTAAGATATTCAGATAAAGACCTTTCCTGCAGCTTGATATCCTCCAGATGCTTATCCATCCTGCTGTGGTCGTGGAGATTGTCCTTAAATTTTTTTTGAAAACGTTTCGGTGCATCGCCCAAATGATTCCTGTATCCCAGCATATTTTCCAACCGGGAAAATACATGGGTCATCCCGTCCAGCTTCTGAACCGATCTGACATCATCATAAGCCTGAATCTTTACTTTCTCCAGGATGCGGCGCATGAGGATGTGATGGGCCCGCCGGATAACCTCTTCATTCAGAACTGCCGGTTTTTCCACCTGATTTTCCCTGCTGCTTCCAAGGCCGCTGATTTTTTCATTCCAAAGGCGGATTTGCCCGAAACCATCCTCCCTGTCCGCACCGAATCCATCATAGAGAAGAATTTCCAATGCTTCCATTTCCGCCTTCGTCCATGGACTTTCCGCCTGCACCGCAAACACGGAACCGGCGTCCAGGCCATAGAGCTGCGGGCTCTTCATCCCCCATACGGAAATAAACCGGGCCGTATCAAAGGGAGCTCCAAATATCTTCCCAAGAGAAAGGTCTTTCTTTCTCGTTTCCGACCTGATGTCAGCCAGCACCTTTTCCAGCATACCCCTGCCATTTGCAGAAAGACCATAGGAAAGGAGCGGCGTGTCCAGTCTGAAATACAAACTCTGCCCGGAATTTTCTGCTTGCGGAAGGTTTTCCATATCTCCCAGGCGAAGGGAGCAAAGACCGTATTCCGTAAAACGAGATTTTCCCAGATGGCAGGGAAATTCCTCTCTGCCAAACACATCCGTCAGCAGGACAAGGGCCTGTTCATCTCCCGTGAGAAGTCCCTCAAAAACCTGTCCCTCACCGATGGACTCATAGTTAAAGACCCCGCCTGCTATGCTTCGTCCGGAGAGACGCTCCTCAGGAAGCTCCCGGCTCATATGAAAAGTAATTTCCTTATCTGCATCCACCTGCACGAGACTGCCCTTATCTGCCACACCGAAACCTGAAATTTTCTTATATCCCGCTTCCGGAGCCTGACGTAGAAGATCCAGCACCTGCTTTCCCGTCTTTGCTTTCTGCAGAGATTTCGGAACAGGTATAGCCCGCCTTCCCTCCTTCACCGGATAGGCATGGATGAAACGGAGGCCTCCCAGGAAGAGGAACGCAAAATCCCTGTCCTTCTCTGCCCCTTTCTCTAAATGCTTCTGCCGGATAAATACATTGGCCAGGGCACCGCGGAGAACAGATCCGGGGATATAGGACTCCGATTCCGTCATAACCGTACTGTCATTGGAAGAAGAAATAATGACCGGTGCCAATGTCTTTACCATGATTTTCATCTGTTTTATCATTTGGCCGCCTCCACTGCGTTCTTCACCAAATCATCGCCGCCGGGCATGGTACATTTGATTTCACCAAATCCGCGGTTTCGCTTCGTCCCGCAGGACTTCAGATTCGCCAGCGCCAGCGCCAGAAGTGTCCTCTCCTTTTCACCACCATCAAGGATGGTAATGGTACCATGGAAGACAAGTCCACTGTCAATGACCCTCAAATTACGGAGAGAGCCGTCCTTTGCCGTACCGGTCTTTTTATCAATGGCCGTTTGGTATCGTATGGAAGAATATTCCTCCAGCACTTCTTCTGACGTAAACCAGCTGCGGTATTTACCTTCCAGATAGGCCCAGCCTGCCTTCATTTCATCATACTTTTCCAGGTGGAAATCGGGAACAAGCATCTGGGGCCTGTCATCGCGTCCGTGATGAAACAGCATATCTGCCTCTTCCCTGGTACAGAGCACAAGGCCGGAAGCCCCCATATCCACCACCTCCAGAAGACTCTCATAGAGAAGCCCCTTGAACCGGCGGCCCGGGAAAAACGGCATTCCCAGACTATCCGTCACCACATCCTGGTCAAGATTTACATCTGCCCTGCCGCTCCCCAGATGGGTGGGCGACAGGAGTTCTATGGTTACCGGTATGTTCATCTGCTGTCCCCTCCTGGTACATAATCCATCATTTCCACTGCATCCACATAGGGCGTGCGATATTCGTGGTTATTTTCATGCCAAAGATGTTCTGCATAATTTTCCCAGCCCCTCACCTTCGGCAGATGAAGGCCGTCATGGTCCAGCTGTTCCTTATAGAGCTTCATATCATGGGGACCTCTCTCCAGTACGAAACGGAGCTCCTTCGCCTTGTTCCGCGGGAAATTTCCCTCCAGGAAACCGGACACACAGGACAAAAGGCGAGAAATATGAAAGGGATACTCCTCATTTCCATCCACCCGATAAGGGCCGAAATGCATATTTCCCAAAGCGCCCAGATACTCCTGCCGTCGGATCTGGGAAACATCCGGTGCCTGTTCGCCATGAAGGATGATGAAATCCAGCCAGCTGGACTGCTCACCCTCCGCCGAATAGGGCCGTGACTTCTCCTTCGCCTCATCACACACCTGCTCCGCCAGCTCATACCCCCGGAAGAAAGGATAAGCGGTAGGAAGGATGGCTATTCCCCCGCAGGTATCAATGGAAAGACCGTCCCTGTCCTCCTGCATGTACCGCATGAAGCTCACTGCATAGGTGACTGCCAGTCTGGCATTACAGATGAAAGTCACATCATCACCGCCAAGAATCAGCGGGCGGATAGGCAGCATACCCGGTGCCAAATCCAAATAGGAGCCGTAAGAGCCATAGACCTTTACGATATCCTTCAGCAGCTTGGCAAAAGAGGCTTCCGTTTTATGGGCCACCTTCCGAGACAGCAGGCTCCGCTCCCCCAGGGTCTTTGTGGAAGAAAACTTCTTTCCCATATTATTACCATCAATATGGACGATGGCTATATCATTTTCCCCTTCCTTCTGCCCCAGATCATCCAGTTCAGTGGGGAAAAGGAAATCATCAGGCAGGATAGAGGAAAAACGCCGGTGAAGTTCCTTATTGGCACCTTCGGCAGCCTCCGCCTTGGCAGCTGCCTCACGGGAAATGAAATGCTTCCTTTTCCCCTCCGGGCCATAGCCTTCATACAGGCAGTCCGCGGTACCGCCATTCACAGGACAGGGGACGGTGAGACCGGTATAAGGCACATTCACGATAGGATAGACCTCGCTCTGATTCACCTTGAGTTTCCGATACAGCGCGTCCATGCCCTCTTTAAACTGATTCAAATCAATCATGCCGAAGGCAGCTCCCGTTTTAAGCCCCGGATACCGAACCAGCAGCTTTTCCGTAAAATCCGTCACCATAGCCTTCCTTGGATCTTCCCCTTCATTCTTCAGGAGAATCAGCGCATTTCCTCCGCCTATATACGCCACATACGCATCAGCAGGAAGGGCCTTCACATCCCCCTTTTCATTTTTCCAGCTGTCCGTATCCACCGAAGTGAACCCATACTTCCCTGACTTCAGTACCTCTTCCACCAGCACATCCTCAAAAAAATGAGCCACGATATAAGACGCACCGATATTCGTCTTGAGCTTCGTGCCGGAATAAATGTAGTGCTGGATGGAACGGGTATCCAGCAGAATCGCCCGTACTTCCATAGTCTCCTCCCTCTTTTTTGACAACAGATGCATAGTTTATTTACATATAATTATACTACTTACCTTTTGCCCTTTGAAGCAGGAAATAGAATACTGCAGAGCCTGCCGAAATAATTTCCCACCTCATCCCACCTGCATCTCACCATCCACGCCGTCATGCCCGGCCTCATCAATTTCCTTCATACTCTTTGCCATCTGACGCACGCTTCTCCGAATCCAGGCCCGGGGTGTCAGGCCGCCATACTCACTGACCTTTGTTTCCATATACTTTTCATAAGCCCGAATCCACAGGCCGCTTCCTTCCGGCGTCAGACGGCATCCCTTCTTACCATCCCTGAAGTCATCAGGATGAAGTACATGACGATTCAGCAGCTTCACCACAAAACGGTCTGTCACCTTCTGGCGGAAGGGCTCCATCATATCGTACACAAGGCTGTCCCGACGGTCATTATTTGCATTGATGACGCCAATACGAGGCGCAAGGAAAGCAGCAGCCAGCGCCAGACGGACTTCCCTCTCCAGGAAAGCATACCAATAATTCAAGAGGGCATTCACCGGATCATGAGCCGGATGCTGCACCCGTCCCTGGAAATCCCAGACATCATCCACCAGAAAATGAGAGAAAGCCTTGAAATAGAGCGATGCCGCCACTCCTTTCCAGTCCACGCATCGTATCCACATTCCCCGCTGCCGCCAGCTGTCTTCTGCATATTCCGATTTCATCAGCCGCTGCCTTTAGCTGCCCGTCCTTCCGGGAACGGCCGTAGTACCGGAGAAGCTCCATCTGGGCAGACAGCTTGTCCGACAGGATTTCCCGGGCCAGGGCCGTACGGTTTTCCTGATTCTCCGCAAAAGAAAGCTGCCACTTGAACCGCTTCAGAGACTCACGGCTGTCCATGAGAGTGCCGCAGATTCTCCCCCGCCCGTCCACATACACCACCGGCGTATGGGAATGCATAAACGTAAAAAGGACCTGCGTGCTCACCTGGGCATTCCGGCCTATAATCAGCCCTTCCACCTTCTGCAGGGGCACACTGGCAATCGCTTCTCCCTCCTTCTTCACCACAAGACGTCCTCCGTCCTTTCCTGCGGAAACCCCGCTGTTTAACAAATAGACCACTGCCATATACTGGCCTCCTTTCTGAAATCCTTATTACGCAATCACGCACAAATCTTCTTTTTCTACCGGTGCCCCTTCCAGCCACATTTCCTTCTCACAATCGGCGCAGATTGGCACCATCAAAAGTCTCCGGTTTTCCGACTTCGCTGTCATCATCAGCAGCTTTCCACGAACTGCCGCCAGCTTTTTCGGAGCCAGGTCACAGAGAAATACACTGTACTCCACCCTCACCGCCAGGGACTCCAGATACCGGGCCACCTTGTTCCGAATCCTGTTCTCACCGATGTCATAACATATCAAGCACTTCATGGCCTGCCTCCTTTCTCTACCCAGTATACTCCGCGCAGGAGCCTGCTCCTTTTCAAAAATCCTGCGAACGCAAAAAGCACACAGAATGGGGATGAATCCCTATTCTGTGTGCTTTTTATATCTGTAATGACTTCATACCGTAAACGGTAAGTACCTGACTGCAGCCATCTGGATATTTAGAACCATCAGGAGTTACATTTGTTTCAATACCGTAAACGGTAAGTACCCGACTGCAGCCGCGTGTTCCCGGAAGCCCGGTAAACACTGGTATCCAAAGGGCCATTCTGATTTACAGCCCTTCTTTCATCCCAAATGAGAATGAAAAGGGCGTTTTCGGAATTTCCTAAAATCCTGCATCGCCGACAGTACTGAAGAAAAGGGCCTGCCGATTTACGATTTCCAGACTTTCCTGTATTTTAGCACCTTCCCGGACTTTCTGTCAATGAAGGAAACGTAAATCGGCTGCCGCTCCTGCCCACTGCCATTTTGATACAAGCGCAGTGCGGTAAAGAAATATCGCACGCCATGGTGCTTCCCATGGCGGCAGGAAATATAGTAATCGAAATAAAAAGGCAGCATCCCTCCATCCGGAAGGACACCGTGGAATGAGCTCAAAAAGGAAAGATAAAAACTGCCTGCCGGACACACCCGCCACCCTTTCAGAGACAATCATGAATCATATGACTCCATATGGAGCAGCGGGCCTGTATCCCGGCGCAGGCAGAATCCCATGTAATCTTACGAAACTTAGCAAATACAAATAGTGGAATCCATAAATATCACCTCCTTTTCCTGCTGCACCCCATCATCAGGGGTGCGGTCTTTAAATACCCTATTTTCGATTCCTGTTATATAGCCTTATTGCATTCCTCTTTTCCCTTCGAACCATTCTTTACTTCCTTTCCCTTTCGCTGATTTCAGTATACCCCCGGCCGGCCTTTTTTTCGATTTCTATTTTCCTGTGAACCATTTATACTTTTTCCTTCCATGCAAAAGGAGCCGCCCCGCTGAGGGAGGCAGCTCCCTGGAAGAGTCTCAGCCTTTCGCCCTTTCAGCGCACTGGCGCAGGAGCTTAATACTCTTCTTTATATATTTCGTTACCGTATCGGCAGTAAATTCCTTCCCACTTTCATCCCTGCCGGTGCGTACCAGCTTGGCATGGGCCGTATCGTTTCGCACATCTTTGAGGATTCTGTAGTCATTGACGATAGAAAGGATATCATAAACCGTAATTCCTCTGCCCAGAGAGGCTTTCTTTGCACGGAGCAGCCAGTATACAGCATCCAGCCTTCCCTTCTGGTCATCTTTAAGTATCTGTGTCACCTGTTCGTCTTCCACAGACTCCAGTCTCAGTATTCCATTCAGGAGATAGCAGCAGAGGTCTGCATCATTCATGACCGTTTTTTTCCCTCCTTCTTCAGATAAATCCTTTAAAAGTCTTCTATAGCGTTGCAACCCATAGCCTTCATCACGATTCGTTAATTTCTTACCCCAGTTGGAGCGGACAATGATATCATGGAGAAATGGTCCCAGACAGGAGAATTCATCCTTTTGAAGGGTTTCCTCCGTATCTTTGGCAGAAATGACAGAAGTATCTTTCCCTATTCTCCAGATGGCCCTCATCATAGACAGTGCACAGTTCTTATTTGCCTCTGACATACGACAGGTATGTTCTTTCACCAGAGGATCAAGCACTTTTGACATCTTCTCGGCCGTCTTCTTAAAACGCTCCTCCGTAAAATAATCAGCAGTTTCACCCTGCATGTTCTGTCCATTAGGTGCAGGAAGTCCCTCACGAATGACATCTATAAAAAATTTCCGGAATGCCGTGCCCAGTTTTTCCTCTTGACTTTCTGACAGAACGGCCTTGGGGCTTTCTGCATAATTGATGAAGTAAAACATGGGGCTGTCCTTGTAGTTATCGACTACTGTATTGTTATCCGAATCCTCCTCCATGATTTTATCCAGTTCTTCTCTCTGTTCAGGGGTGAAATAGAGTATATTTTGTGAAAGGATGAAATCCGGCACCGTCTCCGTATAGAGAGTCAGTGCCTGCTGGACATAGCCGTGATCCAGACACCATTCAATGTAGGGCAGCCCAGACGGTTCATCGGAGGCATGTATCAGGTTTTCATATTCCTTTTCAATAGGCCTGGCCAGAAGCCAGAACTTCAAATCATTCAGCTCTTTTTTGTTAGGCAGGTTATCATCTGGCTTATTTCCCAGCTGCTGATGGCC
>ULUB01057883.1_pt1 | contig 11778 bp, 13 predicted proteins | sample 1958111 | NCBI WGS metagenome assembly ULUB01 (sample SAMEA4835749, study PRJEB28245) | human gut metagenome | biome: gut microbiome; material: fecal sample | place: Denmark | collected 2008
ACGATTTTTGTTTCAGTTAATATGTATTTTCATATTATCTGCGATACAGTCTCGAAAGCGGCTTGTAGATAGCGTAGCAGATAACAGCTTCAAGAAGTCCCTTTAAGAATGTGAACGGCAGGTTGAATATTATCAGGCAATTGAGAAGAGTATTATCAGTCGGCGTTGAAGCAACGGTCGGCAGAATTGTTTTATACATTTCGATTATAGCGTCAAGAGGCATATTATAGATAACTACATACGCAGGGTATACGAAGAAATAATTAAGCGGTATGCAGACTGCGCTCATTGCAAAAGCACCGACTAAGCATCCGACAATTGCTCCGGTTCGTGTGTGCTTATATTTATAGACCATTCCGGCTGTAAACGTGAACACAGCACCGAGCAAGAAGTTGCAAAGCTCCCCTACAGCCATTGATGTTCCGAACGGCAAATGAATAATGTTTTTAACAAGCTCAATCACAACGCCGTATACAGGACCGAGTGCAAAGGTTCCCAAAAGAGCGGGAATATCCGATACATCAAGCTTGATAAACGACGGTATAATCGGAATTGCAAATTCAAGAAACTGCAGCACAAACGCAACTGCCGAGAGCATTGCGCAAGCTGCAAGGTCTTTAGTTTTTAGCTTTCTCTTTGATTCATTGTTTGCTGACATATATATCCGTTCCTTTCTCAAAATAAGAAAAAAATAAAGCCCGAAGATATTCCTCGGGCTAAACAGCATAATAAAGACTATATCTTCTTCCATCCAGACTATACTGTCGGTATCGGAATTTCACCGATTCATGCTAAGGAAACGCCGATATCAATATCAGCGTTGCCGTCGCTAGCAGACTATAACTGCCGGTAGGGACTTGCACCCTGCCCTGAAGACAAAAATATTAAATTTTAATTTTCAGACGATTATTCCTCGTCGTCAGACTCTTCGTCCAAATCAAACTCCAAAAGCTCTCCGCAATTGGGGCAGTTGATTGAGCCCTCAAGTACCATGTCGTAGGTTAACTCTATGGTATCGGAGCAGGACGGGCAAATAACCTCATAAACATCGTCGTCATCGCAATCACAGTCGCAGCAATCGTCACAGTCACAGCAGTCGTCGCAGTCGCAATCGCAGTCACACTCATCATCGTCGTCGCACAATGCGGTTTCGATGTCGTGAAGATCTTCGTCTAAAACATTGCAAAAATCAACGATATCATCAACGTCGGCGTCGATAGTGTCAACGGTTGATGCCATTTCATTCAAAAGATCGCCCATTGCAAGAAGAATCTTACCGGTATCGGTTGAATCGTCAATCTTAAGACCGTCCATTAAACCCTTGAGGTAAGAAGCCTTTTCAGATAAAGTCATAAATACTGACCATCCTTTCATAAATCAGCGCAAAAGTAAAACTCAAGCGCAAATCGTTATCAATAATCGAAATATTTTCATTTCGCAAATTCGAAAATGAAAATATCGAACAGGTCAAAGACCCGGCTTATAAATGCGCAAACCTGACAAAAGACCTTATAGGTCTTTTGTCGTGATTTCAAGCACAAGAGGCTTGAAATCTTAGGCTCTTGACATATACTCGCCTGTACGAGTGTCGATTCTGATTGTCTCGCCTTCGTTGATGAAGAGCGGAACCTTAATCTCAGCGCCTGTTTCAAGTGTTGCAGGCTTTGTAGTGTTGGTAGCTGTGTTTCCTGCAAAACCGGGATCGGTCTGAGTTACAACCAAGTCTACAAAGAACGGAGGCTCTACTCCGAATACCTTGCCCTTATAGGAAAGAATTGTGCAAATCATGTTTTCCTTTACGAACTTGAAGTTGTCGCCCAAATCAGCGGGGCTGACGGGAATCTGCTCATAGGTTTCAGAATCCATGAAGTAGTAAAGCTCGCCGTCTGTATAGGAATACTCCATATCCCTTCTCTCAATGAAGGCTGTCGGGAACTTAGCTGTAGGGTTGTAGGATTTTTCAACTACAGAGCCTGTAATAACGTTTTTAGTCTTAGTTCTTACAAAAGCGGCTCCCTTACCGGGCTTAACGTGCTGGAACTCGATTACCTGCATAACGTTGCCGTCTTCTTCAAATGTTACACCGTTTCTGAAATCACCTGCTGAAATCATAAATGTGTCCTCCGTTTCTTTAGACGCTGTTAAAAACAAAAGCGCCGAATAATTAACTTTGTCAGTTTTGCTGCAAAACAAATTGCAACTGTTTACAGTCTATTTTAACCTATCTACGATAATAATGCAATAGGTTATGAATAAATATTTTTACTTTGTGCAAACTGTCACGAATATTACAGTATAATAAGCGACTTTTCGGCGAGTGTCATGTTATAGCAGCCGGTATCCTTTACTACAACGAAGTCCTCGATTCTGACGCCGAACTCATCAGGAAGATAAATGCCCGGCTCAACGGTCACTATCATATTTTCCTTGAGAATGTGCTTGCTGAGATATGAAGCGTTCGGTGCCTCGTGAATCTCCATTCCGACGCCGTGTCCGAGTGAGTGACCGAATTCCTTGCCGTAGCCTGCATCCGTTATTATATCCCTTGCTACCTTGTCAAGCTCAGCTCCTGATATGCCGGATTTGACCTTATCAATTGCTGCAAGCTGCGAGTTCAAAACAATATTATATATCTGCTCCATCTTTTCTGTGGGATTTCCGACGCAGACTGTTCTTGTCATGTCGCTGTGATATCCGTCGTACATTGCTCCGTAGTCCATCAAAACGAAGCTTCCGTTTTCAACCACTGTATCACCCGGTACGCCGTGAGGACGGGATGTGTTGGCACCTGTCAGCGCAATAGTGTCAAACGAAAGAGCCTCTGCACCGTGCTGAAGCATAAAGTAATCGAGATGCAAGCCGATTTCACGCTCCGTTACGCCCGGCTTAATAAAGTTTAAAACGTCTTCGAATGCAGCTTCTGCAATTCTCTGCGCCCTGATAATCTTTTCAATCTCGGATTCGTCCTTGACGATTCTAAGCTCTGTTACAGCGTCACTGAGAGCGGATGATGAGACAATCTCAGCCCCATTAATCCTTTCCTTGTACATATTGAGCTCAGCAACGGTCAGTGTTGCGCTTTCTATCGCAAGTGTCTTTGCTCCGTGCTTCTCAATAAGCTCGTTGATTTGGTCAAAGAGCTTTTCCTGCATGATAACCTCGGCGTCCTTAACGGTGTTTCTTGCAACCTCTATGTAACGGAAGTCGATTATCAGATATGCTTTGTCCTTAAACACCAATATTACGCCGGCAGACGACTTCATGCCTGTAAAGTATCTTCTGTTGACGTCTGCGGTTATAAGTGCGCAGTCAATGCCGTCGGGCATTGCATTAAACAGTCTTTCAAATTTGCTCATTTTAAAACCCCCTGATGATTATAGATATGAATAATATGAATTTCTCATAGCCAAAGCGTCAAAGCTTTGTGTTCCTGCGCTTTCGCAGATAAATGTCGGAGTAAGTCCCTTTTTCGCAACAAGCTCCATGAGCGGTTCGAAGTCAGGTCCGAACACAGTGTCCTCAAAGGTCAAATGCTTAAGTTCTCCGCCCTTGGGTGTGTATTCAATCTTTGAAAAATGCGCATGGAAAGACTTCAGCCTTTCACTTCCCAACGTGTTTTCGACCTTTAAAAGAATGTCCTCAAATGCCTCCGTTGAGTTCACGCCGCCGAGAGTTCTTGCGTTGAGATGCCCGAAATCTATGCAGGGAATGAAGCTTTCATCGACTAAGCAAAGCTGCAAAACCTCATCTAAATTGCCGAGCTGGTTAATCTTTCCCATTGTCTCGGGACAAAAGCGTATATCCTGATATCCTTGCGACACAGCTGCTTCCCTTGCTCTTTTTATAGTATCCTTTGCAAGACTCAAGGCTTCTTCCCTTGAAATCTTGGCGCACGAGCCTGAATGAATTACAATTCTCTTTGCGCCGATTTTCACGGCGGCAGCGCATGACTGCAAAATATAATCAATGCTTTTATCTCTTTTTTCTTCTTCAACACTTGAAAGCGATATAAAATAAGGAGAATGAAGAGATAAGATAATTCCGTTTTCTTCGGCGCACTTTTTTAATGCCGCTCCCGAAGCGTCTGTTACCCTTACGCCCTGACCGCATTGGTACTCGAAAGCGTCCAGTCCGAGCTCTTTAAGGTATTTAGGCATATCTGAGCTTGAACGGTACTTCTTCAAAAAATCCTCCGAGCTTCCGGCAGGACCGAACAAAGCGTTCACCATAAACTCCCCCCCGTTCCTATTTTTGTATACGTTTTCTGCTTGGAATCAACGGCTTTTCAAGAGTTCTCTTCACTCTAAACCAAAAGCCCGTTTCATAAACTATCGGATAGGTGAAAATAGACCTTATTCCTGTAAGATTACAGCCCAAAACATCGGTAAAAATCTGGTCGCCGACAGACGCTGTTTCCGACTTTTTAAAGCCGAGCTTTGCAACAGCCTGCTTATATCCTTTGGTGAGCGGCTTGCCGCCGTCACAAACAAAGTCGAGCTTCAATGCGTCCGCAAACGGCTTGACACGCTCATAGTGATTATTTGAAAGAATAATCATCGGGAACTCATTGCGCTGCATTTCACTCAGCCACTCACCTATCTCCTTTTTCGGGATAGGGTTGTTATGGGTTGTGAGCGTGTTGTCGAGATCCAGGATGAGGGCACGGATATTTTCTTTTTTTAAAAAGTCCGTTGAAATATCCGCTATGGAATTAAAAACATATTTCGGTCTGAAAAGCATTGCCGTCTCCTTGCGTAGGATTGTTTACAATATGATAGTGTCTCTGCAAAAAAACAAAAGCGAACAGCCAATACTGCCCGCTTTTCTTTTATTCTGCACTATAAATTAGTACTTGCGCTTACGAGCAGCTTCAGACTTCTTTTTACGCTTTACCGAAGGCTTTTCGTAATGCTCTCTTTTGCGTACTTCAGCAATAACGCCGTCTCTTGCGCATGATCTCTTAAAGCGCTTAAGAGCGGTATCTAAAGATTCATTTTTGCCAACACGAACTTCTGCCATTTACTGTTCCCTCCCTTTGCCACATGAGCAGAGGATTTTACATCATCACATAATGTAACTAAATAGCATTATAAACCAAATGCACAAAAATGTCAATAGCAAAATCGAAAAAATCGTATTTTTTAATATTATTAATAACTGCATAAGGTTAATGTAACACTGTATCGATTACTTTGCGACAATGTTTACAAGCTTTCCCTTGACGTAAATTTCCTTAATAATTGTTTTGCCCTCAAGCTCAGCGGCAACCTTATCGTTGCTCTTAGCTAAAGCAAGAACCTCACTCTCAGATGCACCGACGTCAACGGTAAATCTGCACTTAATCTTTCCGCACACCTGAACTGCTATTTCAACAACGTCGTCCTTTGTAGCCTCTTCATCATATTCAGGCCATTTTTCAAAGGCGATAGTATCGTTATGACCCATAATCTGCCACAATTCCTCACCGATATGAGGGCATATGCAGGAGAGCATTTTTATAAGTCCCTCGGCGTATTCGGCAGGACAGCTCTTTTCCTTATAAACTGCGTTGACGAAAATCATCATCTGGCTTATTGCCGTGTTGAAGCCGAGCTGTTCAAAATCGCTTGTGACCTTTTTAACCGTCTGATTATATATCTTCTTCAACGATTGCTTAGCGTTGTCGTTTATATTGGACGGTTCAGTGAAGAAGTTCCATACTCTTTGCAGGAATCTTCTTGCACCCTCCAAGCCATCGTTGCTCCAAGGCTTTGAAACCTCCAAAGGACCCATGAACATTTCATAAAGTCTGAGCGAATCAGCACCGTAGTTCTTAACAACGTCGCTTGGATTTACGACAAATTCAGGGTAACGCTTGCCCATTTTTATGCCGTTTGAGCCTAATATCATTCCCTGATGAACCAGCTTTTTAAACGGCTCTTCAACGGGCGAAATGCCCTTTGAGTAAAGATATCTGTTCCAGATTCTTGAATACATAAGGTGTCCGACAGCGTGCTCGGGACCGCCTATGTACAGGTCGACCGGCAGCCAGTGCTTTAAAAGCTCAGGGTCGGCTAAGCACTTGTCGTTCTTGGGGTCGATATATCGCATATAGTACCAGCTTGAGCCTGCGCTTCCGGGCATTGTGGATGTTTCACGAAGTCCCTTTATGCCGTTATGGTCGTAGTGCTTCCACTCCTCGGCGTTTTCAAGCGGTGCTTTGCCGTTTTTGCCCTTGTAGTCGTCAAGCTCGGGCAGGATAAGCGGAAGCTCTTCGTCGGCTAAAACATGAATGCTGCCGTCCTCAAGGTAAACAACGGGAACAGGCTCGCCCCAGTATCTCTGACGAGCAAATATCCACTCACGGAAGTGATAGTTGACTGTTCTTCTTGCAACGCCTGCCTTTTCAAGCTTAGCTGTTATCGCTTCTTTGGCTTCTTCTACCGTTAAGCCTGTAAATTCCTCGGAGTTCATGAGCTTAGCGCCCTTGCCGAGGTAATCTCCCTTTTCAAATGCGTGCTCGCTGACGTCTGCGCCGTCAATAACCTGAATCATGGGGATATTGTGCGCAATTGCATACTCAAAGTCACGCTGGTCATGCGAAGGAACAGCCATGACTGCGCCTGTGCCGTAGCTCGCCAGAACGAAGTCACCGATAAACAGCGGAACCTCCCTGCCGTTTACGGGGTTTATGCAATAAAGACCCTTGAGCTGACAGCCCGACTTAGTTTTATTTAGCTCGGTTCTGTCCATGTCGTTTTTCTTTAATGTTTCGGCAATGTATGCTTCAACCTCTTCTTTATTTTCAACTCTCGGCATGAGAGACTTTACATTTTCTCCGTCGGGAGCTAAAACCATAAAGGTTATGCCGTAGATAGTTTCAATACAGGTAGTATAAATTGAGAACTTTCCGCCGCCCACTATGTCAAAGTCAACCTCGACGCCGGTAGACTTGCCTATCCAGTTTCTTTGCATATCCTTTGTGGATTCCGGCCAGTCTATTTTTTCAAGACCCTCAAGAAGCTGTTCTGCGAATGCAGGCTGGTCGATAACCCATTGCTTCATGTTCTTGCGGATGACGGGATATCCGCCTCTTTCCGACTTGCCGTCTATTACTTCATCGTTTGAAAGAACTGTTCCCAGTTCCTCACACCAGTTGACCGGCATATCGACGAGCTTTGCATATCCGTCAAGATAAAGGTTTTTAAATATCCACTGTGTCCACTTATAAAATGAAGGATCGCTTGTGGCAATCTGCTTGCTCCAGTCATAGTCAAGACCCAATTCCTTAAGCTGCTTGCCGAAGGTTTTTATGTTCTGCTCGGTAAAGCCGTTGGGATGATTGCCGGTAGATACTGCATACTGCTCTGCAGGAAGACCGAATGAATCGTATCCCATCGGGTGCAAAACATTATAGCCCTGCATTCTCTTCATTCTGGACATGATATCAGTTGCGGTATAGCCCTCAGGATGACCGGCATGAAGTCCTACGCCGGACGGATACGGGAACATATCCAAAACGTAATACTTAGGCTTTGAGAAGTCCCAAACATCTGTTTTGAAGGTTTGATTATCCTCCCAATACTTCTGCCACTTTTTTTCAACTTCCGAGTGATTATATTTCATGTTATGACAATTCCTTTCACCGCAGAATTGAGCTGTGAGGCTCCGAACAGCAGCGAAAAATAACAATCACGCTGCGCAAAATTATGCGGATAAAATTATTTTTTCAGTTTATCACAGAAGTGAAGCTATGTCAACCTCTTCGCCGTCACTCCATAGCTTTTCGAGCGAATATTGTGTTCTTGTGTCCTTGTAAAAAACGTGTACGATTATATCGCCGTAGTCCATAGCTATCCAGCTTGCGCCGTCTACACCCTCTGTGTGATCGGGATTAATTCCCTTTTCGCCGAGCTTGAAGTCAACCTCGTCGACAAGTCCTCTTGTATGAGTGGTAGATGTACCGTTTGCTATGACAAAATAGTCCGCAATTATTGTGAGATCGCCGATTTTGATAACCTTGATGTCTTCAGCCTTCTTTGAGTCCAAAGCCTTGACTATCTCTCTGAGCTTTTCCTGTTGTGTCATTAATATTCCTTCTTTCATTTTATATCTGCTATTTTTGTCTTTAAGCCTTTGTATTCTTCCTGAGATTCTTCAAATTCAGGGACGCCGAGCTTGTCACGGGAAACTGTTACGTCCTTGACTCTGAAATGCTTATCCAAAATTTCAGCCAGTGATTGAGAATCTACGGCATAGATGCTATGTCCTTCATGCTCTGTAACCCACCCCGGGCAAAGCCATAGATTCATGCTGTCAAGACTGATTTTGTTGGACAGATTTGCAAGCTCAATTATTTCCGTGACCTGCATATCGGTTGACATCTGATTGACTATAACGCTCAATAAATCGCTCACCCAAACTACAGCGCCCTTTTCATTGAGCTTTTTAAGCAGCGAAGCCATTAGCTGACGATAGACTTTAATTCGCTCGATGCTTGAGCTTACATAAGCCTCGCCGTCACCGGCGATAATTTTTGCCATGCTGCCCATCATAGTGCGCTTACCCTTTGCAATGCTTGTCTCCCCTATTGTAATCGGATGCTCGACATTTATCTTCAGTCCTCCCAGCAGGGTAACGCAATCGGAAAAGGCGTCGAGGTCGAAAACCACCTCCGAATCAACGGAAAGGCAAACCATTCTCGAGACGATATTTTTATATACCGGGGTTTCAAATGCCTCGCTGAGAGTTCCTTTGAATCCGTCGCACTCAACTAACGTATCCGGCGAAAGCTCAAGTATATCAAGAGTGTGCTTGTCCTCGTCAAATGTCATGATATGCGTTCGGCAAAGACCGCTGTCGCCTTTTATAGATAAAAGTACATTCTTTTTCGAGGAAACAGAGTCAAAGGCATAGCCCATTGAAGCATAGCGAACGTAGTCGGGCGTTCTGTCCTTTAAATCCGACAGCTTTTTTGCATACGATTCAGCCGAGCTTAGAATCATATAAGTTGCCGTCCCCGAAAAAATCACCGACATAGCTATCATCAAGGATAGCTTTTTATCGCATTTCTTAAGGACTGCTTTTCCGCCGAAGAATTTCTTACACGCCTTATCAAGCCGATTTTTTAAGCTTTTAAAAAAATCAAATATCATTTGCTGACCGTCAAGGGCGCTGAAATCCTTTATCTCCTAAATGTGCGTTTTAACCTGCAATGCCTGTTATACTTTCTTACAATCCGATGAACTCGTTATAGCAGTCAAGCGTGATATGAGGGATGGGGCGGCATTTTTTTACCGAATCCTTAACGGTAAATATCATTGCCTGCTTCATGCCCAGATTTATATCCGCATGAGTGCACCTGCGTATCTCATCGACGTCTTTATAATCTCTTTCCATAGAGATTAGGTCTGCCATGTATACAATCTTTTCTAAAACGGTCATACCGCCCTTTGCGACTGTGTGATATCTGACAGCCGAAAGCACCTGCTCGTTTGTAACCCCGAAAGCCTCGTTTAAATATACCGCTGCTGCAATGGCATGATATGTCTTAGGCGCTTTCAGTTCAACATCGGTGACAGGGAGCTTACTCCTTTTAACAAGCTCAAGCTGCTCTTCTATCGGAATCTCCTTGCAGATATCGTGGACAAGTCCGGCAAAGTAAGCGTTAGATCTGTCGCAGTCGTTTAAAACGGCAAGGCGCAGCGCCTCATCTGCAACATTCATCGAATGTATAAATCTCTTCTCGGACAAATCAGCCCTGAGATAGTCTACATACTTATTATACTTCGTTTTGTCAAAATTATATAGCTTATTTTTAATAATATATTCCTCAACGGAGCTTAAAAGCATTCCGAACGATTTGCCGTATGCAATTATATCCGCACGGATTTTAGTTGACGATATCTCAACCGGGTCGCAGCTGAGTAAGTAGCATTTTGCGCCTATAGCCCTGATATCGTCTACATATTTTGATATTACCTCGCTGTCTTCATCAGAACGGCTGAGGCACACAAGCTCGCAGAGCTCGGTTATCCTTTTAGGCTGATACCAGCTTAAAAAAGTCTTTGTCATATCGCTTCCCATGACAAAATAAAGCTCATCCGAAGGATACACCTCTCTCAGATGCTCCATTGTCGCCACAGTGTAGCTCCTGCCCTCGCTTTTTAACTCGTAATCATCGACAAAAACACCGCTGAATTCAGCTGCCGCAAGTCGGCACATTTCAAGCCTATGCTCATCACTTGCCAAATCGTGGGCATTTTTATGCGGAGGAATGTGAGTCGGCATAAGGATGAGCTTGTCGGGCTTAAGCTCTTTCAAAACACACTTGATGACATTTATATGTCCTATGTGTATGGGATTAAACGTTCCCCCGAAAACAGCTATTCTCATGGCTTTAATTCGATGACGGGCTTTTCCGGGTTGCGCTTATACAGCACAGCCTTGGAGCCGATAGTTATAACTACCTCGGCGTCAATCTTTGACGCAATCTCTTCGGCGGCTTCACGGGCGGTATACATAGAATTGTCAAGGCACTTTATTTTTACAATCTCATGTACCTTGAGATAATCGTCAACCTGCTTAACCTGAGCGTCGTTAACGCCGCCCTTTCCAACCTGAAACGTGGGGTCAATATTAGCTGCAATGCTCTTTAAATATGCACGTTGTTTTGATGTCAGCATATAATTTCTTTCCTTTACTGTACTTCTTTATTTTTACTCAGTATGTACGCCTCAAGCTCTCTTAAAGCGTTTCCTCTGTGGCTTACGGCATTTTTCTCATCAGGCGAGAACTGAGCCAGCGAGCGGTCGCCTACCATGAATATAGGGTCGTAGCCGAAGCCGTTTTCCCCTACTCTTTCATAGCCTATTCTGCCTTCAATCCTGCCCTCGAATTGCTTGACCTCGCCCTGCTCGTCTATATAAGTAATCACTGCGACAAACCTGGCTGTTCTTTTTTCATCCTCGACGCCGTTGAGTCTGTCTATAACCAAATAGCACCTTCCGATGTCGTCGACTTCCTCTCCGCCGTACCTGGCTGAGTAAACTCCCGGCTCGCCGTCTAAGGCGTCTACGCACAAGCCGGAATCGTCAGCAATTACCGCCTTATGGGTTATATCATAGATGGCTTTTGCCTTTATGAGAGAGTTTTCCGCAAACGTCGTGCCGTTTTCGTCTGCTTCAAGATGTATTCCGGCTTCGCTCTGCGATATAACGCTGTAGCCCAGCGGACACATAACCTCTCTTACCTCTCGAAGCTTGTCCTTGTTATTTGACGCTAAAATCAAGTCCATATATAACACTCCTTACTGCTCATCAAACAAAGCGTCGACAAAATCTTTGGCGATAAACGGCTGAATATCCTCAATCTTTTCGCCTACTGTAACCAGCTTTACGGGAACCTTCAGCTCATTTGAAATCGGGATAACGATTCCGCCCTTTGCCGTGCTGTCGAGCTTGGTCAGAATTATACCTGTGATATCGGCAGCCTCATTAAACTCTCTTGCCTGATTTACAGCATTCTGACCGGTTGTAGCATCTAGAGCAATCAACACCTCAAGTGCGCAGCCCTCCGCCTTTGAATGAACTATCTTAGATATCTTTGCAAGCTCGTTCATGAGATTCTTCTTTGTGTGAAGCCTTCCGGCTGTATCGACAATTACAACGTCGGCATTTCTTGCCTTGGCGGCATCCATAGCGTCAAATACCACAGCAGCCGGGTCTGAGCCTTCGCCGTGCTTGATTATATCAGCACCCGACCTTTCGCACCAAACCTCAAGCTGGTCTATAGCGGCTG
>ULUB01018631.1_pt1 | contig 11776 bp, 9 predicted proteins | sample 1958111 | NCBI WGS metagenome assembly ULUB01 (sample SAMEA4835749, study PRJEB28245) | human gut metagenome | biome: gut microbiome; material: fecal sample | place: Denmark | collected 2008
AAACCTTAAATATTCAGAATTTTCGATGGATTCCAAGAATGGAGAAAGCAATTTTAGAGTAAGAGTTACAAATGTAGGAAAAGAAAAAACAGAAGAGCAATATGTAAAAATAACTTGTTTGGATGTTAATGAAAATTCGATTGGAGAAATTTATTTATTAGTTTCAGAGCTTAAGCCAGGCGAGTCGATAAGTGCAACAGCAAATATAGCAGATGATTATATAAATTTATATGATTATGAAATTTCAAAATAAAAAATAAAAACAAAAAAGTAAACTAATAGTTGTAAAACTATTAGTTTTTTGATATGATAGGCGTAAATTTAGAACATAAGGAGGAATTTTTAATGAGTGAATACGAATGTGTTGACAGCGTTGAAACTTTGGCAAAGACACTAGAGAAAGTTAAGAATGCACAAAAAAAATTTTCGAAATATTCACAAGAGCAGGTAGATAAAATATTTCAGGCTGCGGCTATTGCTGCGAATGAAGCTAGAATTCCACTTGCTAAGATGGCAGTAGAAGAGACTGGAATGGGAATAGTAGAAGATAAAGTAATTAAGAACCATTATGCGGCAGAATATATATATAATAAATACAAAAATGAAAAAACTTGTGGAGTAATTTATCAAGATGATAGTTATGGAATTAAGAAGATAGCTGAGCCAGTTGGCATTGTAGCTGCTGTTATTCCTACAACAAACCCAACTTCTACGGCAATTTTTAAAACTTTAATTGCACTAAAAACTAGAAATGGAATTATAATTAGTCCTCATCCAAGAGCTAAAAAGTCTACGATAGAAGCTGCAAAAACTGTTTTGGAAGCAGCAGTAAAGGCAGGTGCTCCAGAAGGCATTATTGCATGGATTGATGTTCCATCTCTTGAGCTTACTAATATGTTAATGCAGTCTGCAGATATAATACTTGCGACTGGTGGACCTGGAATGGTTAAGTCTGCTTATTCGAGTGGAAAGCCAGCTCTAGGCGTTGGCGCAGGAAATACTCCTGCGGTTATTGACGAGAGTGCTAATGTAATTTTGGCAGTAAACTCTATTATACATTCTAAAACATTTGATAATGGAATGATTTGTGCTTCTGAGCAATCTGTAATAGTAAGCGACAAGATTTATGATAAGGTAAAAGACGAATTTGTTAAAAGAGGATGCTATATATTGAATCCTGAAGAGACTGAAAAAGTTCGTAAGACTATAATTATAAATGGAGCCTTGAATGCTAAAATAGTTGGTCAAAAAGCACACACGATAGCAGAACTTGCTGGAGTAAGTGTTCCAGAAAATACTAAAATTTTAATCGGAGAGGTTGAAAACGTAGATTTATCTGAAGAATTTGCTCACGAAAAATTGTCTCCTGTACTTGCAATGTATAAATCAAGCAGTTTTGACGATTCTCTTGAAAAGGCATATAGATTGATAGAAGATGGCGGACTAGGACACACCTCATCTTTATATGTAAATACTGTTACAGAAAAAGAAAAAATAGAAAAATTTTATAGCAAAATGAAAACTTGTAGAGTTTTAGTAAACACACCATCATCTCAAGGTGGAATTGGAGATTTGTATAATTTTAAACTTGCTCCATCTTTAACACTTGGATGTGGAACATGGGGTGGAAACTCTGTTTCAGAAAATGTTGGAATTAAACATCTATTAAATATAAAAACAGTAGCCGAAAGGAGAGAAAATATGCTTTGGTTTAGAGCACCTGAAAAGGTTTATATGAAGAGAGGTTGCTTGCCTGTAGCCTTAGAAGAACTTAAAAACGTAATGAATAAGAAGAGAGTATTTATAGTAACAGATACATTCTTATATGAAAATGGTTATACAAAAGTTGTAACAGACAAATTAGATGAGATGGGAATAGTTCACGAAACATTCTTCAATGTTGCTCCAGACCCAACTCTTGCTTGTGCAAAAGAAGGTGCAAAATTGATAGATGCATTCAAACCAGATTGCATTATAGCAATAGGCGGTGGTTCTGCAATGGACGCTGCAAAAATAATGTGGGTTCTATACGAGCACCCAGAAGTAGACTTCTTAGACATGGCAATGAGATTCATGGATATTAGAAAAAGAGTTTACACATTCCCTAAAATGGGCGAAAAAGCTTACTTTATAGCAGTTCCAACATCAGCAGGAACAGGTTCAGAGGTAACACCATTTGCGGTAATAACAGACGAAACAACAGGCCAAAAATATCCACTTGCAGACTACGAATTGCTTCCTAAGATGGCAATAGTAGACGCAGATATGATGATGAATGCTCCAAAAGGACTAACATCAGCATCTGGAATTGATGCCTTAGTTCATTCAATAGAAGCATATGTTTCTATGATGGCAACTGAATTTACAGACGGACTAGCAATAGAAGCAATCAAGACAATATTCGAATATTTGCCAAGAGCTTATGAAGAAGGAGCAAACGACCCTATTGCAAGAGAAAAAATGGCAAACGCAGCAACGATGGCAGGTATGGCATTTGCAAATGCTTTCTTAGGAATATGCCATTCAATGGGACATAAATTAGGTGCTTACCATCATCTACCACATGGAGTTACAGTTGGATTGGTATTAGACGAAGTAATGAGATTTAATGCAGAAGAAGTTCCAACAAAAATGGGAACATTCCCACAATACGAGTATCCACATGCTTTAAGAAGATATGCAGAAATAGCAGATAGCTTAAACTTAGGCGGGAACACAGACCAAGAAAAACTAGAAAGATTGATAAACAAAATAGACGAATTAAAAGAGAGAGTTGGCTTCAAGAAAACAATAAAAGACTATGGAATTTCGGAAGAAGATTTCTTATCAACATTGGATGAGATGAGCGAAAAAGCATTTGACGACCAATGTACAGGTGCAAATCCAAGATACCCATTAATAAGTGAGATAAAAGAAATTTATTTAAAAACATATTATGGAGGTGAAAGATAATGGAGTTTAATTTGATAAATCCAATAGCTGAAAGAAAAACAAAAACTGTTTACAGAGACGGAGATAAGACAATAAAATTATTCGTAGAAAATTACTCAAAGGCAGACATATTAAATGAAGCTTTAATTCAATCAAGAGTAGAAGAAAACACAGATTTAAAAATATCTAGATTACAAGAAGTTACAAAAATAAACGAGAGATGGGCTCTAATTACAGAATATGTAGAGGGAACACCACTAGATGTTTTAATGATAGGACATCCGGAAAAACAAAACGAATATTTAAACTTTTTCGTAGAAATTCAATTAGAAGTTTTATCGAAAAGAGTACCTCTATTAAATAGAATAAAAGACAAATATAGAAGAAAAATAACAGATGCTACAAACATAGATGACACGACAAAATATGAGTTGCTACAAAGACTAGAAGGAATGAAAAACCATGACAAACTATGTCATGGAGACTTCGTTCCAAGCAACATAATAGTAAAAGAAAATGGCGAATATGTGATAATAGACTGGGCACACGCAACACAAGGAAATGGCTCAGCAGACGTAGCAAACACATACTTAATATTCTCTATGAGAAATCAAAAAGAATTAGCAGAAAAATATGTAAATTTATACTGTGAGAAGACAGGAACGGACAAGAAAGAAGTACAAAGATGGATTCCAATAGTTGCAGCAATAAGAAAGACAAAAGGAAAAGCAGAAGAACAAGAAATGCTGGATCAATGGATAAACATAGTCGATTACGAATAAAGATTGAATAGCTTACTCTAAAGAGAGTAAGCTATCTTCCTGTTATTGTGAAAAAAATTAAAAATTTTATATTTTCTCTTTATTTTTAACAAGCTATTGTATATAATTATAGCAAGCAAAGAGGAGATGATTGAATAAAAATTACAAACCTTCAATCAAATTTTACCCTCAAGAAAGGAATACAACAAAAATGAATTTACCAAACAAATTAACACTATTTAGAATAATACTAGTTCCAATAATGGTTATAGTATCTTTTTTTGATATACCGGGAAGTTTTTTAGGCATATCTACAACAATGTGGATAATGGAATTAATATTTATAATTGCATCAATAACAGATAAACTAGATGGATATTTGGCAAGAAAAAATAATCAAGTAACTAACTTCGGAAAATTTTTAGATCCAATTGCAGACAAAATTTTAGTAGTTGCTGCCATGATTTTATTTGTAGAAATGGGAAGATTACCAGCATGGATTCCAATTATAGTAATATTCCGTGAATTTGCCGTTTCAGGATATAGACTAATTGCTGTACAAAACAGTGGCAAGGTAATTGCCGCAAATGTTTGGGGCAAATTAAAAACTGTTACACAAATGATTGCGATAATTTTAATGTTTTTAACAACACAGCCTTACTTTGCATTTGTTATGAGAGCAAAAACTGAACAAGATGCGCTTGTAAACAGTGCACTTACATATATGACAACAGGAGATTTTATAATGAATATACTAGCAAGTGTATTTATGACAATATCTGTAATTGCAACAATTTTCTCTGGATATGAGTATTTAAAAGGCGGAAAAGATTTACTAAAAGATTGTTAATACGAAAAAATAATACAATATTATCAATTTTGAATAGAGAACAATATATACATAAGAGATAAAGGGGGTAAAATATGAAGAAATTAAAGAAAATATTCATTGCATTGCTTTTAATAACGTTTATTTCAACAGTTACGATTGATTATAAAACATCAATTGCAGATGTAGGAAGTTTTGAAGATTACGACAGTGGTAGCTCATGGGATAGCGACAGTTCGTGGGATAGCGGAAGCTCATGGAGCAGTTGGGATGACGATGATTACAGTTCTAGTTATGGAGGAACAAGCCATAGTAGTGGCGGAGGTTCTTCGTGGGGAACAATAATAACTTTTATTATTATAATTGCTATAGCTTATGCTATTTCTTCAAAGAATAAACACACTCCAATTAGACCAGTTCAAACGTATCAACCAGTATCTAATTTTGATTCTGAAGAAAATGTTGAAAGAAAAGTTAAAGCTGTTGATGAAATGTTTAATAAAGAAGAGTTCTTATCTTGGACTAGAAGTTTATTCGTAAAATTGCAAGAAGCGTGGACCGCAAGAGATTGGAGTACTATTAGAGTATTTGAAACAAATGAGCTATTTGAACAACATCAAAAGCAATTACAAGGTTATATAGACAGAAAACAAATAAATGTAATGGAAAGAATTTGCGTATTATCAGTTAAGTTAGCAGACTTCAAGCAAACTGGAAATAAAGATGTTTTAACTGTTGTATTGAAATCTAGAATGAATGATTATATAATAGACGAAACAACAGGAAAAATAGTAAAAGGTGATAAGACAACTGATAGATATAGCACATATAAACTTGATTTTATTAGAACAACAGGCGAAAAGACAAAACCAGGTTCTATTGAAATAAATACAACAAATTGTCCAAACTGTGGAGCACCAACACAAATAACTTCATCAGGTAAATGCGAGTATTGTGGAAGTGTAATAACAACGGGTGAACATAGCTGGGCATTATCAAACTTAGAAAAAATAGGGTAAAGTTTGTGCGGGCCTTGTAAATTAAGGCCTGCGCAGAATAAATTATTTAAAGACCAAAAGTAAAAATTAATTTTAGGAGGAAAAAATTATGGGATTAATTAAAGCAGCAGCAAGTGCAATAGGAAGTACAATGCATGATCAATGGAAGGAAGCAATAAGATGTGAGAACATGACAAATGAGGTTCTTATGGTTAAGAAAACTACTCCAAATGGAGTTATATCAAACAAAAGTACAATTATAGTAGCACCAGGACAATGTGCAATTATATTTGATAATGGTAGAGTAATAGATGCAACGGCAGAAGAAGGAGTATATACTTTTGATAGTTCTTCTACACCTTCATTCTTTGCAGGACAATTTGGAGCAGTATTTAAAGAGATGTGGCAACGTTTTACATACAATGGAGCAAGTGCTAAACAACAAGCAGTATTTTTCTTCAACACAAAGGAAATAATAGATAATAAATTTGGAACAGCGGCACCAATTCCATTCCAAGATTGGTCACACCCAATTCCAAACCAAATGACAAATACTTTAACACCACTAAGAGTAGAAGTAAAATGTTTTGGAAAATATACTTTTAGAATTGCAGACCCAGCTTTGTTTATGAGCAAATTAGCAGGAACTGCTGATATTTATAAAAAAGATGAATTAGTAGAGCAATTAAGAACAGAAGTTATGTCCGTATTCCAAAATGTTGCAAATGAGCTTGGTACAGCTAAATACAAAGTCCCAGTTCTAGAAATGCCAAGCCAAACAGATGAAATAAGAGAAATGATGGATGAAAAGGTATTTGATGCAAAAATAAGAGAAAGAGGAATAGAAATAGTTTGCTTTGCTGTTGAATCTGTAACATTAACAGATGATTCTGCAAAGAAGATTGATGATTACGAATTAAGTTCAAACTCTTACATGCAACAAGGAAGAATGGTTGGAGCATATTCAAATGCTGTTGAAAATGCAGCAAAAAATGAAAATGGAGCAGCAAATGGATTCATGGGAATAGGAATGATGAATATGTCAACAAATGGAATGATGCAAAATGCTGCAAACGGACCATGGAATCAAAACAATGATGCAAGCAGAATGGATTTAAGTAAACAAGAAGATGCTAAAGCTGATGATACAACAGCTGAAGGCTGGACTTGTGAATGTGGTCATGTAAACCCAGCAGATGGTAAATTCTGTAGTGAATGTGGTAAGGCAAAAACATCAAAAAAGGTTTGCCCAAAGTGCAAAATGCCAAATGATGCAGGTAACAAATTCTGCAATAATTGTGGAGAACAATTATAAAGTTTTGTAGGAGGAACTTATATAATAATGGAGTTAGAGCAAGCGAAAACAGAGGTTAAAGAACTTAGAGAAAAATTAGAGTATTATGCAAAATTATATTACGATATGGATAGCCCTGCAATAACTGATTACGAGTATGATATGATGATGAACAGATTAAAAGCTTTGGAAAAAGAATTTCCAGAGCTAGTTACTCGTGATTCGTTAACTCAAAAGGTTGGAGGTCATGTTAAAGAAGGATTCAAGCAAGTGGTACATGAAGTACCACTTCAAAGCCTTCAAGATATATTTTCTTTTGAGGAGCTAAAGGATTTTGACACAAGAGTTAGAAAAGTTGCAGAGGAAAATAATGAAGAGCTAAAATATGTTGTAGAAACAAAGATTGACGGTCTATCTACAGCACTTAAGTATGAAAATGGTGTTTTTGTACAAGGTGCAACACGTGGAAATGGCCTGATTGGAGAAGATGTAACAGATAACTTAAAAACGATTTCACATATTCCAAAAGAACTAAAAGAAAAAATAGATATTACGGTTCGTGGAGAGGTATTCATCGGAACAAAAGAGTTCGAAAAAATGAACGCAGAAAGAGAAATATTAGATGAGAGTCTATTTGCAAATGCAAGAAATGCAGCGGCAGGTTCTCTTCGCCAATTGGACTCAAAGGTAACTGCAACAAGACCGCTAGATATTTTTATATTTAATGTGCAAAAATATGATGAAGATACATTTGATTCTGAAAATTCACATTTTACAGAATTAGACAAGCTACAAAAATTAGGATTTAATGTAGTGCCGGTAAGAACATTGTGTAGTACAATAGATGAAGCAATAGAAGCAATCAAAAAGATTGGAGAAGACAGAGAAAATCTATCATTTGGAATAGATGGTGCAGTTATAAAGGTTGATAATTTACGTCTAAGAGAGATATTAGGAACCACTTATAAAGTTCCAAAGTGGGCTATTGCATACAAATATCCACCAGAGAAAAAAGAGACAAAACTTTTAGATATCGTATGTCAAGTCGGAAGAACAGGAGCACTTACACCGACTGCAATATTAGAGCCAGTTAAGGTTGCAGGCTCAACTATTTCAAAAACAACACTTCACAATGAAGATTTTATAAAAGAAAAAGACCTAAAAATAGGTGATACAGTCGTAATTCAAAAGCAGGGAGACGTAATTCCAGAAGTTGTTGATGTTATAAAGTCGAAGAGAGATGGTACTGAAAGAGAGTTTGTTATGCCAACAGTATGTCCAGTCTGCGGAGCACCAGTAGTAAGAGAAGAAGGCGAAGCCGTTGCACGTTGTATAGGAATAGAATGTAGTGCAAAAATATTAAGAAATCTTGCACATTTCGTCTCAAAAGAAGGAATGGATATAGATGGGCTTGGAATAAAAATATTAGAACAATTAGTAGATAAAGGTTTAATAAAAAATATTGCTGACATTTACACATTAACAGCAGAAGAAATTGCATCACTTAAAAAGAATGGAAAGAAATTTGCTCAAAATCTAATAGATTCAATAAATGCAAGCAAAAACAATGATTTATTTAAGCTACTAACAGCACTTGGAATAAGACATATAGGAACAAAATCTGCAAAAGGATTGTGCAAAAAATACAAATCAATAGACAAAATTGCAGAAGCAAGTTTCGAAGAATTAAGCATGATAGATGATGTTGGAGAAATTACAGCACAAAGTATTTACGAATTTTTTAGACAACCACAAACGATAGACTTAATAAATAAGTTAAAAGAGGCCGGAGTAAATACTGAGGTAATACAAAATGAAAATACTAATACAGATGACAGATTTGCAGGAAAAACATTTGTATTAACAGGAAGTCTAGAAAAATATACAAGGCAAGAAGCTAGTGATATAATAGAAAGCTTTGGTGGCAAAGTATCAGGTTCAGTTTCTAAAAAAACGAGCTACGTACTAGCCGGGGAAGAAGCGGGTTCAAAATTAACAAAAGCACAAGAATTGGGAGTTGCAATTATTTCAGAGCAAGATTTTAAAAATATGATTGAAAAATAATTACAAATGTAGTAAAGTTGAAAATTCAAAAAAGAGAAGGTGGAAAAGAATTAAATTTTAGCAAGGAAAATAAATCCAAAAGGCAAGGACGCATACTTTTTGTATGTAACTGCGTTTTGAATGAAATTTGACGTAGTCAAAATTATAATTATTTTTCACCAGGGAAAGGACAAATAAACATATGGAAGGCAAATATTCATTTGAACGCATGGAAAACGAATTAGATAATGGGTATATAATTTTTTACACATATGTTAGAAACAGATACCAATTATTTAAGACATCAGAAAATTGCTATACACAGCAGTTACTAACAGAAAATTTAAAAAATCCATTACCACGTTTAACAATAATAACACACAAAAGATTAAAAGAAATATATCCATACATGGAAAACATAGAATATAAAACAAGTGCACTATAGTTGGAATGCGAGGGAGGCTTGAAAAATGTACACTTATGACGATGTAAAAGAACATAGCAATGACAGAGAATATGTAGAAAAAGCAATAGAAGAAGATGGACTTTTATTAGATGCAGCATCTCCTGAATTACAAGACGACAAAGAACTAGTAATGAAAGCTGTTACAAAAGATGGTGGAGCATTGGAATTTGCCTCAAAAAGGTTGAAAGCAGACAGAGAAATATTGATGCAGGCAGTTGAGAAAAAAGGCTGGGTTTTATGTTATGCCTCAGATGAATTGAAAGCAGATAAAGAACTAGTACTCAAAGCCGCAAAAACAGATGGACAAATTTTATATTATGTAAGCAAAGAACTAAGAGATGATTATGATGTTGTGCTAGAAACAGTAAAAAATAAAGGTTTAATTGTAAAATATGCTAGCAAGCGTCTGCGTTCAGACAAGACAATAGCAATAGAAGCAATAAAAAATGACAAAAGAGCTTATGATTTTATAGTACCAGAATTAAGACAAGATGAAGAAATACAGGCAATAATAAATCCACCAGCATAAAATTTTTTGGTATAAAATTGGAACGGAGAAAAAATTTATATTTTTCCGTTCCAATTTATATTAATGCTTTTTTGTGTTCTTCTCTGTCACCGTTTTGTATTATTGTATATTTTGAGGATTTGCATATAGGGTCTTATTATTTGTGTATATTACCATTCCTGGTTTTGCTCCATTAGGCTTTTTTACATATTTTATTAAAGTATAGTCAACTGGCACATTTTGAGACATTCTAGCCTTGCTGTAATATGCCGCAATAGATGCACATTTATATAAAACAGCATCTGGAACTGTGGTGGATTTATCAGTAAATTTTAAATTACTATCTGTTTTTAAGACAACATGACTTCCATGAATATCTTTTGTGTGAAACCAAATATCAGAATTTTGTGCGAGTCTGCAAGTTAAATAGTCATTTTGTTTATTATTCTTTCCAATGTAAACAGTGTAACCATCAATATCACGTTTTTCCGGCATATTACTTGCGTTTGATTGCTTACTCGATTTAGAATTAGTAATTTTGCTCTGGTTATTGTATACATGATTATTTACTGTATTTGCATTTTTTCCGAAAATTAAATTATCACAAATTTCAGAATAAATATTGTCTATATCTTCAATTGTGGAAACTTCTTCTAATTCGTATACAATACTTTCTAAGTATGATAACTCAGCCTCTGACAATTCTTTTTGCTTTTCTACAATAGCTATTGTGTTTTGTAGTTTTCTATATTTTTTGAAAAAATTCTTAGCATTTTTAGATGGACTAAATTTCTCATCTAATGGTATAGTAATTAAATTGTTGTTATCATAATAGTTTTCCAAAGTAACTTCAGCCTGTGGATAATCTGGTATTCTGTATAAATTTGAAGTTATTAATTCACCATATAATCTGTATTTTTCAGCATTTGTGCAATCGGCAATTTTTGAATCTATTGTGCTAATTCTTTCTTTTATCTTTCCAACATGATTTAAAACAAGCTTTAATACTGTATCTCTGTACTGCTTGAATTGCTCAGACTGTTCTTTTGAAGTATAGAAATCATCTAAATAGAAGTTCACAGCAAGTCCATCGTTTGTTGATTTATAAGCAAAGTAATCTTTCTTAACAGAAGGATATTCTTTTAAAACAACGTTATCAGGCATGTTTGCAAACAAATCTTTTAGATATGAGTAAACTTCTTTCAAATTATTAGTAGAAACAGCTGTTGGAATGTTCAATGTTTCTAATAAATATGATATATTCTTTTTTCCAAATCCATTGTAAACTTTAGATAATGTTGATGGCAAATTTTCGCTATCTATTGAAACATCTCTATAAAACTCATCGAAAGTTTTAACTGCAAGAAAGTCCTTTTTAGTACTTTCAATATTCAAATATTTCGAACCAGGGAAGATGTCTCTATTTGAATTATCAAATTTATTTAGATGACGTAAGCTATCGATAACCGTATGCTCCGAATTTAGCAATATAATATTGCTGTGTTTTCCCATAAGTTCAACAACAAGAGTTTTTGTAATTAAATCATTAAGCTCGTTGTATACATCAATATCAATAAAAACAATACGTTCTAAGCCATTAGAATAAATTCTTTTAATAGTTCCACCAGTCAAATGTTTTCTAAGAACCATGCAAAAATTCAAAACATTTTGAGGGTTAGGTTTAGAATTAGTAGTTAAATTAATTCTATAATTTACTGAATCTATAGAAACATTCAAACAATAATTCTTTCCACTAGAATAAACACCCAATAAAATCTCGTTTTTATTAGGTTCAAAAATTTTATTTATCTTTCCATTAATAAGGCAAGTGTTTAATTCTGAAACTACTGCTTTAGTTACAATACCATCAAAAGCCATTGCAAAAATCTCCTTAAATTTTAATAGAATGATTATACCGCAAAAAAGACTGTTTATCAATAAAAAAT
>ULUB01063465.1_pt1 | contig 11735 bp, 3 predicted proteins | sample 1958111 | NCBI WGS metagenome assembly ULUB01 (sample SAMEA4835749, study PRJEB28245) | human gut metagenome | biome: gut microbiome; material: fecal sample | place: Denmark | collected 2008
CGGTGTTTGGATGATTGCTGTGCGTTGTCGATTGTAAGGATGTAGACACCTTTTGCAAGGTGGTTTACAGGAACGGCTATGCTTCCGTTGTTGCCGATCTGCTCCATTACGAGCGAGCCGTTGGTGGCGTAGATGCGTACGGCATAGTCGGTCATCGCGGTGCGGATGTTGAGACGGTCGGTTGCCGGAACCGGGAAGATTCTGACGTCGGCGTCTACAGCCACATCGTTTACAGAAGCCTTTTCCTCGTCGATTTCAACAGGGATGTTCACAAATTGGATTTTACCCTTTTGTGTGGCGCTTACCACGGCTGATGTCTCGGTCTTGTCGGTAAGACCTGAGATTGTCAGGATGCCGTCGGCGATAGCCATTGTAGCCTTTGCTGCGTCGCAGTTGTCGACAATCGCATAGGTCACTGTTGAATTGTCGTTGTCGAGGTTGAAGAGTGTCTGGAGGTCGACGGTGGCAGGGATTGTGATGCCGGCGAGAGCCTTTTTGGCGTCGCTGATTTCACGGGTGCCGCCGAAGTCGTCGAGACAAGCGTAGGTAGGTGTAGTCAAGCCATACGCGTTTCTCTTCGTGCCTTCGAATCCGAATGTCACTTTCTTGATTTTACCGAACTGGCGGAGGTCAACCCATTGCCATGTGTCGAGGTAATAGTGGTCGGCCTCGTTGTCGGCGCGGTAGTCGGCAAGATAGTAGTCCATCGATGCTGTCGTGTTGTCGGCTTTCACAACGTTTACGGTCATCTTGAACCAGTCGCCCTTTGAGAATCCGCCTGGAGCGGTCGACATGCCGTCGCCGTTTACGTAGGCGTTTACGTTGTTGGCAGTGTTGGTCACGTAGAATCCGCTCACGTCGGCTCCGTCGGCGGCGTTGGTCACGTTGGCTGCGTAGTTAGCGCCGGTGTAGCTGTAGACCACGGCGTAGTTCGCAGAGTTGTGTCCGCTGCCCACAGCCGACTTGAACTGGTCGGCATACGACTCAAACACGGTGCTTGTCTGGTTGCTCAGAGCGAAGCCTCCCCACCATGTCGATGTGTGGCGTTCGGTGTCGAAAGCAAACGAGCCGCTGACAAACTGCGAGCTTGTACCCGGATTTTCGTAGCTTGGGTCGTCCTTGCCAAGACCGTTGTAGAAGCTTTCAGGAGCGAGGAAGTTGTCGTCCATTGTGGCGGCAAACTGGTTGCCGGTCACGTAGACAACTGCCGCATCGGTGGCGGTGTTGCCCCATGCGTCGGTGGCTGTCATATAGAACACGCCTGAGCGGTCCAAAGCCGGGGTGGCGGTGTTGTCGCCGTTGGCAACAACCTCGCGCATAGCGTTTTTCCATTCCACAGCCACAGGATATACGCCGCCGTCGAATTCTGCCTTAAGGTCGGCTTTCGCGCCGCTTGCCACGGTGGCTTGCGGAGTGGTGCATGCCGCTGTGAGAGGCAGAGGCTCGCCGCTGAAGTTGTCGATATATGCGTTGCCCTCTGTTGCAAAGTCGAGAGCCGTCACTGCGCCCTTGTCCTTCAGGTTGAAGAAAATCCATTTTCCTGAAGTTGCAGGGATGGTGTATGCGTGAGCGTCGGCGTTGCCGTCGTAGACGTTCATAGCCACCTCGGCGTCAGTTTTCACGAAGAATCCGGTCAGGGTCAAGCCCTTGTCGGTGTTGGTGAGCTGCACAGCTCCTGCGCCTTCGATTTTAGCCACTTTCGTGCCTTCCACCACAGCATCGTCGGCATCGACTACGGTAAATCCGGCGAAAGAAGCCGTACCGTCGTCAAAACCGCTATCGTTAGCCTTCACGTTCTCGAACGTAGACACTTCGGTAGGCAGATATGTGGTTGTGAATGCGTCGGTTGCCGCAACTTCGCCCACATTCTTGCCGTCGAGGCTTTCAAGCAATGTGTAGAGGCGGTATTCCGTCTGGCTCGACAAGCCGTTGAGGCCCACCGACACTTCTTTGCCGGCACGCAGTGTGGCGGTGAGTGTCGAAGCCTTCATCTCGTCGGCTGTAGGAGCGGTTTCCGATGATTCTTTCACCATGAGGTAAGCCTTGCCGTTGGCGGCAGTCTTGAGGACGGCAGTCGCTGCGTTGTGGCTGATGCCAGAGATTGCAGGATAGCCTTCGTCGAATGCCGGAACAGCCGATGCGTCGGCATATTCGTAAGCGCCGATTGTCGGTGTCGTGGCGTTGCGCACGGCGCCGAGCAGGTCGGTGGTCACGAAGTCGAGCGGCATGGCGTTGAGCAGGTTGCCTGCGGCTGCAGGGAAGAGCATTTTGTCGCTGAGGAACGCAACGTCCTCATTGAAGCTGCTCTGCTCGTTCACTTTCAGCATCCAGTCGCTGAACGATGCGAGTTTCGTATTGCTGCTTGTCTGCGCAAACACAGTTCCGTTGGTGTGGAGCACGTTGTTGGAGAATGTGATTGCCGCAGCGTCAGCGTCCTTGTATGTGCGGTATACCAAGCCGTTGTCGCGGGCAAGGAAAATGTTGTTGCGCACGGTCATTGCCTCCATCGCGTCGTTGAGGTAGCAAGCCACGTTGTTCTCGTGTCCGGCAACGACAGCCGTGTTGTAGGCGATATCGACATTCGGAGTTATGCCGTTGATTTTGATTGCGGCAGACGTGTAGTCGCTGCTCTTCACCGACACCTCGTTGTTGACGATGCGCGAGCGCTTGTCGGCTGTCGACGCGCCTTTGCGCACGTAGATGCCGATTGCTTCCACACCGAGGTCGATGTGCACTGTGTTGCCTTCCACGATGCAGTTGTCGCCGAACTGCAGGTCGAAACCGTTGAATCCGCGCGACAGTGTGGTGGTGGTGTTCTCAATCACGTTGCCGCGGATGGTGATGTTGTTGTCGCCGGAGTATGCCGAGAGGGCTGACGCCGCGTTGTCGCGGAACGTGTTGCCTTCCACAACGCATCCTGTCTGATGCGTCAGTGCCACATACGATGTGCCGCCGATGATTGCACCGCGGTATCCACCCTCGAGCAGACAGTTGCTGAGCGTGAAGTAGTCGTTGTTGCAGTTTTCCTTGTCGATGGCAAGCTGGCGCACAAGCACGAGTTGCTCAGCCGTTGTGCTCGACTCGATGCGGTCGGTGTAGAGGTGGCAGGCGTCGACGGTGTCGTGCTGGCTCGTGTTGATCATATAGACGAGAGCCGGGAATGTCTTGTCGGTCGATGTCACCGTCACGCCGCGGAGCGTCACGTAGTCGGCTCCGTTGAACGTGACCACACCATATTTATCTGTGTTGTAGCCCGGGTCGGTATATGCGTTGTGGAAAATCTTCACATCGCTGTAGTTGCCCGTAGCCGACTGGATAGTCACGGTGTTTACGTCAGACGCACCCGGAATCTCCGGAATGTTGACCTTTTCGTTGTATTCGCCGCTGAGGATGTTGACAGTCACAGCGCCCTCGATGCCGGTTGCGATGTCGTCGACGGCCGCCTGGATGGTTGCATAGTCGCCGCCTTCACCCACGGTGTAGACGCCTTTCTTGCCTGCCTTCATGGCAGTCTGCGCTGTTATCGACGCCATGGTGCTTGTCTCTGCGCCGTTGGCGGTGTAGGCTGTCAGGGCTGCGGTGCCGAGATTGCCTTCGGCTGCGTCGGCATTGAAGTCGTAAGCCACCCAGAAGTAGTATTTTCCAGGAGCGGTGGCTTTGTAGTCGGTAGCGATTTCAAACGGTGCGGTGTTGGCTGAGCCGATAAGATTGTTGGCGCTGAACTGGTCGGTTGTAGTGACAAAAATCTTTGCTGCGGCTATGGTGCCTTCGGCTGAACCGTCGGCAGAAACGACAAATTTTGAGAAGTCCATCTCGCCCTTGTCGCCGTCGATTGTGGCTTCGGCGCGGAGCATAGGCACATTTTTCGAGCCGCGGAGCGACTCGCCGGCAGCCACGCTTGTAATCGCCATGTTGCCCACGGAGAGCGGCAGAAGCTCATACTGGCTTACCTCGATGGCCCAGCCGTTGCTTGCATAGCTGTATGACGGGCATTTGAAGTAGACTGTCAGCTTGCCGTCGTCGGCAACCGACACTACAGGTGCTTCGAGCATCTTGCTCACTTTAACATCGGGTGTCGAAGTCTTCTCGCCACCATAATATATGTAGAAATTGTCGTTGTAGGAAGTGCTGAACGACTTGAATGTCAGTTTCACCACTTTGCCTGCGTCTTTCGGACGGAACGTCACCTGTCCCTCGAAATTCTTCGGCGACTTGCCGTCGGCGCCGCCGTTGTCGTAGAACATCAGTGCCTCGTTGCCCACAACGATTTCGCCGTTGTCACCAGCCTGCAGGTTATAGGTGTTTTTCACCGTGCGCGCGCCTTCAGGGTCGCCCTGCTCGGCAGCCACGTTGATTGTCGCAGTGGCGGTTGTCACGGCGGTCACGGCGGCATCGATGTCGGTGTCGGTAGCCGCTTCGTCGGCGATGTCGGCAGTCAACCAGAAGTAGTTGCTTCCCTCGGCAAGCTCAAGCGGACGGGCGAACGTGATGTTTGCCTCAGTCGTCTCGGCGGTCATGTCGATGTCGGCGATTGAAGTCTCTTTGGTAAGCTCGTTTTTCTGACCTGAAGTGTAGACGTGGAGTTTGGCAATGTTTGCCTGGCAGCCCTTCATGTTGAATTTGATGCCCTTCAGCACCATCGGACTGAGGTTGCCGGCAGTCTGGATGTCCACGCCGAGGAGTTCCTGGTTGACAGCGCCCTTGTTGACGATGTCGGTGCTTGCCTGCGTAGCCTTGACGGAGCTTACCTCCATCGGGCGTTGGCGGTATTCGCGCACCTCGGCGTCCCAGCCCTTGGCTGTGTAGCCCGATGTTTCGGTCTTGGCGTCGAACACCACTGTGAGTGCGCCGTCGACACTCTTTGAGCGCAGAATCTTGCCCGGACCCACGTTCTTGTCGGCCTCGCCGGTGAGCGACCACAGGAGTTCGCCGGTGGTGCCTTTTCCGCTGTACACCTCAAACTTGGCGCGCGGATAGTTTGCGTTGGCTGAATAGTAGAGCGCGAACGACTTGATGTCGAGTTCCACGATCATGTCGTTGTCGCCGGGGATGAATGTTGTAATCTGGTCGCCGATCACCGGCTCATAGCCGTTGTAGCCCACGTATGGGTTTGGCGTGTTTTTGAATGTCCAAGTTCCGTAGATTGTCTTTTCGACGGTTCCCACGGTTGAGAGCAGTTCGTTTTTCACCGAGCTGTTGCCGTCGGGGTTGACGGTGGCTGGGCTGTAGCTTGCGCCGCCGATTTCAATCGATTTGCATCCTGCGTCGAGAATCTCACCTGTCTGAGCCTTCGGGTCGATGTCGTAAGCCAGCCAGAACCAGTTTTCGCCTTCCACGAGTTGCTGGTCGAAGGCAATCGAGAATTCCTGCTTGCCTGTAGGCACGGCTTCGCCGAGCTTGGTGGCGGTGGCGAAAGTAGATGATTTTGCGGTGTAGTAGACCGTGGCTTTCTGCAGATGGTTGATGTCGGTAGTGCCTTCGGTCTCAAACGTTAGTTTCGTGGCGTTGACAGCCTCGGTGTTCTCCGTCTTCACGCAGACCGAGAGGATAGGCTGGTCGGTTGAGCCTGCCGTGCTTGTGTTGTCGGCAACCTGTGCCGTGGTGACCGTTTTCACGGTCATCGGTGCTGGCGAATATTCGCTGACGAAGGCCTCGAAGCCCTTGCCGCGGTAGTAGTCGCCGGTCACTGATTTCATCCATACGGTGAGCGAGCCGTCGGCAGCCGACGAGCGCAGCACCACGGGCTTGCCGTTCATCACTTGCGCGTTGAGGTTGGCGTCGCTTACCGTCGTGCCGTTGTACACCTTGATTTTGTCGTTATACGAATCGCTGCCGTATGTCGACTCATACAGTTCCACTTTCGTGAAGTCGATTTGCACCACTTTGCCCGGTGTGGTGGGCTTGAAAGTCACCACGCCTTCGAATTTCGATGATATTTTGCCGTCTTTGCCTCCGTCGTCGTAGAAGTTGAGTCCCGACGCGCCGATGGCGAATGTGCCGGCGGAAGGCATGTTGAGCTCGTTGCCTACGGTTACTGTCGAGGCTACCGGTGAGGTGATTTTCTCCTCGCCGCCAATCTTCACCGAGGTGCATTGCGTCGTGATGGCAGAGCCTACGGCTGCTGTGGTGCTAACGTCGCCCACAAGCCAGAAATAGTTGTCGCCGGCAGCGAGCGGAAGCGATCCGGTGGCTGTCACCGTAGTGCCTTCCACCTTGCTGGCACCGAAGAGACCGGCTTCAGAGATGTTGAACGGAGCCTTCTTGGAGTAGTAGATGCGTGCGCCCGACACTGCCGAGGCATCATCGAGCACGAATGCCACCTGTGTGGCACTCAGTGCGTTGCTTGCGCCTGCGGTCTTGACGTTGGCGGCAGCCACTGGCTGCAACGACGCGCCGATAATCGGGTTGGGGAGGCTGACAGCCTCGGTTGCGGTGACGGTCACCGTGGCGTTTGGCTCGTCGGCATACGACATAGGCATGGTGATATTCGCCGACCATGCCTGCATCGAGCAGACCAACGAGAACGCCGCCGCAACCAACAAAGTTGAAATACGTTTCATAAGCATTCGTATAATTTTGGTTAATAAAATAGTTTTTCTACGTCATGCAGTGAGAAAATCGTGCATCGAATGCTTACAGCAGGGGATGTTGGAAAGATGGCGGAGCGCAAAATGTCCCGTGCGCCTGCCTTTCCGTTGCCTTAACTCCCGAAAGCATCGATGTGAAGTTTCTCTGAAACAGGCAGGTCTTCTGACTTATCTCTCCCCGTGGGCGAGCCTTCCCGCAAGCGCTCAGATGGCTTGCAGTGGCTGATGGTGGCCCAGGTTCGGCGAGAATCACAGCAGCGGGTACTGTCGCCGATTCGCACGGCGTTCCCTTTTAATCGCACTCCATGGAGCGCAAACCGATTTCATAACCACAAAGTTACAACAATATTTTGATTCACAAAGTTTTTTTTCTATAATTCCTCCACCACCGCCTGGGCGAGGGGATGCTGGAGAGTGCCAGCGGCGGCGCATCCGCGGCGCATCTGCGTCGGCTGATGTCCCCCGACGCTGTCGGGGGTTAACTGAAGACGTGACCGCTCGCGCGGTCATGCTCTGCCACTGCTGCGAGAGGCGATGGCGATGCTATGTCGGCGCGTTGGAGACGCGCTACTATGGGAGCGGGGCGTCGGAGAGTGTCGAGGGTGAGGTCCGCAGGGCGGACCCGTTTTCAGTTAACCCCGGACCGCGTCCGGGGCTGGAGATAGGGGTCGGTATGCACCGCAAGGCGGTGCCGCTGTAGATGTAGGGCAGGAGTGTGCCAGCGGCGGCGCTCCGCGGCGCATGTGCGTCGATGCGTGTACCCCCGACGCTGTCGGGGGTTAACTGAAGGCGAGACCGCTCGCGCGGTCAGACTCCTGCTCTGGAGTAGTGGCGTACCTCCGGCACGCCGTCAGCAGGGGCGTGCCGAGTCCCGGCACACTGCGCTGCGCTCCGCGTACCGGGTTATGGCAGAGTGCCGTCGCTCTGCGGCGATGAGTGCGGATGTCGGCGGTGATAGAGCGAGGCGGTGATGAGCCTGCTGCCGGACTCTATTCGGAAACTGTGTGACAAATGCACACTATTTTCGAATAGGACTTTGATTTGTGAAAGGAAAAGGTTATTTTTGTATTCGGAAACTATGTGACAAATGCACACTAATTTAGAATAGGATGATAAGTCGTGACAAATATTTGGCAGAACTTGTGTCGCTTCAAGGGAACGGCATGATAAAGGTTATAACGGGAATGCGCAGATGCGGCAAGTCGTATCTGCTGTTCGAGATTTTTGCGTCACATCTTGAACAACAAGGAGTCGCTCCCGACCATATTGTGAAAGTCGACCTTGAGGACTATAAAAACAAGTCATTGCGCAATCCGGACAATTTGTATGAGTATGTTGAAAGCAGGATTGTTGACAATGGCCGATACTATGTGATGCTTGATGAAGTGCAGATGCTCGACCATTTTGAGGACGTGCTCAATGGCTTCTTGCGGATGCGTAATGTGGATGTCTACGTGACAGGCAGCAATGCTAAATTTTTGTCGAAGGACATCATTACGGAATTTCGTGGACGTGGATATGAGGTGAAGATGTATCCTCTTTGTTTCAAGGAATTTATGTCGGCATATACGGGGTCGGTTCAAGCCGGGTTCAACGAATATATGCTCTATGGAGGTCTGCCGCAGGTGCTGATGTGTCAGACGGATGACCAGAAAGCAAAATATCTGAAGTCGCTGTTTGAAGAAACTTATTTGCGCGATATAAAGGACCGTTACGGCATCCGTCGTGATGACGATTTGGAGGAACTTATAAATATTATGGCATCTGGAATCGGTGCTTTGACAAATCCCAACAAGTTGGCAAACACGTTTCATAGTGAAAAGAAATCGACCATATCTTACGACACCGTAAAAACTTACATAGACTATCTGTGTGACGCATTTCTTGTGGAAAAGTCGACACGCTATGACCTGAAAGGCAAACGCTACATAAACTCTCCATTCAAATACTATTTTATGGATTTGGGGCTGCGCAATGCGCGCATAAATTTCAGACAGTACGAAAGAAGTCATCTGATGGAGAATGCTGTCTACAACGAGATGCGTGCCAGAGGGTTCAGTGTCGACGTGGGCGCTGTGCCGACTCTTGGCATGATGCCTGACGGCAGTCGGCATCGTGCTGTGCTGGAGGTTGACTTTGTGTGTAATCTGGGTAGTAAAAGGTACTATATACAGTCGGCATACAGGATGGAGTCGGAAGACAAGGTGCGGCAAGAGCGTGCCTCTCTTTTAAAACTCGACGATTCGTTTAAGAAAATTATTGTTATTGGTGAAGAGTGCCCAGTGACGAGGGATGAGATGGGGATAACCACAATGGGAATATATGACTTTCTCTTGAACAAAAATTCATTGGATTTGTGATTCTATTCGAAAACTGTGTGACAAATGCACACTATTTTCGAATAGATGTGCCGGAGTGTGCTGGAGTGTGCCAGCGGCGGCGCTCCGCGGCGCATCAGTGTCGCGCTGATGTCCCCCGACGCTGTCGGGGGTTAACTGAAGACGTGACCGCTTGCGCGGTCAGGGCGGTGACGACGGTGTAGTAGCGCATCTTCGAAGCGCCGGGTGATGGTGGCGCGCCAATGCCCCATGCGCCCTCCGCTGGTGCGTCGTGCGGATGGGGTTATGATGCAGTAGCGCGTCTCCGACGCGCCGTAGGCTCTACGCTTGGCAGAGTCAGCGATATGCTCCTCACGCTGTGGGCTCTACGCTGGTGCTGGGTCGGGATGCTGGCGGTAGTGGCGTACCTCCGGCACGCCGACAGCAAGGGCGTGTCGAGTCCCGGCACGCTCTGCTGCGCTCCGCGTACCGGGTTATGGCAGAGTGTCGTCGCTCCGCGACGATGAGTGCGGTGATGGTGACGATGTGGCGGTGATGATGCTATGTCGGCGCGTTGGAGACGCGCTATTTTCAGTAACCCCATTCGTATGAGCGCAGCGAGGACGCATGGGGTGGCGGCGCGGCTACCACATAGGGCGCGTCGGAGATGCGCTACTACGGGAGAGGCGGAGGAGAGAGTCGAGGATGAGGTCCGCAGGGCGGACCCGTTTTCAGTTAACCCCGGACAGCGCGTCCGGGGATAGAGTGGAAAGGGAGATATGCACCGCAAGGCGGTGCCGCTGTAGATGCAGTGCAGGAGTGCGTCGGCGGCGGCGCTCCGCGGCGCATCTGCATCGGTGCGTGTGCCCCCGACGCTGTCGGGGGTTAACTGAAGGCGTGACCGCTCGCGCGGTCATGCTCTGCCTCTGGAGGAGTAGCGCATCTCTGATGCGCCGTAGGCTGAGGGCAGAGGCGGCTGAGGACAGCGACGTGGATGGGAGGGATGTTACAAACTTGTGATGAAAAAAATGTAGAAAAATTTGCAAAGTCATTATGCAAGTCGTACCTTTGTAACGAATTGAAAGATAGAATGCTTAATTGATTTTAAGACTTGTAAGGAACAGGCGGTAAAATGCAATGCAAAAACTATAATAATCGGAAATTTAACTAACAAACTAAAATAAAATCTTATGAAAAAATTTTACTTTTTATTTCTGTTCGCGCTGATTGCTTCCATTGGCAATCTGTATGCTGCGGAAAAAACGGTGACGTCAACGTTTAAAGACAAGGACTTGACGGTAGGAGCAGGAGAGCCGGAATGGGAGTCGTCTATAGCGGCTACTGCATTTGAAACGTCTGGTTCTAAAAGGGGTGTCCAATTTGGAGCAGACAAGGGCATTTTCACTCTGAAGACGAAAGTGTCTTTTTCTAAGGTAAAGAATGTTTCTGTGCTTTTGTCTTCAAATGGAAATGGCAATACAGTGTCATTGAAAGTGGGTGTTGCTTCAGTGGGAAAAAAGGTGTCGATTGTGAAAAAAAACAACTATTCTGTAGAATGGACTGCTGAAAGTCCGCAGGATGGTATAGTTGAATTATCTTTTAATGATGCAGCAAAATCGATTTATATTAAATCCATTGCTATCACTTATGAAGATGGTACATCTTGTGGTGTTCCTACATTCAGCGTTGAAGAAGGAACATACACAGAAGCACAAACAATCACTCTTGCTCCAGGCGAGGGAGGCGAGAAAGTGTTCTATACAATAAATGACGGCACAGAGCAACAGTATATCGAGCCAATCAAATTGGAAGAGGAAGGAATTTACAAAATCGCTGCTTACACAGCTGGCACCGAAACGTTGGCAAAGAGCGCCACGGTGACAAAGACGTATGTAATCAACTTGCCATTGGAAGAGCCTTATATTCTTTGTGAGGATGCTGCATGGCTGACAGAAGGGGCAAATATTATATTTGCAAGCAGTGTTGCAGCTGGCGAGCAGAAAGCAATGTCTAAACTTCAGAAAACGAATAATAGAGGGGCTGCGAGCGTTACAATCGGTTCTGCATTTAATGCAGGCAAGGAAACAGTTGGTATTGTTTCCAAGGATGCCGATGTGGCGGTATTTACTGTAGGAATATCAAATGGTCACATAACATTCTATTCTGGAGATTCAAAAGATGAAGAAAATAATGAAGTTGCAGGATACTTGTATGCAGCAGGATCAGGCAGTGGAAAAAACTATTTGAGGACAACGGAAATAGTTGACCCTAATGCCGAATGGTCTGTGTCTGTGGCTGCAAATGGAGCAGCAACAATAAAGGCACAGGGTGCAAATACAAATAATTTGATGCGATATAATCCAAACAATGGCAATCCCAATCCTATGTTCTCATGCTATGGGAGCGGACAAAAACCAGTTTATATCTATCTTCTTGGCAAGACCTCTTCCGTATCGTCGATGTCGGCTGAGGGCGTAAAGGTATTTGCAGCTGAAGGCGGCGTAGAGGTTGTGGCAGAAGAGGCAGCCGAGGTGGCAGTCTACACTGTAGCCGGTCAGTTGGTTCGCCAAGCACGCGTGGCAGAGGGCAGCACACTCGTAAACGTTGCTCCTGGCTTCTACGTGGTTCGCGCCAACGGCACAGCCACTAAGGTGATTGTTAGATAATCCAAACCACACTTATACTTTTGAATCCTCCAGCCTCGGCTGGGGGATTTTTTTGTACGCTCGGCTGCCCTTGGCGCGTCAGCGGCGGCGCTCCGCGGCGCATGTGCATCGGTGCGTGTGCCACCGACGCTGTCGGGGGTTAACTGAAGGCGAGACCGCTCGCG
>ULUB01015673.1_pt1 | contig 11688 bp, 14 predicted proteins | sample 1958111 | NCBI WGS metagenome assembly ULUB01 (sample SAMEA4835749, study PRJEB28245) | human gut metagenome | biome: gut microbiome; material: fecal sample | place: Denmark | collected 2008
ATGAGATCGCGAAAGTGTTCGACATCACCAGACGAACCTTGCAAAACCTCCAAAAAGAACACGCTGCTTTGGAGAAAGCCATCAAGAATGGCCGTCTTGCCGTTGTGGCTATGTGCCAGAACAAATTGATGGAGCGCGTGTCGAGTGGAGATACGACCGCCATAATTTATGCCTTGAAGGTGTACGGCGGCGACTTCTTCAACGACCGGAAAGCTGTGGAGGCCAAGATCACTGGAACTCCCCTTTCTGTCCAGCCGCAGGTCCAGATTTACCTGCCTGAGAGAGATTCGGAGGTTGGTGAGAATGGCAAAAAGAAAGACTGATTCCGGCAGCTGCCCGGTAATTATTCGCCCGCAAAAGGGAAAGCAGGAAATGTTTCTGCGGTCCCCGGCTGACATTTGTATTTATGGCGGCGCAGCGGGCGGCGGAAAGACCTTTGCGCTGCTGCTTGAATGTCTGCGGCACGTAGATAACAAACTGTTCGAGGCCGTAATATTCCGCCAGTCCAGACCGCAGATTATGAGCGCTGGCGGTCTGTACGCCACAAGCCAAGAGATCTATCCGTATCTTGGTGCGACAAGCGTTTTGACGCCAAATGTGCAGTGGCGATTTCAGTCTGGCGCCAAAGTGACGTTCGCTCATATGTTCTACGAGAAAGAGAAATACAACTGGCAGGGTTCTCAGATCCCGCTCCTGATGTTCGACGAACTCGTGCATTTCACGGAGAGCCAGTTTTTCTATATGTTCTCTCGTAACCGCTCAACCTGCGGCGTAAAGCCGTATATCCGCGCCACTTGCAACCCTGACGGCGAGAGCTGGGTGGCGAAGTTCATCGACTGGTGGATCGACCCGGAAACCGGGTACGCTGACGAAAGTAAATGCGGAAAGCTGCGATACTTCGTCCGGCGAAATAACATCATCCACTGGGCCGATACTCCGCAGGAACTGTACGAAACTTTCCGTCTGTATTCCCCGGAGGAGCAAGAAGACGTAAAGTCCGTATCCTTCATCAGCGCCAAGCTGACGGACAACGCCGCCATGATGAAACACGACCCTGGATACATGGGCGCTCTGAGAGCGATGTCTGAGTTCGACCAGGAACAGCTGCTGAACGGCAACTGGAAAATCCGAAGATCCGCCGGGCATTACTTCAAACGCTCCAAAGTCGGGCAGATGTTCCATGCGGTGCCTACCGACGTTGTTCGGTGGGTTCGTGCTTGGGACCTTGCCGCTACGGCGCCCGGTGAAGTGGACGAACTTGACGGACTGCCGCAGGCTCTACGTAAAAACAGTCGTAGCGACAGCAGCGCTTATACAGCAGGCGTTCTTCTCGGAAAGAGAAAGAATGGCCGGATCTTTGTCGCGGACGTCATAAATGTCCGCGAAAACGGCGCTGATGTGCGACAACTCATTCTGAACACTGCCCAGAGCGACAATGCGCTCTACGGAAATGTGACTATCCGACTTCCGCAGGACCCCGGACAAGCTGGAAAGGATCAGGCCCAGAGCTTTGTGAGAATGCTGGGAGGCTTCACTGTTACCACCTCGCTTGAAAGCGGAGACAAGGTAACAAGAGCAGAACCATTTTCCTCTCAGTGGCTTGCCGGAAATGTCGATGTAAAACTCGCAGAGTGGAATGACGAGTATTTCAGGCAGCTTGAAAACTTCCCCGTAGGGAAACTGAAAGATATGGTGGATGCGTCAGCAAACGCCTACCTTGAACTGGAAGAAAAGCAGCCGTTCGGCTTCTCTTTCAATTTCTAATCGAGGTGAAATATGAGAATCTTTAATCTTGAAATCACGCGCCGAAGTGTCCGGGACGAGTATATGAAAACCGCCAAGGATAACTTCGTTTCGCGCTGGGCGAGACCGCCCTCTTTGAACACGGCGCAGTGGCTGGATATGTTCTCCAAAAGCCCTCGACTTGCTGTGGTGGACCGTATTGCGAGCGACCTTGCCACCATCAGCGGGAAGCTGTTGAAAGTGGAGGAGGACGGAACAGAAACTGAGATTACGAGCCATCGTTTTCTCGATTTCATGGAGCAGCCCAACCCTCTGTACGAGATGACCAGCTCCGCCATCTGGCGACTACATGAGATTTATCTGATGCTCGTCGGTGAGAGCTTTTTCCTTATCGAGCGGGATGAACGGAATCGTCCCGTTGAGCTGTGGAATGTCCCCCCGCATTGGGTAAAGATGACGCCGTATCTCGGCAGCCCAACCTATACCATTGTCTCCCCCGGAGGGCTGACAATGCAGGTCCCCGTCGATGATATGTTCGTGATGAAGCAGCTTAACCCGCTCGACCCGTTCTTGCGCGGCCTCGGTATTGCCGAGAGCATAGCTGATGAGGTCGAAATTGACGAGTACGCCGCAAAGTTCCAAAAGCGCTTCTTTTACAACGACGCCACGCCCCCGGTGGTATTCCTCATGCCGGATGCCACGGATGACCAGCGGGATGCCTTTCTGGCCCGCTGGAACCAGAAGCATCGCGGAGTGGAGAACAGCCACCGAGCAGCTGCCTTTTCGGGCCGTGTAGATGTGAAAGAACTGGGGAGCAGCAACGGAAAGAACCTGAGCTTCGTGGAAAGCCGCATCGCAATTCGAGATGCTGTTCTGGAACACTTTGGTGTTCCGCGCGAGATCATGGGCATCACCGAGAACAGCAACCGCGCAACTGCCGACGCTGCGCAGTATATCTACGCCAAGAATGTACTCGCCCCGCGCATCAAAATGCGTGAGGAAGCCATCAACAAGCAGCTGCTCCCCCTGTTCGGAGACGGACTTATCTGGCGATTTGACCCTGTGATTCCCTACGATAAGGAGTTCGATAAGGCAAAGGCTCTCGACGGCTGGAACTCCGGCCTGCTCATGCAGAACGAGGCTCGGAGACTTCTGGATATGCCCGACATCGAAGGTGGGAATGTATTCAAAGTTTCCATCAACGACCTGTTCTTGAATGAAACAGACAGCATGGCTGACGTTTCTCAATCCATGCTCCAAGATGATCTTGCGTTGCAGCAGTCCTGGGGATGGGGAGAGAAAAAGAGGGCCAGAGTAAACCCCGAAGCTCTCGTCCGCCGCGAAGCTGAGGCCGAGCGGGCCGACGTGCGGCTTTTCGAGGCTGCCGTGACCAAACACTTCCGCGACCAGATCGACGCTGTGTCAGAGGCTCTCGGCCTCACGAGCAAGGCCGTCGCAGACGACGTATTCGAGGCACTGTCCCGGTTCCTCACAGACGACGGTATGTTCGACCCTGACCTGTGGGACGCTCTGCCAGAAGATGAGCAGCGCCGGATCACCGAGGCCATTGCCGATGGGCTGCTGGATTGGAACGCTGAAGCCGAGAAGTTGATTCAACTTTTTAACCCGATCTGGCGGAAAACCTACTCCGATGGCGTAAAAATCAGTGAGGAAATCTACAACCTCACTGAAGTGGACCGGCCTGAATTCGTAACCCACGCCAAGGTGAACGGCGGGCAAAGGATCGTCGGTATTGAACAAGCCACCAAGCGTAAGATTGCGGAAATCATATCGCGCGGAGTGGCGGAGGGTTCGAGCCAAGCCACCTTGCGGCAGTACATCAAGGACGAGATGAATTTTGCGTCTGCTGCCCGCGTGAAAACCATTGCGCGGCAAGAAACCATGACGACACTGGCCACAGGGCAGTTTGACATGATGAAATCTGCCGGCGCGAAAACTAAAACATGGCATCACAGGCCACAGAAAAACCCGAGGGACGGGTCGAATGGACCTAACCATGTAATCCTAAATGGCGAGACCGTGCCGATTGATGGCAGGTTCTCTAACGGTTTGCGCTATCCGCGTGATCCGCAGGACCCTCGCCCGGAAGAGCTTATCAACTGCCGTTGTTACCTGACATACGGCGGTTTTTAAGATTGCCCTAATCTCTGAGGAAAGGAGGTAAACCGTATGGCTATTAAGGGAAAACGAGCTGCCGGTGCTACGCCGGAGCCGAAAGCCTCTACTTGTGAGTACAAGGCGTTCAAGTTTGAACTGGAAAACTCTGATGAGAGTGGCGAGTTCTCTGGGTACGCGGCTGTGTTTGGAAACAGGGACAGCGGCGATGACATCATCGAGAAAGGCGCGTTCTCCAAGACCATCAGAGAGGATTTTGACCGAATCAAGATCCTCGCGCTGCACAACGATTGCTGGCTTCCTGTCGGCAGACCATTGGAACTGCGTGAGGATGAGAGAGGTCTTTTCATCCGGGGCAAAATCAGTGACACCTCTATGGGCCGCGACATCAAAACGCTGCTCAGAGACGGCGTACTGACAGAACTGTCTATCGGCTACGATGCAGTATCTTTCGACTTCGACAAAGATGATGGCGTTCGGCATCTGAAAGAAATCAGGCTGTGGGAAGTTTCCATTGTGACCTGGGCTATGAATGACCAGGCCAAGATCAACGAGGTAAAATCGCTCGCCGAAGATCTCCGTTCTGAGATCAAGGCTGGCAAAATTACCCGCGCACGGCTTGACGCTCTGAAACCCTTTATCGCAGTTGTCCGGGAACTTGCTGAAATCCTCGGCCCGTTCCTTGAACCGGCGCCGCCGGAGGAAACTCAGACCCAGAACAACATCCAAAAATCTGCGCAGAAACCTGAGCAGACCAAAACATCGGGGATTGTCTTCGAGATTGTCCCCTCACCTAACAGGAGGTAACGAAAATGAAACTTACTCAGGAACAGCTCGCCGAACTGATTGCGAAGGTGTTTTCCAATCTCGACGAGCGTCGCAAGGCTTGCAAGGAGGGCGAAGGTGCCCCCGACGGCTTCTCCACCGATGATATTATCTCCGAGGTAAACAACATCCTCGGCGCGCTAGGTGACGAAGGCTTTGGCTCTGGTGAGAGCGAAGGCGACGGTGTTGCCGCAGCTGCTGTTACCGACCCGCTCGCTTTTGCCGCTCCCGCTGCTGGCGTCGTCGCTGAGAAGGGCGAAGGCGAAGACATGGGCGCTGCCGTGTCTCCCGAGCTGATCGCCAAGGTGATCGCCGCTCTGGGTGCTATGGGCGCTTCTGAGGGCGCCAAGAGCGCCGCTCCCGCCTCTGAGACAAAGGGTACCGCCGGTGTCACTGAGACCAAGGCGGCCCGCTCTGGTGAGCGTGTGGGCGCTCCCCAGCGCAAGTACGCAAGCCTGTTCCTCTCTACCGGCGCTTCTCGTGACGGTGTGCGGACTACCGGCTTCAAGGCTCGTATGGAATCCATGTCCGGCCCCGAGCGCCGCAAAGCTGCCTACGGTATGTTTGGCCGTGCTGTGAAGTGCATCCACGCATCCGGCGGCGACGCCGAGAAGGCCGCTTTCACTGCGGAGCGTAAATTCGGCGACACTGAGATGGCGCATGAGTTTAAGGCCCTGTCTGTGACCTCTCCTTCCGACGGTGGTTATCTGGTTCCCGAGGTGTACGCCAATGAGATCATCGAGCTGCTGTACCCCTCCACCGTTATTTATAGCCTGGGCGCCCGCCGGCTCGGCATGAATAACGGCAACCTGAACATCCCCAAGATCAAGACCGGTTCCCGTGCTCTGTTTACTGGTGAGAGCCGTTCTCTGCCCAAGTCCGCTCCCAAGTTCGGCAACCTGAAGCTGTCTGCCAAGAAGCTGACCGCCCTCATCCCCATGAGTAACGATCTGCTGCGCTCTACCAACTTCGACAACGACGTCATCGTTGGTCAAGATGTCACCAAGCAGATGGCCCTCGGCGTTGACTTCGGCGCGCTTCTGGGTTCCGGCGGTGAGTTCCAGCCTCTCGGTATCACCCGCAACAAGAACGTCCTGAATCTGGACGTGACCAGCCTCGGCACTGAATACGCCAGCACTGCCGGCGTCCTGACCGCCGCCTTCCCCAACTACCTCGTGGCTTCCGTCCTGAAGAACAACGTCTATGCCGACGGTCTGGGCTTCGTGTTCAACACCAGCGTGGAACAGTTCTTCAAGTCCCTTCGCGACAATGTTGGCGGCTTCATCTTCGCTGACGAGATGAACAAGAACGGCACTCTGGTTGGCTACCCCTACAAGACCACCAACCTGCTGGAAACTGTGGGCGGTAAAACCCAGATCATCTTCGGCAACTGGAACGATCTGGTTATCGGCGAGCAGGGCGCTCTGGAAATCGAGACCAGCCGTGAAGGCTCTTGGACCGATGACGCCGGCAACCTGATCTCCGCTTTCGAGAACGACCAGACGCTGGTTCGCGCCATCAACAATGTGGACACCGGCCTGCGCCATGACGAGAGTTTCGCCGTGGCCTCCAAGGTTTCTGTCCCCGTGTAATAGGAGGTAAACAGCAATGAAAAGAGAACTGCTTCAGAACGTCAAAGTTCTGCCCTACACCTCTGGGGAGGCCATTGACCGGTCCGGTTTCCTGTCCGGCGTGATTGGCGCCAAGATCGGGACCGCCGGTGCGCTGACCCTGACCGTCACCCACAGTGATGACAATTCCGATTTCGTCCCCGTAACCGATGTTCAGGTGTTTCCTGAGAAGCAGACCGAGGGCGGTACCTTCACCACTGAGGAGCTGGCAAAAGATGATGTCGTGAACATCGACATCGACCTGCTGGGTCTGAAGGACTTTGTGAAGATTACCGCCTCCGGCGCTGCCGCTACCGGCACTGCCCTGTCCATCGCTCTCGGCGACAAGCACACCCAGCCCGTGTAACGGAGGGAATGACCATGCCGAGAATCTACAAACCTGTCGGGCCTTCCGCCAACAAGGCAACTGGCCCCAGCAGCAACAAGGCTCCCGGCTCGGCGGCACCCGCACCCGCCGGGGGCGTAAAGCCCGACGACAAAAAGAAAGACGCTGGCGGCGAGAAATAATCTTGCCGCCTCTCATTTAGGAGGTCTATATGCTTGCAGACAATGCGCTCACAACCCTCGACAGAATGAAGCTGATGCTGGGGTTGGCAGGAGTAGAGGATGCTCAAACTGATGAGGTCATCACGCTCCTGATTAACCGGGCGTCCTCGTGGATCGAGCGCCAGATCGGCAGGCATTTGGGCCGCCGGTCTTACCGGCAAAAATACGATGCCGACGGACAGCAGGAACTCGTCACTCTGGAATACCCCATCATCAGTGTGGAGTATGTCAAGGAAGACGGCAAAGTAGTTGACCCGAAAACCTATGACTTCTCGCAGGACGGACAGATCGGGGTGATTTACCGGGACGAGGGCTGGCTGAAAGCAGGATACCGCAGAGGTCTGGCCTACGACATTGTAGCGCCCAAGAGGGCCATCGAAGTGAGCTACACGGCGGGATATGTTTTACCAAAGGATGCCACTGCCGATGACCCTCAGACCCTGCCTGCGGATCTTGAAGGGCTGATTTGGGATATCGTCTCTCAGGCGTATACCAATCTGCAAAATGGTTCTCAGGGGCTGTCGTCTTTTTCTATCTCTGACGTGACATGGAATTTCGACAAGTCTCAGCCTGAATCTTGGTCCCAGATTATCAATATGTATCGGAGGTATTGATCGTGGACACCAATGCGATACTCAGCGACTTTGAGCGCCTGAAATCCGCCTGCCGTGAGATGGCGGGCAAGAAAATCATTGTCGGGATTGTGGGCGAGGCAGATTCGGAAGTTATCGCGATTGCCCACGCGCATGAGTACGGTACTGATAAGCTGCCAGAACGCTCGTTCATACGAGCGAGTTTCGATGCCGACCAAGAAAAGCTCAGCGGCATTGTTACAAAGCAGGTAGACAAGGTTCTGACAGGTGAAACATCCGCAAGTTCCGCAGCGAACGCCATTGGGGCGCAGGCTGCTCAACTCGTGCAGAACTTCATCGACGATAACCGTGTCAAGCCGCAATCTGATTTCTCAAAGAAAACGCAGCACACGACGCTGTATGAAACAGGTACTCACATCAGAGACCGCATCGCGTACAAAGTGGAGGAGTAATCTATGCTTCGTGCAACACCAAGACTTCCACGAGCGCTTTTACACATTCTGACCGTGACAGACCGCACATTCGAGCGCGGCCCCGGCGGGCAGTCGAGGCCCGTGGAAAAACCGGTAAAGAGCTTCTGGGGCGTAGTGCTCCCCCTTTCCAACTTGGATTGGAAGATGCTTCCTGAAGGAACCTACACACAAAACTCTCAGAAGCTGTACACCGATGACCCGATCGACATTTCTCCCGGACAGATTATCCGAGACACCTACGACGGTCAGCAGTACACCGTCACGCAAAAACTGTCGCACAACTCTATTCACCCCATGCTCCGCTTTTTGGTGGAAGGGGTGGTAAAGAAATGACGCTGGAACAAGCTCGCAACGCAATCGTTGCAGGACTGGAAGCCCACATCGGACGACCGGTTCGGCTATCTGAGCAGATCGAAGATATGCCAGATTATCCGTATTGCTATTACAGCATTCTTGCTCCGCGAATTTCAGAACACGCTTTCGGCTTGCAAGAGCTGATCGAGAAAGACGGAGAGTTCATCCGTCGCAGGTCAGAACCTGTGATGGCTACAATGTCCTTCACTTTTTGCAGCATGAACCGTGAAACTGAAAATGGTTTTGTGTACGGAGAGGATGAAGCCCTCGCCCTTTGTGAAAAAGGCTTAGGCTTTTTCTTGCTGAACGGACACAACATCAGAACCGAATTTGGCGATGTTGTTGTGAATAATGTGGGCGCCGCCGCAAACCGCACCAGCTTTCTCGTAGAGGATTCCGTTCGCCGGTATGGATTCGACATCCGCATCTCGTTTGTCAGAACCGATGAGATGCCGACAGTAACAGTCGAGCGAGTAAACGATCCTTCGGGAAATGCTCATTCATAAGAAGGAGGAAGCCTTATGGCAAAAGACATCATCGTCGTGGTGCAGCGAGACGCGCTGCCCACTGAAAAGGAGAGCCTCGACATCCTTCTCGTGTCCACCACCGGCGAATATCCGGTGAACACGTACCGGGATCTGGCGAGTGTTGAGGCCGTGTTTGGCCCCGACGGGCCTTGCCCCAACTCCAAAATCGTTCGCAAGGTGACAACCTTGCTAAATCAGGGTAAAACGACCCTCGCGGACACCCTTATCAGCAAGTTCAAAATCGTAGGCTTTGAGCCTCCCAGCGCATCTCCTGCCGTGACCGCAACCTTCGCTGTAACATTCGCGGAACCGCAGAGTGTGGACGCAAGCAAGGAGCTGTGGGCGAGAATTGGCGGAGACGGCAAGGCCCTTGTGAAAGTGACCGCCAAATCAGCCGTAACTACCGCAGCACAGTTTGCCGCGTTGTTTGATGGAACCAGCTTTGAGATTGGCGGGAAAACTTACTCCGGCGCGGCTGTGGGTGATACCGTCCTCTACACGGCTACCGTTTCCGGTGAAGCAGATTCCATCCCCGAGCGGGTTGAAATCTTCGAGGACGAAGGCATGACCACTCCCTTCGCCGCCGAACTGACTGCGGAGTTTGTAAACGGCTCGGACGAGATCAGCGCTGCTGATAATCTCGTAAACGCCATCAAGCAATTTCAGACGGAGGTAACGAATGACTGGTACTACCTGCTGACCGACAAGGACGACGACGAATACGTCATTGCCCTCGCGAAGTTTGCGGAGGCCAGTGAACCTACTGAGGCAGAGCTTGGTGCTGGTGTTGAAGACCACCGAAAGTTCTACATGGGGCAGACCAGCAATAAGCAGCTCGTCAGCTCCACCGCTCGGGCCGCTGTAATCTACACGGATGAGGAGTATCTGAACGAGGAACCGGACGCCTCTTACACCGGAAATGTGGGTCCCTTTTATCCGAAGGCGGTCACTTGGAAATTCAAGCGCCCCCAAGACGGCAACGCCAACACCAGCGAGGGTGAGAAACTCATCTCGCTCCCGCGTCTGACCGACGCCGAGCGGGAGCAGCTTCTGGAAAACCACGTGAACTTCCTCACGGAGGAGTACAAACGCCAGTATGTGAAGGAGGGCGTGTGCCTCAACGGCGAGTTCATCGACGTTGTTCTCGGCGGAGACTGGATCGCAAAACGTATGCGTGACCTGCTCTACGACATCATGCTCGAAAACGCCAACATCGACTACGATGATGCCGGCTTCGGGCTGATTGCATCTGCCGTCTTGCAGACTCTCGCCGAGGCCGCTGACGACGACCACAAAATCGTTGCCGTTGACCAGAAAAGCCGCGCCGGGCTGTACACCGTCACTATCCCCAAGTTTGCAGACGCCACGGACGATCAGCGCCGGAATCGCGTTATGCCCGACATCTACTGGGAAGCGCAGCTCTCTGGCGCCGTGCATCAGGTTAAAACCAAGGGCGTCCTCCGCGTTTCTCTGTAAAGAAGGAGTGTGAGAAACTATGTTACAGACCTACGATCCCCAGAAGGTAAACGTGACCTTCAACAATCATCAGCTCCGTATGTTCGGTGACAGCTTGTTCACCCTTGCAAGAGACGAGGATAACGTGACGCTGAAGAAAGGCGTGAAGGGCGACGGGACCTACATCCTGAACGCCAACAAGGCTGCTAAGCTGACCATCACGCTTCAGCCCGATTCTCCGGACATCTCGTTCATCGAGCGGTGCGCCGAGCAGAACACAATGGGCAATCTGGCTGTCATGGATGCCAATGACAACGGCACTGTGATTTTTGCCCGGAATGTGATGGTGTCCAAGCTGCCCGACCGCTCCCGTGCGAAGGAAGCTGCGGACGTTTCCATCATCTTTATCATCCCGGATCTGACGCTGCAAAACTGAAACATTGGGGTGATACATCTGAATTAAAGTCTAACATTAGACACGAAAGTCGAAGTTTAGGCGGGAAATTCAACCCAATGTTTCAGCCCCCGAATGTTTCAAAGTTTCGCCAATGTATCGGCAATGTTTCACCCAAAATCCCCGTATTTACTGGGGTTTTGACCGTTTTGAAACATTGAAACATTTATTCCTAATAATATCTAAAATAGAGTATTTAGGCGTATTCGTGTGCAGCACGTATACGCCTATTCTCTCTAATACGCCTAATTCGTGCATAGTACGCGCGCGCGAAACGGCTGAATGTTTCAGAAGGAGTGTTGACCTATGGCCCGTACTAAAACAGTCACCGTCGGTGGCGTGGATTACCAGCTTCAGAGTGTCACCTTTTCGTGGTACTCGAACCTGACTGACCTCTACATCAACCCCGCCAATGGAAGAAAGAATACCGCGAAATACGCGGACGCACTCATCAAGGGCTGCGTAACTGCGCCCGTGGAAGTCTCGAAGGGCGGAATCCGTTACTTCGACGATCAGGATGATCTCGCAACGCCGGGTGAGCTGGTACGCGAGATCGAAAACTTTCTTGCGGAGCGAGCAAAATCCTAAAGCCGCCGAGAAACGAGCGCGCAGGAATGAACGCTTTTGGCGGATGACATTCTGCATGGGGGGAATCAGCTATACAGAGCTGAAAGAAATGGATCTGTTTGAGTTTACAGAAGCTGAGCAGGCCCGCCTCCTGTGGCAAAATGAGTGGAATAAAAAATCCTGATGGAAAGACCTGCTAACAAAAGTCAAGTAGAAATTTCAGATTTGGGGGAGCGGCAAAAAGACAACACAAAATCAAGCCGCTGAGCATCTCAAAATCGAAACGGCGGCCAGCCAGATGGTATGACACGAAAATTAGTTGTGCTCCAGAGAATCCAAGTAGGCTTTCACAGAAGCGTAGTAGATGCGCAGGAACTTGTTGGC
>ULUB01001426.1_pt1 | contig 11676 bp, 9 predicted proteins | sample 1958111 | NCBI WGS metagenome assembly ULUB01 (sample SAMEA4835749, study PRJEB28245) | human gut metagenome | biome: gut microbiome; material: fecal sample | place: Denmark | collected 2008
AGATGATGAGCCGAAACCCGCAGATGCCCGGATAAAGAGTGGAAAGTATATCAAACAAAAATCAGAATGTTAATTTAGGGGGCTGTTGTATGCCACAAGAGACTACAAATGTTATGAGCACATATGAAATAATCGCAACAGTTATTGCTATATTGGCGTTGCTGCAACCATGGATTATAAAGCTTTGGGATCGCTTTTGTCGAAAAATCCGCGTAAACTTTATCCCTTCGGCAAAAATAAAACCTTATTATAACCGCAGCGGTGCTTATGTTTATTTGGGCGGTGTTATTGAAGCCAAAAACAAAGCGGCTGTTGTTAAAGATATTGCAGTCAAAGTTGTTCGTAAAAAGACAAGGCTGAATTGCTGCTGGATTGGTCATCTTTTATAATTCCCGTGTCTCAATCTGTTGGCGGCAACGCAGTAACAACCAGCGAAATCGCCAGACCATTTAAGGTGGAAGCAGGTAGCCTCTATCCGGTGTTCATAGAATTTGCTTCAACAAACATTCAAGAGAGTAATCGTCTGACTGAAATCTATAACACGATAACTCTTGAACTTGCTGGTATTATGCAGCCAAACATTACAATTGATCAAGCCAAATATGCACTTGCCAATTCGAGCAGCTACCAAACTTTTAGAGATGAGCTTCTGCAAAACTTCTATTGGAAAGCGGATGACTACGTAATTGAGCTTACGATTACATACAACAATACGAAAACTCAGCAGTATAAATTCAAGTTCAGTATAGATGCCAGCGAAGCTGCTGCTTTCAAAGGAAATATCGAAAAATCTCTGCAATGTGCGGTGGATGAAATCTACAGAGTTCCCACTAATTTATTCTGCCCGCAGAAAGAGTTCGTCCTTGATGATGGTAAATAAGCGGTTAAGCGACGCTGACTCGAAATCATGGGGCGTATTCCACCTCAGGGGTGCGAATGGGCGCACTAAACCCTTGGTTTACAACGATTCCTAAATCGTCTATTCGACAGACTACGACAGCATTCTACAAAGGAGCAGTAATCATGAACAAACAACAGCTTGCCAATAAAATCTGGGAATCTGCAAACAAAATGCGTTCCAAGATTGAGGCTAACGAATATAAGGACTACATTCTCGGTTTTATCTTCTATAAGTTTCTCTCTGACAAAGAAGTGGATTTTCTAAAGAAGGACGGATATGAAGAAACTGACCTCCAGGAACATGTACATGAAAACAACGAGGAACTTGTTGATTATTGCCAGCAGCACCTGGGCTATTTCATCGCCTATGATAATCTTTTCTCGACATGGCTGGATAAGGGAAATAGCTTTACCGTTGACAATGTGAGAACCGCTCTCTCTGCATTCAATCGTTTAATCAGCGATACGCAGAAAAAGGTGTTCAGTAAAATCTTTAATACGCTGGAAACCGGTCTGAGCAAACTCGGCGACAGCACCAGCAATCAGACAAAAGCTATCCGCGATTTGATTCAGCTGATTAAGGATATTCCCACCGACGGCAGGCAGGACTATGATGTTTTGGGCTTCATCTACGAATATCTAATCAGCAATTTTGCTGCAAATGCCGGAAAGAAGGCCGGTGAGTTCTACACACCTCATGAAGTGTCTCAGCTTATGTCTGAGATTGTCGCAAACCACTTGAAGGATCGCGAGAAAATCGAAATATATGATCCTACGAGCGGTTCCGGCTCTCTTCTGATCACCATCGGCAAGAGTGCTGCCAAGTACCTAAAGAACAAAGACAGCATCATGTACTATGCGCAGGAGCTGAAGGAAAACACATACAATCTGACCCGTATGAATCTTGTTATGCGCGGCATCAATCCGGCCAATATCTTCACTCGCTGTGGCGATACATTGGAGCAGGACTGGCCTATGTACGATGATGTCACGCAGACGTATAACCCGTTGTATCTGGATGCTGTGGTTTCCAACCCACCGTATTCACAGCACTGGGACCCGTCTCACAAGGAAACCGATCCCCGTTATCGCTATGGTATGGCACCAAAAGGGAAAGCTGACTATGCCTTCCTGCTTCATGACCTGTACCATGTAAAACCAGATGGTATTATGACCATCGTCCTCCCTCATGGTGTCCTGTTCCGTGGTGATGCTGTCGGAGGTGCTGACGGACAGGGCGAAGGCGAGGGGCGTATTCGCCGTAATCTGATCGAGAATAACAACATCGAAGCAATTATCGGACTGCCTGCAAATATTTTCTATGGCACGGGCATTCCCACCATTATTATGGTTTTGCGGCAAAAACGCGAAGCTTCTGATGTGCTTTTTATTGACGCTTCTAAGAGCTTCACCAAAGTTGGTAAGACCAACAAACTGATGGCATCGGATATCAAGAAAATTGTCGATGCGGTTGCGGCTCGTCCTGAAATTATTGAAAAATTTGCCAGACTGGTCTCCAAGGAAGAGATTCGCCGCAATGGATATAACCTGAACATTCCCCGTTATATCGATTCTTCCGAAGCGGCAGAAACTTGGGATATTTACGCCACCATGTTCGGCGGCATTCCCAACCATGAAATTGATCTTCTGGAACAGTATTGGACTGCGTTCCCTCAGCTGAGAAGTGTTCTGTTTGCCGCCGATGAAACCCCATATTCAACTTTGGCAGTTGAAAAAATCAAAGAAGCCATCGAAGGCAGTGCCGATGTACAAGCGTTCGTTGCAGCACATCAGTCAGCGTTCGCAGATTTTGATACATATCTGGACGGCGAACTGATCGGAAAAATGATGGACCTGAATGTCTCCAAGGCAGAGGATACCATTACGCAGAATATCTTTGGCCGTGTTGCACCGCTTCCCCTGATCGACAAGTATCAGGCGTATCAACTGTTGGATGACAAGTGGAATATAATTTCCACCGATCTTGAAATTATCCAGACGGAAGGTTTTGCTGCCACAAAGCAGGTCGACCCGAATATGGTCATCAAAAAGAAGGATGATAAGGAAGAAGAAGTACAGAACGGCTGGGTAGGCCATGTCATTCCCTTTGATTTGGTGCAGACTACACTTCTTCGGGAAGATTATGATGCACTCAAGGCAAAAGAAGCCAGACTGGATGAAATTTCTGCCGAATTAGCAGAGATCATAGATTCCATTGACGAGGGTGATCGCGGCGAGTTCCCGAATGATGACAATACTGCATTTGTCCCCAAAGAGTTTGCAGCAAAACTTGCGGAAATCTATGCAGATATCTCTTCTCCGGAGCTTACAGCCCTGCAGGGATATGCTGCATTGATGGATGCCAAAGCCGGAAAGGCGGCGAAACTGCAATATATCTTTGAGCACGAGGAAGTGAACTGGGAGTCCGTAGATGGAAATGCCCCGTATGCCAAGGGCAAAGTCGCGGCTTATATGAAAACGCTGCGCGAGGCATATTCCTTCCCGGAAGATTCCTTTGAGGCGAAGATGGTCTGTGCTGATAAGCTGATGACGGAAGAAAAAGCCGTCAAAAAGGATGTCAGGGAAATATCCTATGCGCTCCACATGAAAACCAAAGAAACCATTGAAGGTCTGAGCGATGAGCAGGTTCTTGACCTCCTGCGCCTGAAGTGGATTGTTCCGCTGTGCGCATCTCTCCGCGCCATGCCGGATGCAATCATTGACACACTGGAAAAGGCGGTACAGGCGTTGGCGGATAAGTATGCCGTGACCTATCTGGAATTGGACGAGCAGATTCAGAAATCCGAGGAAGCGCTTTCTTCCATGATCGATGACCTGTCAGGAAGCGAATATGATATGAAGGGATTGGCAGAGTTCAAAGCCTTAATGGCGGGTGAATCAGATGAGTAAAACCGAAATACCCTCTATTCGTTTTCCATGGGTTTGATGATGCTTGGGAACAGCGTAAGCTCGGCGAAATAAGTGATTCCTACTCCGGCGGAACACCCCCTGTGGGCATTAAAGAATATTATGGTGGACAGATTCCATTCATTCGCTCTGCCGAAATCAATAGTGAAATAACAGAGCTTTTTATAACCGAAGATGGTTTGAAAAACTCCTCGGCACGAATCGTGGACATTGGCGATATTCTTTACGCTTTATATGGTGCAACAAGTGGCGAAGTGGGTCGAGCAAGGCTCAAAGGTGCGATCAATCAAGCTATTTTGTCGATAAAGCCTCATACTGGATATGACTCGGAATATCTCGCGCAATGGCTGCGAAAAAGCAAGCAAAGTATTATAGAAACATACCTGCAAGGCGGACAAGGAAATTTATCCGGGGCTATTGTGAAGGAGCTTTCGGTGGATTTCCCGTCGCTAAAAGAGCAGCAGGCGGTTGGAGCGTACTTCAGACAGCTCGACAACCTCATCACCCTTCATCAGCGTAAGCTTGAAAAACTGACGAATGTCAAAAAATCGATGCTTGAAAAAATGTTCCCTCGAAATGGCAGCTGCTATCCCGAAATTCGTTTCAAGGGATTTACTGACCCTTGGGAACAGCGTAAGTTCTCCGAGATAACTTTTCTGTCGGGAGAAAAGAATAGAGAAAACCTGCCGTTGGAGAGTTATTCAATAACCAACGAGAGCGGATTTGTGCCGCAAGACGAGAAGTTTGGAAATGGTGGCACTATGCGAGAAGCTGATAAAAGAATGTACTATATCGTTTCTCCAAACTCGTTTGCCTACAATCCGGCAAGAATAAATGTTGGCTCGATTGGATATCAAAACACAGGGAAAAATGTCATAGTTAGCTCACTTTACGAGATTTTTAAGACTTCCGATGATGTTGATGACAGACTTCTGTGGCACTGGTTCAAGTCGCCTGATTTTCAAAAGTTGATTTGGCAGTTGCAAGAGGGCGGTGTTCGCCTTTACTTCTATTATGACAAACTCTGTATGGGTGAGGTATCTCTCCTATCACTTGAGGAACAACGCAAAATTGGAAAGTTTTTTGATACTCTCGACAACCTTATCACCCTTCATCAGCGTGAGTTGGAAAAGCTCCAAAATATCAAGAAATCTCTACTTGAAAAAATGTTTGTCTGATACAGGAGGCAAGCTATGGTATTTGAACAGGAAGCCGCCTTTGAAACGGCGCTCATTAATTTACTGACAGAAAAATATGGCTGGGAGCCGGAAATTCTGCGTTACAAAACAGAAGAAGATCTGATCCAAAACTGGAAACAGATTCTCTTTGAGAACAACCGGGATGTGGACCGGCTGAACGATGTTCCGCTGACCGACGGCGAAATGCAGCAGATTCTTGACCAGATTACCCGTCTTCGCACGCCGCTGAAACTCAGCGGTTTTATCAACGGTAAAACCGTTGCTGTCAAGCGCGACAATCCCGCGGACGAACTGCACTTCGGCAAAGAGGTCAGCCTAAAAATCTATGACCGTCAGGAAATTGCCGCCGGTCAGAGCCGCTATCAGATTGCCGAACAGCCGGTATTCAAGGCAAGGAGCTCTGTTCTGCCCAACCGCCGTGGTGACTTTATGCTGTTGATCAACGGTATGCCGCTGATTCACTGTGAACTGAAACGCAGCGGTGTGGATGTCAGTCAAGCCTATAACCAGATTGAAAAATATGCACATGAGGGCGTTTTCTCCGGATTGTTTGCCCTTGTGCAGATTTTTATTGCCATGCAGCCGGATGAAACGGTCTATTTTGCCAACCCCGGCCCGGACGGAAAGTTCAACAAAGACTTTTACTTTCACTGGGCTGACGCCAACAATGAGCCGTTGAACAACTGGAAGGACATTGCGCAGTATCTGCTTTCCATCCCTATGGCACACCAGCTGATCGGTTTCTATACTGTTGCTGACGATACCGACGGCGTTTTGAAGGTGATGCGCAGCTATCAGTATTATGCGACTTCCCGGATTACCAGCCGAGTTGCTATGCGTCGTTGGGCTGATAAGGATCAGATGGGCGGTTACATCTGGCACACTACCGGTTCCGGAAAAACTCTGACCAGCTTCAAATCCGCACAGTTGATTGCAGCTTCCAAGGATGCCGACAAGGTTGTATTCCTGATGGACAGAGTTGAACTTGGCACGCAGTCTCTGTTGGATTATCGCGGATTTGCTGACGATACAGACTCTGTACAGGCCACAGAAAACACGGATATTCTCGTGGCAAAACTGCGGAGCGATGATCCCGCTAACACATTGATTGTCACCTCCATTCAGAAAATGAGCCGTGTGGAAGAAGAAAACGGCTTCAATGCGCACGACATCGAACTGATTCAAAATAAACGGGTTGTATTTATCATTGATGAAGCTCATCGTGATGTGTTTGGCGAAATGCTGCGGACTATTAAAGAGACTTTCCCGAACGCCATGTTTTTCGGCTTTACCGGCACACCAATTCACGATGAAAATCAGAAGAAAATGAGCACCACTTCGGATGTATTCGGCAATGAACTGCACCGGTACAGCATTGCAGACGGCATCCGGGACAAGAATGTCCTGGGCTTTGATCCATACATGGTGCCAACATACAAAGATCGTGATCTTCGGAAAGCAGTTGCACTTGAAAGAGCTAAGGCAACTACTGAGGCAGAAGCGTTGGCAGATCCCAAAAAGAAAACAGTCTATCTGCATTATATGGATCACACCAAAGTGCCGATGGTCGGATATGTCCAGGCAGATGGCAACTATTTGAAAGGGATTGAAGATTATCTGCCTATTTCTCAGTACGAACGCGAAGAGCATCAGTGCGCAGTAGTGGATGATATTCTGGATAATTGGACAACCCTAAGTCACGGCAGCAAGTTCCATGCAATTTTTGCTACCAGCAGCATTCCGGAGGCAATCCAGTATTATAAGCTGTTTAAAGCGAAGGGCAATCTGAAGGTTACCGCTTTGTTTGACCCCAGTGTCGATAACAATGGCAATGGGCTTTTCAAAGAAGAGGGCATTGTTGAAATTATCGAAGATTACAATACCAGATACGGTATGAAGTTCCAGATGGCGACTTATGCAACCTTCAAAAAGGACATTTCCTATCGTCTGGCACACAAAGAACAGTACAAGGGAATTGAACACACCTCCGACCAGCAAATTGATCTGCTGATCGTTGTCGATCAGATGCTGACTGGTTTTGATTCCAAGTGGATCAACACGCTATATTTGGATAAGATTTTGGTTTATGAAAAGCTGATTCAGGCATTTTCCCGCACCAACCGTCTCTACGGCCCGGAGAAGCCCTTTGGCACGATTCGTTATTATCGTAAGCCGTATACAATGCAGAGAAACATCGAAGAAGCGTTCAAGCTGTATTCCGGTGATAAGCCGCTTGGTCTATTTGCCGATAAACTGGAACACAACCTCCAAAAAATGAACGCGTTGTATGATGATATTGAGCGCATCTTCCGTTCTGCCGGAATCGAGAACTTCGAAAAACTCCCGGTTGATCATGCTGAGCGCGGACAATTCGCCAAACTGTTCAAGCAGCTTAACAACTATCTCGAGGCTGCAAAGATACAGGGCTTCACTTGGGACAAGCTGTCCTATGAATTCAAGAACGCTGGCAGCAAAGTGACCGTTGATCTGCACATCGATGAAACCACCTACTTGATTCTTGCTTTACGTTATAAGGAACTATTCTCCGGTGGTAGCGGAGGGACCGGTGTTGAGGATGTGCCGTATGAAATCGATTCCTACCTGACGGAAATCAATACCGGTGTAATTGATGCCAACTATATGAACTCCCGGTTTAAAAAGTACATCAAGGCTTTGCAGGATGGCGCGGAAACTGCCGCTGTGCTGGATGAGCTTCACAAGTCGTTTGCAACGCTCACACAAGAGGAACAAAAATACGCAAACATATTCCTCCACGATGTCCAGAACGGTGATGTGGTAGTTGACGAAGGAAAAACGCTCCGTGATTACATTACAGAGTATATGACCAGTGCCAAAGATGACCAGATTCACCGTTTTGCTACCGCCATCGGAGTTGATGAAACGATACTGCGTAGTCTTATGCAGTCGAAGATCACAGAAGCCAATATCAATGAGTTTGGTAAATTTGACGCATTGAAGGCAACCGTGGATCAGGAAAAGGCGAAAGCTTTTCTTGAAATGATGGAGGGCAAGCCTATCAAGAAATTCCAGATCAACATGAAGATTGACCAAATGCTGAGAAGGTTTATTTTTGAAGGCGGATTTGATGTAGAATAAAAACGGGGTGAAAACATGTCAAGTAAAACACGAAAGGTTTCATTCTATCGGCTGTCGCTGGAAAAGCAGACCCGACTTCCAGGAACAAATACTGTTCAAGTAAAGCAGTTGAGTGATTCTGATATTGAGGCATATTTTCAGAGAATATGTGCAGAAAAAATGCAAGCTCTTGCGAATGAACATAAAGCGATGAACATAACTGTTTCCAGCAGTCAATATGTTATTGAAGTAATCTCCTACGAAGAGCATCGCGCATTTATCAAAATTGGTCAGCAGAATCCTTCGAATACAGTTGCGCTTAGAGATCGAACAACATTAGAGACAGAAAGTGTTCCCATGAGAGAAAGCCAACTTTTGGAGTTGTACACTTTTTGCCTAATTGATTTTGAAACGGGCATTGTAAGCTACATTGGAATCAATGGTGCCCCTCGAATTTCGGCTGTGAGAAATCTCTTTGACCAAGGAATTGATCGAGGGGAAAATGTTTCTCCCCACCTTGCTGCGATTATGACAAACGATATATTGGATGTCTTGGTGAAAAAACATATTATCAGTAAGCTGTCTGTCACAGTTGCTGTTCCGGAAGATCAAATATTGTCTGATATTGGTTTGGATCGAGAAAGTTTTGATTCGATAAGAAATATAAAAACCAAAATGGTTACATATAAGTTGGTTGGGCGAAGAAACAAAAACATATTCTCGTCGAGCGGCAAGCTCGCTGAACTGATTGCTTCAATCAAAATGAAATATGGTGACAACCTAAAAGGGCTTAATGCCAACGCGAAGGATCAAGGCGAAAAATCACAGTCATATGACTTGATGCAGTATAACTTTACGAAGACGGTCGTTTTAGGAAAAGAGGATTCGGGATTATTAATAGATGACGACTTCAAAGAGGCTCTTTTGCAAACATATACGCGCTACAAAGATGAACTTTTGAAATATTGCAGAATATAATAAACAATGGTGGTGAGAGGAATGACGAAGCTGAAAAATTGGACATGGTTGGGCATCGTGTTGCTCTTGTCAATCGGTATTTCTATTGCTCTGTTCCAAAGTTCGTTCTTTGATATTTCAAAATTTGAAGAATTAGCACCGGATTTTCATTATAATGCAATATCTATGTCCGCGATAATCGGAGGTTTTTTGTTTACAGGGATTAGCATTCTGATTTCTGTGATTGACAAGGAACGCATTGAACGATTATGGAATAACAGCTATTTAGATAATCTCTATCGGTCGGCCTTCGTGGGGATGATTGCAAATGTAATCACAATTATTGTTGCGTTTTCATTAGTCTTTTTAGATATTTCCCAAAAAGCGGAAGATGTCTTTGTTCAAATCGAGATTACAACACTAATAATTGGTATTGTATTCTTTGCGTGGTGTATAAAGCATTTGTTATTCATGATTTCTAAGCTCAAAACCGAGAAATAATCATTGGAACAGTGCGATTTCCTATTGTTCACACAAAAGTTTCAAAATCCGGGTTGACTATATCTCGGATTTTGATTATACTATTGTTAACCCGAAAAGGAGGTTGCTTTTGATGAAACAACTGGGTAACAGACTGCGTTCCCTTCGTGAGAGCATCGGACTCTCTCAGGCGAAGTTTGCCGATGTGATCGGCTCTACGCAGTCCAGCATTAACCGATATGAAAACGGCCAAGCTACACCTACGGTGGAGCTTTTGCGTAAATATGCGGACTATTTTGACGTTTCAATGGATTACATCTTTGCCCGCTGCGACGAGCCGCAGGGCAAGCTGTATCAGGCGAAGCCCCCGGTTGGCGAGGGCAATCCTGAGCTTGCGCAATTTGTGGAGATGTGCTTTGATCCGTCTTCTCCGATGAACGATAAGCTAAAGAAAGCCCTGATACAAATGCTTGGGGAGGTGAAAACAGAGCAAGGAATTAACCCCGAAAACGGGACAGTTCGATGAAATCATCTCCATCATAGACAATGCCCGCACCCGCGCATTGAAAGCGGTCAATGCGGAATTGATTCAGATGTACTGGAATGTTGGCGAATACCTTTCTTCGCTGTGCGCTAATTCCGGATTTGGAGATAAGGTTATCGATGAAGTTGCGGCATACATTGCCGAAGCCAATCCCGGCGTCAAAGCCTTTAACCGTCGCGGACTTTACCGTATGAAGCAGTTTTACGAGACTTACAAGGACGATGAATTTGTGACACCACTGGTGACACAAATCAGCTGGACGAATCACTTGCTCATTATGTCCGGCTCAAAGTCTGCGGAAGAACGGCATTTCTACATGACACTGTGCGCAAAGGAACATTATTCCAAGCGTGAACTGGAACGCCAGATGGACAGTGCTTACTATGAGCGTTATATGCTTTCCTCCAAGAAGCTGATACCCGAATCTGTACCGCAGGATGTGCGAGGCAGCATCCTTGATACCTATGTGCTTGAATTTCTTGATTTGCCGGAGCAGTATTCCGAGCGTAACCTCCGCAAGGCGATCACAGGCAATTTGAAGCAATTCATTCTTGAATTTGGAAAGGACTTCACGTTTATCGGCGAGGAATACCGCGTTCAGGTGGGCGGACAGGACTTTTACATTGATCTTCTGTTCTACAATCGTGCGCTGTCCTGCCTTGTGCCGATTGAATTGAAGATCGGAAAATTCAAACCGGAGCATATCGGTCAGATCAATTTCTATCTGGAAGCACTTGACCGCGACGTAAAAAAGCCGAATGAGAATCCAAGTGTAGGCGTTATTCTTTGCGCCAGCAAGGATGACGCGGTTGTGGAATACGCATTGAGCCGCAGTATGTCACCTACGCTCGTAGCTGATTACAGACTTTGCCTGCCGGATAAGACACTCCTGCAAAACAAACTGCGTGAATTGACCGAACTTGCGCTAGAAAGCGGTGAACGTGAAGAGGATGATGAAGAATGAATGCAGTCATTTATGCACGCTATTCGTCGGACAATCAACGTGAGGAATCTATCGAAGGTCAGCTCCGTGAGTGCCGGGAGTATGCCGAACACAATGGAATGACTATTGTCGGAACCTATATTGATCGGGCATTATCCGCCAAGACCGCTGACCGTCCGGAGTTCCAGCGCATGATCAAGGACAGTGCAAAGGGACTTTTTGAGATCGTGCTTGTCTGGAAGCTCGACCGTTTCTCCCGTGACCGCTACGACAGCGCACATTACAAGCACATTTTGAAAAAGAACAGCGTAAAAGTCGTTTCCGCCAAAGAGCATATCTCCGACGGACCCGAGGGTATCATTCTGGAATCCATGCTGGAAGGCTATGCCGAGTTCTATTCCGCCGAGCTTTCGGAGAAAATCCATCGCGGACAAAAAGAAAATGCCCTCAAGGGCAAGAATAACGGCGGCGGTATACCGCTGGGTTATCTGCTGGACAAGCAGACGCAAAAGCTGGTGGTGGATCCTGAAACCGCACCGTTGGTAGTGGAAATCTTTGAACGATATTCCGAAGGTGCAACGGTACGCTCCATCATCGAAGATTTCAATTCACGCGGGCTGACAACCAAA
>ULUB01029335.1_pt1 | contig 11605 bp, 10 predicted proteins | sample 1958111 | NCBI WGS metagenome assembly ULUB01 (sample SAMEA4835749, study PRJEB28245) | human gut metagenome | biome: gut microbiome; material: fecal sample | place: Denmark | collected 2008
CTGGGCCGTTGCCAACGATGGCAGTGCCATTGCCACGGCCACCAACCAACGTGATACTATCATCCTTTCCATTGTTTTGTTTGTCGTTGTCAGCATGTTATCTCGCCCGAGCCGTAGCAGCGGTGGTGGCTTTCGTCGTAAACCACGCAGAACTGGCCGGGCGCCACGCCCTGGATAAGCTCCTCGGCGTGGACGGTGAAGCAGCCCGGCGCGGTCTGCTCGAGCGTTGCCGGGTGGTATTCGGGGGTGTGGCGAATCTTGAACGTCACCCTTTGCGGCAGCTCGCCTACGGTGAGGAAGTGGAAGTCGCGCACGGGAAAGTCGCGCTTGTAGGCCGTCAGCGGCTCGAATCCGTGGCTCACGTAGAGCACGTTGGCAGCCACGTCTTTCTTCACCGCATACCACGGGCCGCCGCCGAAGCCCAGTCCGTGGCGCTGGCCTATGGTGTGGAACCACAGCCCGCGGTGCCGCCCTATCTTCTTGCCCGTCTCGAGCTCAACCACGTCGCCGGGGTTTTCGCCCAGATACCGGCGTATGTATTCATTGTAGTTCACCTTGCCCAGGAAGCAGATGCCCTGCGAATCCTTGCGCCGTGCGTTCACAAGATGCTCGCGCTCGGCTATCTGCCGCACCTCGCCTTTCATGTAGTGCCCTATCGGGAAGAGCGCCTTGCGCAGCTGCCAGTCGTAGATCTGGGCCAGGAAGTCGGTCTGGTCTTTCACCGGGTCGGGGCTCGTGGTGAGCCACTTCAGCCCGTCGATGATTTCGGTGCAGGCATAATGGCCCGTGGCTATGAGGTCGTAGTCGTGGCCCCGCTTCTCGTCGAAGGCGCCAAACTTTATCAGCCGGTTGCACATCACGTCGGGGTTGGGCGTCAGCCCGGCGCGCACCTTGTCCATGGTGTAGCTCGTCACCTTGTCCCAGTATTCGCGGTGGCAGTCAACCACCTCGAGCCTGCACCCGTATCGGGCCGCCACGGCAGTGGCCATCTCCAAGTCTTCTTCCGACGAACAGTCCCACTCTGACTCTTCCTCGGGCCCTATCTTGATGTAGAAGCAGTCGGGGTGCAGCCCCATTCGGGCCAGTTCGTAAACCACGACCGAGCTGTCTACTCCGCCGGACAGCAAAACGGCTATTCTCTTGTCTGTCAGATTTGTCTCCATACCGTATGCAAAGATAGTGCAAACAAAATACAATGCAAAATAAAACGGTGACAAAACGCCATTTTATATATATGCCCCGACGAGTGGGCCACGTGCCCGCCGGGCAAGACTGCGGCCCGCACAGCCGTGCCTTAAGCCTGCGGCCGGGCAACAGCACCGGCCCTGCAGCCCATCCGGACGGCACCGCCCGGCAACAGTTTTTGTAAAACAATCGCAACGCCCTGCCCACGCCACGCAACAGCCTGGCTGGCAGCACATTGCAGCCAGGCCGATGCAGCGGCGCGAAACGGGCCGTTTCTGACTCCGAAATGGGCCGTATTGGCAGGCAGGAAGGCACGTTTTGCACTGCCATACGGCCGCAATGGGGCTGCGAAGGGGCTGGTGTAAACAATAATTACCACGCCCGGCCCGCACCCGCCACGCCGCGCCGGGCGTGCAGCAAGGCTGTGGCAAACGGTTGGAAGGGCTTTGCCCAAATGTGCTTTACAGGTCGCCGGATGCAGTTGCCTACCATCATACCATGACTATGCAAGCCATTTCAAGCCCCTGCCGCCACCCTGCCTGATGCATTGCGTGGGCGCAACAAGCCGCGCCCAAGGCAAGGACTAAGGCCTGGCGGCACGGCGACGGCAGGTGGCCGTTTGGGCTCTGGCCTACAATTTTGGTTAAATAATTTTGGTATATCGGAATAATAGCCGTAACTTTGCACCGCAATTACGGGACAAAGAGTTTTGTAATCCTCATCGGAGGGCATCAGAGCCGGATAAGATGACTGGGTAAAACCAATCAGCTTAGCCGGCTTTTTTAGGCTCGGCACACAAACAACAAACTGCGATATGGAAAGACTTGAGAAAGACTCTATCGACCTCAGCAAGGTCAACGTGTTCAAACTGTTCTATAAATACTTCATCCCGACGCTGCTCGGCATGCTCGGCATGTCGGCAGTGACGGCCATCGACGGCATCTGCGTGGGCCACGGCGTGGGCAGCGACGGCATTGCCGCCATCAACATCTACGTGCCTGTGTTCACCATAGCCACCGGCCTCGGCCTCATGATAGGCGCCGGCTGCTCGGTGGTGGCGTCGATACACCTGTCGAGGGGCAAGGTCAAGGCGGCGCGGCTCAACGTGACCCAGGCCATGGCCATAGCCACGGTGGCCACGCTGGTGCCCACGGTAGCCATCATGTCGATGCCCGAGCAGACGGCGCTGGCCCTTGGCTCGTCGGCCCACTTGCTGCCGCTGGTTGTCGACTACCTTCTATGGTTCACCCCGGCACTGGTGTTCCAGGCCTGGGAAGCCATCGCGCTGTTCATCATAAGGCTCGACGGCTCGCCCAAATATGCCATGTCGTGCAGCCTCGTCACGGCCGTGGCCAACGCCGTGCTCGACGTGATTTTCATCTTCCCGCTGGGATGGGGAGTGATGGGGGCGGCCTTCGCCACGGCCATAAGCCTGGCCCTGGGCGGACTGATGGCCATGGGCTACCTGCTCTTCGGCGCACGCACACTGCGCCTGCTGAGCCCCAAGCTGAGCCGCCGCAGCCTGATGTACTCGCTGCGCAACGTGGGCTACCAGTGCCACATAGGCTCGCCGGGCCTCGTGGGCGAGCTCACCCTGGCCGTGCTTACGTTTGTTGGCAACTTTGTTTTCATGCGCCATCTGGGCGACGACGGCGTGGGGGCCTTCGGCATTGCGTGCTATTACACCCCCTTCATATTCATGGTGGGCAACGCCACGGCACAGTCGGCACAGCCCATAATAAGCTATAACTTCGGCATGGGGCTGTGGACGCGCGTCAGGCAGACGCTGCGGGTGGCCATAGCAACCGCCGTGGCATGCGGATTGGTGGTGACAGGCGTGTTTGCCGCGGCACCGCAGTTGCTCACCGGACTGTTCATCAGCCTCGACACCAACGCCGCCCGCATTGCCGTAGGCGGCCTGCCGCTCTTCGCCATGGCCTTTGTGTTCTACGTGGTCAACCTGACTTGCATAGGCTACTTCCAGAGTGTGGAGCGCGTAAAGCCCGCCATGACGTTTGCACTGCTGCGCGGCTTTGTCTATCTCGTGCCGTCGTTCCTCATCCTGCCGGGCATCATGGGCAACGCGGGCATATGGCTCTCGCTGGCCATGTCGGAGATGCTGACCACCCTGTCGATAGCCGTCTTCATGGCCACAAGGCACAGGCGGTCGCCTGTCAGGGCCTGACCACCGGCGGAAACGGCAACGCCCAGTGGCCCTTGCGGGGTTAAATATACTTAAAACTCGGCGCCATGGCTATGCAATACAGCAGGATTTCGCTATCTTTGTGATATCAATATAATATTAAAACACCAAAAACAACGCGTATGAGTACCAAGGAAAGAAAATTCAGCGGACTGATAGCAAACGGCTTTATGATGCTAACGGTCAACTTGCTCGTAATTGCTGGCTGCATTGCCATGGCCGTGTTGACAACCGACACCGACGGCAACCCCGACGGGGTATGCATCTCGCTGGCTGTGATATTGACCATAGCGGCCCTTTTCAACTTCAAGGGCATCATGCAACTTGAGCCGAACGAGGCCATGGTTATAATGTTTTTCGGCAAGTACAAGGGCACGTTCACCGACACGGGATACTACTGGGTGAACCCTTTCCTGACCAAGAAAAGACTGTCGATGCGCGCCCGCAACCTCGACTCGGAGCCCATCAAGGTCAACGACAAGGCCGGCAACCCTATAATGATTGGGCTGATGCTGGTGTGGAAACTGAAGGATACGTATAAGGCAATGTTCGAGATTGACGCGCAAACCGTGGCGCAGACCGGCGGCAACACGTCGATAGGGGCCGCTGCCGTGGCCGGGGTTATGAAGGCGTTTGAGAACTTTGTCAAGATTCAGAGCGACGCCGCCCTGCGCCAGGTGGCCGGTCTCTATGCCTACGACGACAACGGCAACGAGACTGAGGCGCTGACGCTGCGCGATGGAGGCGACGAGATAAACCAGCAACTGGAAGACAAACTGAACGAGAGACTGAGCATGGCAGGCATTGAAATAGTGGAAGCGCGCATCAACTACCTGGCCTACGCGCCTGAGATTGCGGCCGTGATGCTGCGCCGCCAGCAGGCCGAGGCCATCATATCGGCACGCGAGAAGATTGTGGAGGGGGCTGTGTCGATGGTGAAGATGGCCCTCGACAAACTGTCTGACGAACAGGTTGTCGAGCTCGACGACGACAAGAAGGCTGCCATGGTGAGCAACCTCATGGTGGTGCTATGTGCCGACGAGCCGGCACAGCCGGTGATGAACACCGGCACCCTGAACCATTAAAGACGAGAGGAATGGCCGAAAAGAAAGACAGCAAGACAAAAAACTTCGTGCTAAGGATTGACGGCGACTCAATGAAAGCCATCGAAGCATGGGCTGCCGACGAGTTCCGCTCTGTCAACGGACAGCTGCAATGGATTATCGCTGAAGCGCTGCGCAAAGCCGGCCGCCTGCCTAAGAAAGGGCACAAAGAACCCCAAGCAGACAACTGACGGGGCTTATGGCCATGACAGAGCGCAGACATGGGCATGGCCGCAACACGCCACGGCTTGCAGAAGCCGGCTGCGGCCACCGGCCGCAACACGCATACCGCGGGGCTCAGAAGGCCTCGCGGTATTTGCTTTCGTCCTTGTCTTCAAGCATGCTCAGGTATGACTGGTACCTGCTCTGGGCTATATAATGCTCTTCTACGGCCCGGAGCACGGCGCAACCGGGCTCGTGGGTGTGGGTGCAGTTGCTGAAACGGCAGTCTTTTGAGAACATGAATATCTCCTTGAAATAGCCCGTGAGCTCGGCCGGCTCGATGTCGAACGTGCCAAACCCCTTTATCCCGGGGGTGTCGATGAGGTAGCCCCCACCCGGCAACTCGAGCATCTCGCTGAACGTCGTGGTGTGGATGCCTTGGTTGTGGGCATCGCTTATCTCGGCCGTACGCAGGTTGACGCCCGGCAGTATGCGGTTGATGAGCGTCGACTTGCCCACCCCGCTGTTGCCGCTGAGCACCGATATGCGCCCGGCAAGCATCTGCGCGAGCTCTCCGACGCCCTGTCCGGTCTCGGCGGATATGGCGCGGCACTCATAGCCGATGTTCTCGTACAGCCCGATCATCATCTCCTGGTAATGCAACTCCTCGGCAGTGAGCAGGTCGGTCTTGTTGAACACGAGCACCACGGGCACGCGGTAAGCCTCGGCCGAAGCCAGGAAGCGGTCGATGAATGTGGTCGACGTCTGCGGGTAATTCACCGTCACGACAAGCAGGGCCATGTCGACGTTGGCCGCAATGATGTGGCTTTGCTTCGAGAGATTGGACGACTTGCGTATGATGTAATTGCGGCGGTCGGCTATCTCGGTGATAAACGCGGTGCCCTCGGCGTTGACCGCAATCTCCACACGGTCGCCCACAGCCACGGGATTGGTGCTGCGTATGCCCTTGAGTCGGAAGTTGCCCTTTATCTTGCTGTTCACAAGGCGGCCGTCATCGGTCTTCACCGTATACCAGCTGCCGGTGTTCTTTACTACTAAACCAAACATCTTATAATGGTAAAAAGGTAAAAAGGCAATAAAGCTGAAGGCTGCCCGCGGGGCTCTGGCGGCCCTGCGGCCCAACCGCAACAGGCGTAGCGGCAGGAGCCGACGGCAAAAAGAAAAGGCAAAGCACATCAAAGCCGCACACAGTACGGCAGAAATGCAACTTCACCTTCCTACTTTATATACCTTGATAACACTCTTTCAGACTGTCATTATCTCCTTGTCCTTTGCGGCGAGCAGGTCATCCACGCGCTTGATCATCTTGTCGTGGATTTTCTGGAGCTCGGCCTCGGCATCCTTCTCGTTGTCCTCCGAAAGGCCGTCCTTGATAGCTTTCTTCAACTTGTCCTTCACCTCGGCACGCACGTTGCGTATCTGCACCTTGGTGCCCTCGCCCATTTTGTTGCACTGCTTGGCCAGTTCCCGGCGGCGTTCCTCCGTGGGCTGCGGTATGCCCAGGCGTATTACCTCGCCATTGTTCTCGGGGGTGATTCCCACTTCAGAGTCCATTATGGCCTTCTCGATGGCCTTTATCTGCTTCTTGTCCCACGGGCGGATGGCTATTGTGCGCGCATCGGGGGTGGAAACATTGGCCACTTGGTTCAAAGGAACCATCGAACCGTAGGAGTCTACCTTTATGCCGTCGAGTATTGCCACGTTGGCGCGGCCGGCGCGCACGCGCGACAGCTGCTCCTCAAGGTACATCGCAGCCATCTCCATCTTCTCTTCGGCAGAACTCAATGTTGCTTTTACGTCTATCATAAATATTGGGTTAAATTTTGTTCTGAGATACAAATTTAGGCGTTTTTACCCAATCCGGCAAGCAATTAATTTTTTTTTTGATTTCAACCCGCTCAAAATGCCGGGCCATGACGCGGCGAATGGCCCGGCAGAGCCAAGCCCACATCGTGGCAACGGCTTTCTCACGGCAGCCACGACCTTTGTTTTTCAGCCTCGGATTTGCTGCGAACAATCTTTACAACAAGCCTCGCGAGAATCGCGTCGGCGCAGCCGTCATGCCACAAGGCGGCAAATGCGCGATTCTCGGGCGAGATATTGCAACCGCCTGCAAGAAAGCCACTTAACAGCGGCCGAAGGCGAAAGCCGGAGGCAAACACGCGGAAAAAGACATCGGAAACCACCCTAAACGGCATCTTTTGCACAACAGACGCCACCCAAAACCACCTTTACAGCTTGCCGAAACGGGCCGAACGGCATCGCAATACGGCCCATTTGGCATTGCGGCAACTGCCGTTCGGCCACTCAGCATGGCCGGGAGGAACAGATAAAAACTATTTAAAACACTTAACATAACTATCTGGCCACCAACAGGAAGGCGTATTTCTGACAAAATAACGCGACAAACAGCACAGCAAGGCCGGCCATCAGGGCATGCAGTCCGGCAAGGCCCGCCACGAAAAAGCCATGGCCTACATTGCCGTTCGGAATATTTTTCATAACTTTGCATTGAACGAACGGCGGCTGTCGGCAACCAAACCCCTCGATGAAACGCCGCCGGTTTATTCACCAAACATAATATAACTCAAACTAAACAAACAAAGACATGACAGAAACAACCAACAAACTGACTGAACTCATCGGCAAGACCCCGTTGCTAAGGCTGAGCAGATTCTCGGCCGCATGCGGGCTGGCCAAACCCATATCAGCCAAAGTGGAATTCTTCAACCCCGGCGGAAGCGTCAAAGACCGCATAGCGCTGGCCATGATTGACGACGCCGAGAGGAGCGGACTGCTCACGCCCGGGGCAACCATAGTGGAGCCCACAAGCGGAAACACCGGCGTGGGCCTTGCCCTGGTGGCCGCCACCCGCGGCTACCACCTGGTGCTTACCATGCCCGACACCATGAGCGTTGAGCGCCAGCGGCTGGCACGGGCCTACGGGGCCGAGGTGGTGCTGACCCCCGGAGCCGAAGGAATGGGCGGTGCAATACGCCGCGCCGAAGAGCTGCGCAAGGCCACGCCCGGAGCAGTGACGCTCGGGCAGTTCACCAACCCGGCCAACCCTAAGTGCCACTATGAGACCACAGGCATGGAGATATGGCAACAGACCGATGGTGCCGTAGATGTGTTTGTGGCCGGAGTGGGCACCGGCGGAACGCTTAGCGGCACCGGACGGCGCCTGAAGGAGCTAAAGCCAAGCGTGCGCGTGGTGGCCGTAGAGCCGTCGGCATCGCCCGTGCTTAGCGGAGGCAAGCCCGGCCCGCACAAGATACAGGGCATCGGGGCCGGGTTCGTGCCCGACACTTACGACGCAAGCATCGCCGACGAGGTGATGACGGTAGACAACGATGACGCCATACGCACGGCACGGCTGCTGGCACGCACCGAGGGCCTGCTCGTGGGAATATCGTCGGGGGCGGCCGCTTGGGCGGCTGTCACGGCAGCAAAGCGGGCCGGGAACGAAGGCAAGGAGGTGGTGACGCTGCTGCCCGACACGGGCGAACGCTACCTGTCGACCGTGCTATTCGACTTCGACGGATATCCTCTCTAATCAAACATCGACCAAGGCGGCGCAGCGGCAATTATCCAACTGCACCGCCTTTGTAACCGAAATGTAACCAATTCGATGCGGCATTGTAGAAAATAATGCCTACTTTTGCAAAAAGATTTGATATGGCTATGGCAAAAAAGAACCATCGGATACTCGTCGTAGACGACGAACAAGACCTGTGTGAGATACTTAAATTCAATCTCGAAACCGAGGGCTACGAAGTGGAAACAGCCGGTTCGGCCGAAGAGGCGCTGACTCTCGACCTCACTTCCTTCGACCTGTTGTTGCTCGATGTGATGATGGGCGAGATGTCGGGCTTCGCTCTCGCCAGGAAACTGAAGTCTGAAGAATCTACCAAAGACATACCTATAATATTCCTTACAGCACGCGACACAGAAAACGACACGGTGACGGGATTCAACCTCGGAGCCGACGACTACATCTCGAAACCGTTCTCCATACGCGAAGTGCTGGTCAGGGTGAGGGCCGTGCTGCGCCGCACTGCCGACAGCCAAGGCCAGTCGCAGCCTTCGGTATTGAAGTACCAGGGGCTGGAACTCAACCTCGACAACAAGACGGTGAGCATAGACGGCGAGCAAGTGCCGTTCACCAAGACCGAGTTTGAGCTGCTCAGGACACTGCTCGAAGAGAAAGGCCGCGTGTTCTCAAGGCAGGAACTGATAAACAGGATATGGCCGCAAGACGTGCTGGTGCTCGACCGCACAGTCGACGTAAACATCACAAGGCTGCGCAAGAAGATAGGCCGCTTCTCCAAATGTATCATAACCCGCCTCGGCTTCGGATACTTCTTCGACGCCTGAAGCGCCAAGGCCGTCATGCAGGCGGCCGCCACAACCACAACGAATGATGAACAACCTCACCGTAGGCAAGCGGCTCTTCTGGAGCGTGCTGTCGCTTTTCACAATCTTTGCAGTGCTGTTCATAGCCTTCCATCAGGTGCGCGAGAACGAATACAAGATAAACACGCTCAACCTGAAGCTGCAAGACTACAACGTGCGGATGCACGAGACGCTGCACAACACCGGCATGCTCGACGACAGGAAACTGGAGCAATACGTCAGCAGGCACGACGTGCCGGGGCTGCGTGTCACCATGATGACGCGCAGCGGGCGGGTGTTCTTCGACAGCAGCACGAAGGACTACAACAACATGGAAAACCACATCAACCGGCCGGAAGTGCGCGACGCCATCAAAAACGGCTCAGGTTACGACATCAACCGAAAAAGTTCAATAAAGGAGGGCGACTACTTCTACTCTGCAACATACTTCAAGGAAGACGGCTACATCATACGCTCGGCGCTGCCATACGACAACGACCTGACCGACTCACTGCAGGCAGACATGCACTATATATGGTTTACGGTCATCATGGTTGCGCTGCTCACCTTCGTGCTATACCGCTTCATAAGCCGGCTCGACGACAACATCACCAAGCTGAGGATATTCGCCAGGAGAGCCGACCACAACGAAAGCCTCGACACTGAAGACCTTATCGAGTTCCCGGCCGACGAGTTGGGAGAGATATCTGAGCACATCATAAAGATATACAAGCGCCTGCAGCACACCAAGGAGGAGCAAAACGTGCTGAAAAGACAGCTCACCCAGAACATAGCCCACGAGCTGAAGACGCCCGTGGCGAGCATACAGGGATACTTGGAGACCATCATCGGAAACCCGGAAATGAACGAAGACACCAAGAAACAGTTCCTCGACCGATGCTATGCGCAAAGCCAGAGGCTGGCAAGCCTGCTCACTGACATCTCGACGCTGAACAGACTGGACGACGCCCCCGAACTAATGCCGTTTGAAGACGTCGACATCGCCAAGACCGTAACACAGATAATGAAAGAGACGGCGCTTGAGATGGAACACCGACGCATGGCATTCGACAACCGCCTGCCGGCCACACTGGTGGTGCACGGCAACCCTTCGATGATATACAGCATATTCCGCAACCTCACCGACAACGCCATATCGTATGCCGGAGAAGGCACCACCATAACGCTGACAGCGCGCGAAGACATGGACAGATGGCACTTCACGTTCAGCGACAACGGCGTGGGCGTGCCATACGAGCACCTGGGGCGCCTGTTCGAGCGGTTCTACCGGGTGGACAAAGGGCGCAGCCGCAAGCTCGGGGGAACGGGACTCGGGCTGGCAATAGTGAAAAACGCGGTCATCCTGCACGGCGGAACAATATCGGCAGCCAACAACATTGAAGGCGGGCTAAGGTTTGAATTTACCATCAAGAAGACAAATAAATCTTAATTTATAGGGCTTCCCTTTGGTTATATTTCGTCTTTCCATTAACTTTGTAGGCACGGACGTACCGACGGGAAAACGGCAACGACCATCTACAAATCAGATCTACCTCACAATACTGCCGGCCTTGTTGGCATGACGGCCAAGCACTGCCGGCCGGCGGAAAGACTTCAACAATTATGCAAAAGAGCAAATATCTCGTAGCCAACGAAAACGACCTGCGATGGGGCCTCACCATAAGCACCGTGGGATATGAAGAGATTGGCCCGGGCGACCCATACCCCACGAAGGGCCATGCTGACGGATATTACTTCGATGTAGAAAAGGGACGCACGCTCAACGAGTACCAACTGCTTTACGTCATGGAGGGTGAAGGCACCTTCTGCAGTTCACACCTCAACACAACAAAGATAAGGGAAGGCGACCTCTTCCTGCTTTTCCCCGGCGAATGGCACACATACAGCCCATGCCGCGAGGTGGGTTGGAAGAGCTATTGGATAGGCTTCAGCGGCAGAAACATGGACGACCGAGTGGAAGCCGGCTTCTTGAGCAGGGAGAAACCCATCTACCACGTTGGCTTTTCAAGCGAAATCGTAAGGCTGTACAAGTCGGCTTACGATGCAGCCAAAAAGGAAGAAGCGCATGCACAGCAGTTGCTGGCCGGCATTGTCAACCATCTCATCGGCATGATGTATGCGCTTGAACGCAACATTGTGCTGGGAAAGAACAGCAACCACGTCAACATGATCAACAGAGCGCGCCTGCGCATACGCGAAGCCTTGGAAAGCAGCCTCACCATACAGCAGATAGCAGAAGAGCTTGGGTGCAGCTACTCTAACTTCAGGAAGCTGTTCAAGGAGTACACGGGGCTTAGCCCGGCAACCTACCAGCAGGACTTGAAATTGCAAAGAGCCAAGGAACTGCTCAGCACTACCAACCTAAGCGTAAAGGAAATAGCCTACAGGCTCAACTTCGACTCGCCGGATTACTTCTCGGCAAAATTCAAGATAAAGACCGGCCGCAAGCCCAGCGACTTCCGACAGAAGGAATGACACGCCTGCGCCGTGCCGCCAGCCAAGGCCCGAACGGGCG
>ULUB01056664.1_pt1 | contig 11594 bp, 13 predicted proteins | sample 1958111 | NCBI WGS metagenome assembly ULUB01 (sample SAMEA4835749, study PRJEB28245) | human gut metagenome | biome: gut microbiome; material: fecal sample | place: Denmark | collected 2008
GCCGCAGAACAAACCACCGGCTAAGCCGGTGGTCATGATTTCATGAAGAGGATGTGAATGAATGAGTAAAGTTTGCATTATTACAGATAGTAATAGCGGAATTACACAAAGTGAAAGTAAAGAATTGGGAATCGTAGTGATTCCGATGCCTTTTTATATTAATGAAGTGCAGCATTTTGAAGATATTGATATGACCCAGGAAGAGTTTTATGAGGCGCTGATGGATGAAAAGACGGAAGTGTCGACGTCACAGCCGTCTCCGGATACGATCATGCAGACATGGAGAGAAAACCTGGAAGAGTATGACGAAATCGTGCATATTCCGATGTCGAGTGGAATCAGCAGTTCCTGTGCGACGGCGATGATGTTAGCACAGGAAGAAGAGTTTGAGGGCAAAGTTTTTGTCGTTGACAATCAGCGTATCTCGGTTACTCAGAGAAGAAGTGTGCAGCAGGCAAAAGAACTTGCAGAGCGGGGATACAGTGCAAAAGAGATTCATGATATCTTGTTTAGGGATAAATTCCAGAGCAGTATTTATATTATGGTTAATACGTTAAAATATTTGCGAAAAGGTGGTCGTTTGACACCGGCAGTCGCAGCGATCGGAACGGTTCTTCGTATCAAACCGGTTCTTCAGATTCAGGGAGAAAAACTGGATTCGTATGCGAAAGTAAAAACGTTGAAACAGGCTAAGACGACGATGCTCAAAGCAATCCGCTCCGATTTTGAAAAACGTTTCTCAGATGAAGAGATGGAGATTGATATCGCTTATACATACGATAAAGCGGAAGCAGATAAATTTAAAGAAGAAATTCTCCGGGAGTATCCGAATGCCAAAGTGTATATGGATCCTCTGTCATTAAGTGTGTCCTGCCATATCGGACCGGGAGCACTTGCAGTAGCACTTTCCAATGTACCAAAAGAGCTTTGCGAGTAACTATTCAGGACGCCCCTCCTCCACATTCGCATTTCGAACACTTCGTGTTCTTTTCTCGCCTTTGACAAGGCTAAAAATGCTCATATGTGGAGGGGGAGCCCTATTAGGATCTCAATGTATGGAAATCAAAGTCTCTTACGTGCAAGCACGACGATTCATTGATTTCCATACATTTAGATCCTAATAGTTACATGAATAATAAAAAGGCAGTTGTCATATCGCTATGATAACTGCCTTTAAAAACTCAAAATTAGATTTTACTTATCGGATGATTTCACATAAACGTCAACATCGTCATCGTCGTCGAAATCATCGTCAAATTCGTCATAATCAAAATCACCATCAAAATCATCTAAATAACGAGGTGTCATATGACGGTATACAGCATAAGCAATCGCTGCTACGGAAGCAACCGCTCCGATAATAGCAAGCACCCACAAAATGCAGGATTTTTTTTCTTCATCTGCTTTATTTTTCGAAATAAGCTGACTGATTTTTGCCTTATTCATAATGTCATCAAATTTTTCACACATAATCACTACCATCCTTTCTTGAAAAGTTGTGTTTTATATCCTTTTGTATTAGTATAGCATATCCGCGCAAAATATACTAGTAGATTTTCATTTTTTTTCGTAACTATTCAGGATCAATGTATGGAAGAGGGCCTGAATAGTTACTTGATCTTTAGTAATTTGGCAAACGAAGCACGAAGTTTGCGCTGTCCCATGGTATCAAAGTCAACAACAACTTCGTAGTCTGAGCCAAGAGGCTTCAAAGAGCGGACAATACCATTGCCAAATTTGATATGATAAACGGAATCGCCTTCACCGTAATCCGGAGTGCCGTTTGTCTCCGGCTTCTTGGCTCCTTTTTGGATATAAGGATTTCCCGCGAATGGATTTTTTGACCCTTTGGAGTATATTTTTGCCGGCGAGAAAATGTCGTCTAATGTGGCAGTGCGGTCGATCGAAGGGCGTGAGTTCGCACGCGGCCGTGTGTCGACACCCTGTGTCTGCTTTAGCAGATAACGAGGGATCTCGCTGATAAAGCGGGAAGGAAAGTTGAAGTTTGGCTGGCCGTTTTTCATGCGCTGCATCGCACAAGTCAGTGTCAGATTTTTCATGGCACGAGTGATTGCCACGTAGCACAGACGGCGTTCTTCTTCAATCTCATCATCGGAGAGATCGTAGAGAGCCATGGCACTTGGAAATACATTTTCTTCCATACCACAGACGTATACATTTGGAAATTCCAGTCCTTTAGCGCTGTGAATCGTCATCAAAAGGACCTGCTCGGCATCGTCTTCTACGGTGTCAATATCAGCGACTAAGGCGATATTTTCAAGAAGTCCGTTGAGAGAAGCGGCTTCATCGGAAGTTTCTTCCTCGCAGTCTGTCTGATACTGTGCGACTTTGTTTACCAAAGCATCCAGGTTTTCAAGACGAGCATTGGCTTCTACGGTTTCCTCGGCTTCCAGATCTTTGACATACCCGGTCGCTTCAAAAATTTCATCCATCAATTCTGTCAGAGTCAGTTCATCGTCATCCAGGGCATGGCGAAGCCGCTCAATCAATGTGACAAAGGAAAAGATCTTTGTCGCAGCACGTCCACAGCCGTCAATGTAATCTGCCTGCGTAAGAGCCTCATAGAAGCTCATATCATTGTCAATTGCATAATTTGTGATACGCTGGATCGTCGTGGCACCGATACCGCGTTTCGGCACGTTGATGATTCGTTTGACAGCGATGTCATCCGCAGGATTGTTGATCGTTTTCAAGTAACATAAAATATCTTTAATTTCCTTACGGGAGTAGAAGTTGATCGCTCCCACGATGCGGTAAGGAATGCTTTCCTGTACCAGTTTTTCCTCAAATACACGTGACTGGGCATTCGTTCGGTAAAGGACCGCAAAATCGGAATAAGAAGCTCCTTGATTTCTTACTTTTTCCGCAATATCTCCGGCAATACCGGCGGCTTCTTCGTATTCATTGCCAAACTGTACATAACGGATCGGCTCGCCTTCTTCCTGATCTGTCCACAGTGTTTTGGCCTTTCGGGAAGCATTGTGGCGGATCACTTCATTGGCAGCTTCCAGAATCCGTTTTGTGGAGCGGTAGTTCTGCTCAAGACGGATGACTTCCGCTTGTGGAAATACCTTTTCAAAGTTCAGAATATTCATTATATTGGCACCGCGGAATTTGTAGATGGACTGGTCATCATCGCCGACAACACACAAATTTTGGTAGCGGGAGGCGAGAAGGCTGAGCAGTGTAAACTGAGCCGTGTTCGTATCCTGGTACTCATCCACAAGGAGATAGCGGAAGCGTTCCTGATACTGGCGAAGAACTTCCGGTTCTTTTTGAAACAATTCTACGGTTTTCATGATGAGGTCATCAAAATCAAGCGCATTATTTTGCTGTAAGCGCCGCTGGTATTCTCTGTAAACCGAACCGAATATTTTTTTATTGTATTCCTTTGCCACTTCGGCGGCGTATTGATCCGGCGTTTGTAACTCATTTTTTGCCGAAGAAATGGCGTTGAGAAAGGTTTTTTCTTTGTATTTTTTCGTATCTATATTTAAATGTTTGCAGATATCCTTCATCAAACTTTTTTGGTCGTCAGAGTCGTAAATCGTAAAACTGCGGTCGTAGCCAAGATGATCAATAAAACGGCGCAAAATCCGGACACAGGTAGAGTGAAATGTGCTTACCCAGATGGATTCCGCTCCATAAGAAACGATGCGGTCGACACGTTCCCGCATTTCATTGGCAGCTTTATTTGTAAAGGTAAGTGCCAGAATCTGGTAAGGGGCAACGCCGTATTCTTCAATAAGATATGCGATGCGGTGCGTCAGCACGCGGGTCTTCCCGGAACCGGCTCCGGCTAAGATCAAAAGGGGTCCTTCATTATGTAAAACGGCTTTTTTCTGCATAGGGTTTAAGTTTGCAAGTATATCTGTCATGTTACGTCATCCTTTCTATCTGATACAAACATGTGTTCATTTTATCATACTTAATAGAGGATTGCAAGGGGTGTTGTAGAGTTTTCTTGGTCAATACTGGGACAATGGATTTGGCAGATGATTTTTCTGATAAAATGTGTTATGATTTAAACAGAACAAGGATACAGCCTTGAATGGCTGCCAGAAAGGAAGTAAAAATAGACAATGCGAGATATTTATGTGCTGGATCTGCATACACACACCTATGCAAGCGGGCATGCTTACAATACAATGAATGAAATGGCGTATGCTGCCAAGGAAAAAGGGCTGCAGTTACTGGGAATTACGGATCATGCGCCGGCGATGCCGTATTCGAGCGGCCCGCTTCATTTTTTGAATTTGAAAGTGGCGAGGAGAGAAAAATACGGATTGCCGCTTTTGCTTGGTGTGGAGGCAAATATTGTGGATTATGAAGGAAACCTGGATATGGAGGAAGCGGTTTTGAAGCAGATGGATATTGTGATCGCAAGTCTGCACACTCCGTGTATTAAGTCCGGAACCCGGGAAGATAATACGAATGCGTATCTGGGAGCCATCCACAATCCTTATGTGGATATTCTCGGACATCCGGATGATGTGCGGTATGAGGTGGATTATGAAACGGTGATCCGGGAGGCGAAGAATTACGGAACATTGATCGAACTGAATAATGCGTCGCTTTCGCCGAAAAGTTTTCGAAAGAATGCAAAAGAAGCCGATAAGGAAATTTTGCGCCTGTGCGAAAAATATGAAGTTCCGGTCGTGGTCAGCAGCGATGCCCACGTGGAGGAAGATATCTTGAATTTTGAATATGCCGATGCACTTTTGTGTGAAGTGAATTTTCCGCTGGAATTAATTGTAAATACTTCGGTGGAAAAACTGAAAACGGCATTGAAGAAAAGAAGAGAAACAGAGCAATAAAAAATGCGCCATGATGGCGCATTCCTTATATTTATTATTTTTTACCGGGATCTTCAAGTGTTTCATCAATGATCCGTTCAATCAGCTGCTTTTTAATGTAAACGTCGAAACTCAGCATACATATATAGGCAAAGCGGGAAAGATAGTCGGATTCTGCTTCGTCGGTCACTTCGGAAAAAATCTCCTGCGAACTGCGGAAGCGGCGTACGACATCTTTGGTAAGATTGTTTGTCAATTCTTTTTCCATTGCAAAAATTTCCTTGTAAATATCTTCTAGTGAAATATCATCGGATTTTCCTCCAAAAAACATTTCTGTCAATGGGGCAAAGATTTTCTGAATATCGCTGATCGATAAAACATTTTTAAAATAATACAAAAAGATCAAAAGGAACATATGCTCCTTGGAATATTTCTTCTTTTCCGGTGGCGGAAGAAGATTGTTTTTGGTGTAGTTATTGATCATGGTTTTTGTCAGAATCTTGTCATCGTCGGAGCGCTTGCAGGAAGCAAGGCGGGCATCCATAAATGTGGTCACCTGATCCATGTACAGATCAATGTTCGGAATGTCTTCCGGGTTAATATAGTCAATATCACGGAGTTTGCTTATAATGTCCATGATGCTTTCTTCATTGTTCTTTTTCATAATGTCCTCCATAAAAATAAATGGTGTCTGAAATTGAAGTTATAAAAAACATTATAACGCAATTTTTTGAAAAAAGCAAATAGAAGCGATTCCGGTTTGTAAAAAGTGTATTTTTGTAGTATAATGGTTTTTAATCGTTGAAAGGCAGGGAAAATCATGATAGAGAATGACTTTTCAAAGGGAAATGTCTGCCGTCATATTCTGATGCAGGCAGTACCGTTGACAATAGCCCAGCTGATACAATTGTTATATAATGTGGTCGATCGTATTTATATCGGACATCTTCCGGGAACGCAGGGAGAAGCACTTACCGGAGTGGGGTTGGTGTTCCCGATTATTTCCATGATTGCTGCATTTACCAATTTGTTTTCTATGGGCGGTGCGCCGCTTTTTTCTATTGCAAGAGGTGAGGGCGATGAAAAGAAGGCCTCTTATATATTAAATAATACATTTACCATGTTAGTGATCACGGCATTTGTGCTCATGGCCGTGGGATACGGATGGAAACGCCCGATTTTATATTTGTTTGGTGCGAGTGATGTGACGTATCCGTTTGCCAATGACTACTTGACAATTTATCTGGCAGGAACGTTGTTTTTGATGATTGGAACGGGGATGAATTCCTTTATCAGCGCAGAAGGGTTCCCGAAAACGGGAATGCTTGTCGTAATCTGTGGAGCTGTAATCAACATTGCTTTGGATCCGCTTTTTATCTTCGTATTGAATATGGGGGTAAAAGGCGCAGCGATTGCTACAGTGATCTCACAGTTTGTATCCATGATCCTTGTTCTTCGTTTTTTTCATGGAAATAAAACGTTATATCGGATTTCCGGAAAATATATGAAATTAAAACGAAAACTTGTCGGAAGGATTATGAGTCTCGGATTGTCAGGATTTATCATGGCAGTGACGAACAGCCTTGTCCAGATCGTGTGCAATATTACGATCGGAGCTTATGGAGGAGATCTGTATATCGGTGTGATGACAATATTAAATTCCGTTCGTGAAATCGCAAATATTGCAATCGTCGGAATCACCAATGGAGCGCAGCCGGTGCTCGGGTTTAATTATGGCGCAGGAGAATACCGGCGGGTAAAACAGGCAATCCGATTTACCGCGATTATTGGCTTTGCCTATACGACTTTTGTGTGGGCGTGTGTCATGATCTTTCCGAACATTTTTATCAAAATGTTCAGTGACAGTGCGGCCATGCTGGCACCCGGAAGAGAAGCATTGAAATTTTATTTTTTCGGCTTCTTTTTTATGGCATTTCAGTTTTCCGGACAGTCTACGTTTGTGGCTCTGGGAAAATCGAAGCAGGCAATATTCTTTTCGCTTTTGCGGAAGGTGATTATCGTCGTACCGCTGACATTATGGCTTCCTACCATGTGGAATCTCGGAGTGGACGGCGTGTATCTGGCAGAGCCGGTCTCGAATATCGTCGGAGGGCTTGCCTGTTTCTTGACGATGCTGCACATTGTGTGGAGAGAATTAACGCAGAAAGAAAAAATGAAAATAGAAAGTGGAGAAATCAATGAAAAAGAATGAAATTTATGAGGGAATGGTAACCGAATTAAAGTTTCCAAATAAAGGAAGAGTAATGGTTGAAAAGGAAGAGGAAACGGTAATGGTAAAAAATACATTGCCGGGACAAAAAGTCCGGTTTCGTCTTGCTAAAAATAAGAAAAATAAAAAAGAAGGAAAGCTTCTTGAAGTGTTGGAACCTTCGGATAGTGAGACACAGACACCGCCTTGTCCGCATTTTGAATTTTGCGGTGGATGTTCGTATCAGACCTTGTCTTATGAAGGACAGCGCGACTTGAAATTGCAGCAGGTTCAGAAACTTTTTGAACAGGTCTGCCCGGATCTGCCGCTTCACAATTGTGTATCCAGTCCGTCTGTCTGGGAATACCGCAACAAAATGGAATTTTCTTTTGGCGATCAGGAAAAGGGCGGCGAATTGACACTGGGTCTGCATAAACGCGGCAGTTTTTATGATATCGTGCCGGTAGACCATTGTCAGATCGTGTCAGACGACATCCGTCAGATCATTACGTTGACAAGAGAATATTTTTCGGAGCAGGGCTGCACTTTTTTCCATAAAATGTCACATGAGGGATATCTGCGCCATCTGCTCGTAAGAAATGCGGCAAAAACCGGAGAAATTCTTGTTTGTCTGGTGACAACATCACAGGAAAACAGAGATTTGTCAGAGTGGACAAACCGCCTTCTTTCAGCACATTTGGACGGTAAAATAGCAGGAATTCTTCACATGATCAATGATGGATTATCGGATGTGGTCAAGGCAGATTCGACGGAAATTTTATACGGAAAAGATTATTTTTATGAAGAGATTCTGGGACTTCGTTTTAAAATATCACCATTTTCTTTCTTCCAGACAAATTCTGCCGGTGCGGAAGTATTGTATGAGAAGGCGCGCGAATATATCGGTGAGATTGATGGCGGCGTCGTTTATGACCTTTACAGCGGAACCGGAACGATCGCACAAGTTCTTGCGCCGGTAGCTAAGAAAGTAATCGGGGTTGAGATCGTCGAGGAAGCGGTCTTTGCTGCTCGTGAAAATGCAAAGGAAAATCATCTTTCCAATTGTGAATTTATCGCAGGTGATGTGTTGAAAACATTGGATGACATCGAGGAAAAACCGGATTTTATCGTTTTAGACCCGCCTCGTGAGGGTGTTCATCCGAAAGCACTCCGAAAAATCCTTGCGTACGGTGTGGATCGTATTGTCTATATTTCCTGCAAGCCAACGAGTCTGGCGCGTGATATGGAGATGATCTTAGAGGCAGGCTACCAGCCGCTTCGTGCAGAGTGCGTGGACATGTTCCCTTGGACGAGAGGGATAGAAACCGTGGTTTTGCTGCAACGGAAAGAGGTTTGAACAGAAAAATTAAAGGAAAAATCCGCAGTTTGTGCAAAATTTGCAAAAGTTGCGGATTTGTAATTGTTTAAATAAGATTACTCGGTATAAAACAGTTATCCGAATCAATCGGTATCGGTTCCTCGCACATACAGATAATGCCTCCGTTGCCACGGTTCAAGGAAGCCTTATCGATTACACTGTATTTTTTGACCTCACGGCGATTGGGTGCAGCACCATTGCTTAGGGCGTCCGGTGTCAACCACATCGAAAGATACGCACAAAGGCCGGTATCGCAGAAGTAGAAAAAGGAGAGGACAAGCGATGGTTATTAGAAAAATGAAAATAGAAGATTATGATAATGTGTATGATTTATGGATGTCGTGTGTTGGAATGGGACTAAATAATCTCGATGATTCGAAAGAGGGCGTTGATAAGTTTATTCAAAGAAATCCGGATACCTGTCTTGTGGCTGAAAAGGATTCCAAAATTATAGGAGTAATCATGGTGGGAAATGATGGAAGACGTGGTTATATATACCATACAGCGGTTCGTCCTGATTATAGAAGGATGGGAATTGCGGGGAAATTGGTTGATAAGGCAATGAATGAATTATCGGCGTTAGGAATTAATAAGGCTGCTCTGGTGGTATTTGACAGAAATAGTGCAGGAAATGCGTTTTGGGAAACACAGGGATTTACCGTAAGAGATGATTTGATATATCGGAATAAGGCACTGACTGAAATTGTCAGAATAGATACCTGATTGCAATTAGCCAAAAAGAAAATACATTCAATAAAAAGCGAGGTGATGCAGGTGATAAAAGCGGTAATATTTGATATGTATGAGACACTTATAACTCTTTTTGACAGCCCCTTGTATTTTGGAACGCAGATGGCGGCAGATGCCGGTATTCCGGAAGAAAAATTTCAGAAAATATGGCGCACGGAAGAAAAAAACAGAACGATAGGAAAAATTACTTTAGAGGAACTATTGGAAAAGGTACTGAGGGAAAATAACTGCTTTTCTGAGGAGAAAATGAATACCATTTTGAAAAAGCGCATTCATTGTAAAGAAGAAGCGTTTGAACACCTGCATATAGAAATTATTCCAATGTTAAAGGCATTAAAAGAAAAGGGAATATTAATTGGATTGATCAGCAATTGTTTTTCCGAAGAGGCAATGGTTATAAAGAAGAGTGTTTTGTATCCGTTTTTTGATGCTGCCTGTTTATCTTTTGATGAGGGAATACCAAAGCCGGATCCTGCCATATTTGAAAGATGTATTGAAAAACTGGGTGTCAAAGCAGATGAGTGCCTGTATGTGGGAGATGGTGGAAGTTATGAACTGGAGGCAGCGCAGACATTTGGAATGCAGGCGGTACAAGCGGTGTGGTATCTTAAGGAAGGGGTAAATCAACCCTCAGGAAGAAAAGTTGGGTTTAAGCATGTTGAGAAACCGATGGATATATTTAAAAAATGCAATCCAAAGGAGCGATAGTTATGGAGAATAAATTGAAAAAAACGAACAAAATATTATTATGGATAATTTTGTTAAAACCGATGACATTTAAATGATATGTGTGGGATTATTGAGTCCTCACAAAAAACTGCATATCGGGCGGTCAATACATTGCTCGTACAGAGAAATTGGCTGCTTGGTTACAGAATTGCAGAAGAAGAATTAGGTGGGGATGAACGTTCAGAGTATGGATTAAAGGTAATAAAGGAAATATCTAAAGAACTAACTAAGCGATATGGTAAAGGATGTTCTGGTCAAGCATTTTTGTAACATTATGACCTAACTTTTTCCCATGGGGGACATTTATCCCCCATACCGCGCTTCATAAGGCGTTTTGTAATTATTGTAAGAATGCGGACGTACGTGATTGTATTGTACATACGCAAATTCTTCGACTGCTGTGTAGAGTTCCTCTTCTGTGTGATAATAATGCTGATAGATCAAATCACTTTTTAGTGTGTTGAAATATCTTTCCATTGGAGCATTATCATATGGATATCCTGCTTTACTCATGCTTTGGGTTATACCAAGTTTTTCGCAAAATTCCGTGAACTCTTTGGAAGTATACTGGCTTCCCTGATCAGAATGCAGCATAAGGTTATTCAACTCAATTCCAGGTTGGAATTCAATGGCTTTTTCCAATGTCCGTTTTGCCAGATCAGCTGTTATATTTCGATCTGTTATACTTGCAACAACACTGCGGTCATGAAGATCTATAATTGTACAATTATAACGCTTGCTCCCATCTGTAAGAAACAGATACGTAAAATCAGTACACCATTTTTAATTGATATCATCTGAATGAAAATCCTGATTCAACTTGTTTTCATAAACTTTATGTGCTGTTCCTTGCTCATATTTGGGCTTCCGTTTTCTGGAAACGGAAAATAACTGCATTTCCGTGTTCATGTATTTGTGAACGGTTAACCGGCTGATTGAATAGCCTTTCCGGCTAAGGTAAACGTGAATGGTACGATAGCCGTCAATCCCGCCATGTGAGTGATAAATCTCACGGATTGTATTTTTGATTTCATTTTTGCGTTGCCGATAATCCGCTTTTCGATTTTTAAGATAATTATAATAAGCATTTGGACAAATTTTAAACTTTCTTAAAAGCCATCTTAATCCAAACTCCTTATTGTATTTTTGAATAAACCGATAAGCCTCTAATCGATTTCTTTCGCAAAGAATGCCGCCGCTTTTTTTAAGAAGTCATTTTCCTGGCATTCTTCGCGGAATTGTTTGGTCCAAATAGAAATACTTGCTTTGGATATTCCGTATTCTTCAGCAAGACCTCTGAGGGTTCTTCCCTCTTCAAGATGAAGACGGACAATCTTCTTCTTGAATTCCGGTTCGTAATTTTGATTCATTGTAGTGTACCTCATTTCCTAGTAAGATTATAACTCATTAGGTCGGGGTGTTACAAATATATTTTACCACAACACATAAACTTGTTTTTGAATATATAGAAGCCTTTTACAATACAGTAAGAATTCACAGTCATTGTGATTATGCATCGCCTAATGACTACGAAAAGAAATATTGGATAAAACTAAGACAAATGGAAATAAATGTGGCATAAAACAGATTATTGAGGTGAAAAGTTCATGTTTAACTTGTACTTTTCTTGACATAGGACCAAGAATATGATAAAACGTAAGAGATAAATCAGAATTTAACGCTTGAAAAAAGGAGAAATAAACATGGCAAA
>ULUB01083568.1_pt1 | contig 11590 bp, 9 predicted proteins | sample 1958111 | NCBI WGS metagenome assembly ULUB01 (sample SAMEA4835749, study PRJEB28245) | human gut metagenome | biome: gut microbiome; material: fecal sample | place: Denmark | collected 2008
TCCGCGTGCTGGTGGACAGGCGCGACCTGGGCGGCGGCGCCAAAAAATGGGAATGGGTCAAGAAAGGCGTGCCCGTGCGCCTGGAAATAGGTCCCCGCGACCTGGAAAAAGGCTCCGTCTGCTTCCAGCGGCGCGACCAGGCCCCCAACGAAAAAACCTTCCTCCCTGAAACGGAATTGGCGGACACCATCACGGACATCCTCCAGAGCATTCAGGACACCCTGCTCAACAAGGCTGTTGCCTTCCGGGACGCTCACATCCGCCCCGCCTCAACACTCCGGGAATTGGAAGAAAACTTCTCCGGGGAAGGAGACGCAGACTGGCTGCAAGTGCCGTGGGCCGGCTCTCCGGGAGAGGGGGAGGAACTCGCCAAACGCCTGCGCATTTCCATCCGCTGCATTCCTCTGGGAGAACTGGGCCACGGAGACCCCGCCCCGTGCATCCTCACCGGCCGCCTGACGGAACGCCGCGTCCTCTGGGCCAGAAGCTACTGACCCTCTCATAAAAACCATCCGCTTTCCCGGGACTGTTCCGCGGCCAGGTAAACAAGCCTTCCCGGAACAGTCCCGTTTTTCATGCTGCGGAGATTCTCCCACGCCCTCCGACACTTTGTTCAGAAAAACACTTCTATCGGATATCGGGCACCAGACCTCTCTATTTTTTAATCCCTTATAAAGGATAAAACCATAGACCTCTGGTTTACCTTCCTGAATGCCAATCTCCACCATTCTTGGAATGAGTGCATTGCGTGATAACAGCCAGGCGGAATCACCTATTCGTTCATGTCCACCTGAAAACCGGGGACGATCTGAACGCGACAGACACTTTGCTGACAGGGTTCCCCGTGAAATAGGAATAGTCTGGACAAGCAAACTCCCCTCCCTCTTCCTTCAAGATGCCTCTGATAAATATGGGAACTTCCATCCGCCACACGGCAAACGGTAATTTTCAGACAGCTTCCTGGGAAAAAGACGGACTTTTCTCTAAAAAAATCTTGCCAAATTCGAATCCCCATATATATTTTTTGCCACACGGACGCCGCAAGGCAACCGGTCATCCAAAGCGGATGTAGCTCAGGGGTAGAGCGCAACCTTGCCAAGGTTGATGTCGTGGGTTCGAATCCCATCATCCGCTCCATTTTTTCTTTTCCAACTTGTTCCTTCCGGGCAGTTTTTTTTGTGTGTTCATCTGCTGATTTTGATGCAGAGCTGAATCTCCGGGTTCTGCTGTGATTGGTGACGCATTCCGTAATGCCAATAGATCACGCTATGCCCATAATTCACTGAATCAGCAATGATCACTTATAAAACGTGTTGATTACTACTCTATCATTGATATAGTAAAGATGATTCTGGTTATTAGCGTTACTTCACCATGAATATATTATTGCCAATAAGCGCATGTTCTTTTCTGCTCTCCGCTCATCCTTCCATGTCGGCGGAAGAAAAAAGCATTTCTCCTCCTAGCGACCAGACCATCACGATTCCTGATTCCCTCGACGGCTACACGCTGACCATGACGAGCAAAAAGATAAAATACGTCCATATCAGCTTTTATACTCAAGCTCTTGACGATGGTGCAATCGTCAGAAATGGAGGAATTGGAGACTACTACGAAAAATATAAAGAACGTGTATCATATACTTCCGATTCCTCCTACAATGCCACGATCGTATTTTCCAAAGACCAACGGACAAAGGGGCAAGATTCAGAAAGTTATATTTGTGAAAAAATAGGAAAGGACAGATTGGTTATCAAATCCGTAAAGATAGAAAATGGTGTTCCTAGAGCGATTGAACCCTATTTATTCCTTTATTTTAAGACATCTGATGGGGGCAATGCTTATGTTTTAGAGGAAGAAAGTATAGGAGGAAACATCTCATTCATGCTGAAAAAATCTTCAGAAAAACAATAAACGGAAAAAGACTGCCTGAGACTGGAGCAACCCTTACGTTTGCTAAATCGGGAGGAAGCCCCCGCAGGACGATTTCCCATGCTTCAAGAAGGGAAACATGGAAAATCGTGTTATTGGGTTACGGTGTTTTACCCCGAAGGAATCTCCTGCACCCTTTCCTTGACCAAGAGGAAGAAAGACGCAATGCCGGAAAATAGTGGCACACTATTTTATCAGATAATTACCCGATAAATGCTCTCACGGCCGATTTGTTCAATGAATCGCCCTCCATCCAGATACGTCTTACAGACCTTGCCATCGTATAATCCTCATCCAGCGCTTCCCTACATTTGAAAAACCACCGGATTATATAACCTGTTCGGGCTACATTTCCATCCTTGGAGGACCCCACCAGCAACAACCATGCCATCGTACGGGCCGTTCTCTTGGTTTCTGCTTCTTTTTGGCTGTAACCAGACCTCCTTTCACCGATTTGGGTACAGACGCATTCGCGGACAGAGCTTTCGCCCCATAAAACAGCGTTACCGCCAGCCTCTCACAACAATTACCATCCACATTCATCATAAATCTTTCCATTTCTGATCAATTCCCCCTTCACAACAATGTAGACAAATGAGCCGGCTAAAAAAGGACGTGTTGCTTCTCTCCCGCAAGATAAATTCCGCAGCAAGTTGGGCCTTGCAGGCCAGCAGGATTTCTCGGTTAAAGCAGGATTGAAATTACTGAACGTGAAAATAGGCCGTGTTAATATACAATGTACCATGTGATTTATCCTCCGGGAGTACCAGCATGCAAGGGAGAAAATTTGAGCCAGCTACATCAGCCCCACCCAAATAAACTACTCCTTCTAAACATCTTGTTTTATTTTATAACATTCATTATATGTATCTCTCAAAATTGTTGGTATTGACATGTATCCTATGGATGAGCGGGGCCCAAGGTTCCTTCACCCGGGAGGCTGCGGAATCTGGGCAGAAAAAATCACCCGCTCCTCGGCAAAACGATCTTGGAACGGACCTTTCTTCATTCAAATACGGTGTTTTGCTGGTCCATAATATCTTGCAAGATTGTAAATAATTAAAAGACGTTCTTGATTCCATTACAACGCCGGAAACCGGACAAAACAAGGAAGAGACAATTTCCTTTCTTTGGGAACGTGCTGTACTGAACAATGTTATTCTAGCGGACAGCATTCGGAGCAACCCCGCAAAGTACGAGGCAACGGAAGATGAAGCAAAAGAATTGTATGCCGTCCTGGTAGCAGTTAACCAGCAGCTCAAGGATACATTAAACCTGTTGCGTGATCTGCAAAAAAGAAACCTGTTGGAAATTGAATTTGAATTTATGCTGGAAACAAAATGCTCCATCCTTGATGGGCTATCTGAACAAGCATCAATCCTATCTTTCCGATCCGGACTGCATCAATGCTTTTGAGAAGAATAAGGGATATCCCTATTTGCTCCAGGCCTTTTTTGCGATGTACCGTGAAAAAGACATGAATGCAGCGAAGCTACTCTTCCGGGAAGGTGCACAGAAAGGTAACAAGGAGGCGCAACTCATGGAAGCGCTCTGTGCGCATCCCAGCCCCCGCAAAATCATGGATGGCATTCTGGAAATTCTTCCCCGTTTAAATGCAGCTGCCGCCAGGATCACGGATCGGAACACGGCGGAAGCGAATGAGGAGAGCCTTGTCTCATTATTTAATTCCCTTCGTTTTCAAATTTCCCTTTCCCTGCTCAACAGGAGTCCCCAGTCTGAAAAAGACTCCGAATATATGCTTCAGACCTGGAATCCCGTTTATCAAAATGCAATGCAGCAATTTCATCAGGAATGGGCCAGAATAAAATCCTCTCAATATTTTGAAAATAAAAATCTGAAAAAATCCATCTCAGACAAATCAATATCCCTGAATGTGTCCATCAATTTAAAAAACCTTCTTAAATTGCAACCGAAATCATAGGAACATAAAAAGGGATGCAGTCTCGTTTCCATATCTTAAACAGTTCCTCATTGATATTTATTCCAGCCTTTGGCTGGCCTGCGCCCCAATAGCTCTCGACAAGCTACTCTTTGCCAAAACCTTCATGCAGGATCGCCATACCCTCAACGACAGCACCCTGTGCATGACCATCACAACGCGGCAGGCGTTCAGCATGATGTACCTGGAAAAATCGTAAATCGTAAAATAACGACTATGACTTCCAGGTCCTTCAGGTCAGCTTCATTGGCCTGCAGTCCGGCATCTGCTTCCTGATCACCGATTCCCTGTCTTTAATCAATATCGGCACTCCAACACCAAGAAGTATGCATGCGTCTGTCCGATGCGGCGTTCCAAAGACCAAGTGTACAGCATGTGGGAAAACGCCAAATTCCACAAGCTCCGGCCGCATGATTAAATCGACATTCTGTTGGAGGGAGCGGACTTCGGCATGGACGCCGTCCACATCGGGAAGGAAACCGTGATTTCCATTCACTTCGAGGAAAAATTCTCTGTAGTTCAATTCGGCCATATTGATACGGTTCACATTCAAAGGAAGGGCTCCGGGTGGCCGTTTTTTTTGAGATCCGGGTGTTGGAGAAGAGTTACAGATTAATGTAACTATCTGATGATAATTTATCACAAATCCATCATCCACTCCGTCATCTCCCTTTTCGAATCCTTGCAAAGCTTCTGCGTGGTAAGGATTCCTTCTTTTCTGCCTTTCCATAATTTCCGGGCAGAGAAAATCCTCTCATACTGAAACTCATAACATAAAAGAGACGTGAAATTCTAATTCAAATCTCTTTCTATTGTTATAAAAATAAATACCATATAGATCGGTCCCTAATTTAATCTGAAATAGTAGGATTCATCTATTTTTTTTGCTGGTGTTTTATTATCAATGTATTCGTAATGAAATGTAGTCGTTTGTATTGTTATTGCTCCCTGAACATTAATACTGATGCTTCTTAATTTTTTCACAATATGAATTTTGGTCCAATCATCAATAATATTCAAATCTTCCACGCATAATCCATGAATAATATTTTCAAGAATATCAAAATTATTTTCCCTTATTTCTATTGTTTCTCTAAAAATGAGTACATTGGAAAAACAATTCATAAGATAATTAAATTGATCCGAATTGCTGTACCTCCCCTGACGAAATGCTAGTTCAGCATTATCCTCTTGATTGCTTGGTAATTGCATATCATATACGTCAAAAACGCTTTTCTCAAGATTACTATCTGATTTTCTTTCGAATAGAACAATATTCTCTTGGGGAATAATGATGAGGAAGGTGTTTTTTCTATATTCAAACGGCCTCAAAAAAGCCATCTCTATATTTTCCTGATCCTTCCAATTTAAATATGATGATAAATTATCATAATTTTTTGCGAAATTATATTCTTTTTTAGAAGAAGGTGAGCAAGATGTTTGTACAATGATTACAATAAATGCGATGATGATCTTCCTCATGGTTCTATATAATATTGTTAAGGATAATTAATTTCTTAAATTATTAGAATTTAACCTTGCAGGGGTCTTGCTACATTTCCTGTGGGACTGGAACACGAAAAAGCACAGAGAGGTTCCACTTTCCGGGGATCGTTGGGTGAATGGGCCTTGTGATGGAAGAGGCGCAGGACATGCGTTTCCGGATGAACTCTTCGTTCCTTTTCCAAGGCGTCGCGCAGAGTAGTAGCTTTCACCAGCGGCACGGCGTCACTTGCTCCAAAGATGAGGAAATCCTCCTTCTGCCAGCGGGAATCGGCCAGCATCCGGACCAGAGAGGCACGGCGGAAGCGGACCTCCGGCAGGTCTCCATGGCGCCAGCCGGGGGCATAGGCATGCAGCGGAAGTTCTTCCGGTTCCGCATCATCCAGGCCGGAGGCGTCCTGCATGGAAGGAAAGGCTTCCACGGCATACCCCAGCCGGAGGAAGTCTTTTTCACCTTCCAGGAGTTCTCCCGGCGTCTGGAGCAGCAGGCAATGAAGAGGCGTATTCATGGAGAGACAGGGAAACAATTCCCAACCTACTGCTTCTTTCCCGAAAAATCCACCAGGAAAATGGAAAAACAAAGAGACTCCCGGAATATCCGGGAGTCTCGTGTAATAAGATATAGATTCTTAATGAGGGCTTTGTGCGCTTTTGGAAAAATCATCCAGAAAAGCTTGAGCTTCCTGATCTCCTTGTTCAGCGGCACGCTTCATCCAAATAAGAGCTTCCTGCATATTCTGTTGGACACCTTTTCCTTTTGCATACATGGTTCCCACATTGTATTGGGCCTCCGGATTATTTTGTTTTGCAGCCAAGGAAAACCATTGGAAAGCTTCCTGGTCATCCCGGGGAACCCCTATCCCATCCCGATACATCCTTCCAAGGTTATATTGGGCATTTGCACAACCTAATTTTGCAGCCAGGAAAAACCATTTGAAAGCTTCTTTCAAATCTTTTTCAACACCAATTCCCCGATAATACAAAGTTCCCAGATTATTTTGAGCTGGAGTACATCCCTGCTGGGCAGCAGCGGAATACCATTTAAAAGCTTCCTTCCAATTCTGGTCAACTCCTTGACCTCGTTCATACAAAACTCCCAGATTATTTTGAGCTGGAGTATATCCCTGCTGGGCAGCAGCGGAATACAACTTAAAAGCCTCTTTCCAATCCTGTGGAACTCCGTGGCCCTGCGCATACATGACACCAAGCTCACATTGAGCCGGAGCATATTGCTGTTGAACAGCAGAGGAATACAATTCAAAAACTTTTTTCAAATCTTCTTTAACACCAATACCTTGCGAGTACATAATTCCAAGAGCATATTGAGCCGGGGCATATTGGTGTTCTACGGCCTTTGAATACCACTTGAATGCCTCCTTAAAATCTTTCTCGACTCCCTGCCCATTTACATACATAGCTCCAAGATTGTATTGGGCTTCAGCATTCCCTTGCTGCGCAGCCAGGAAAAACCATTTGAAAGCTTCTTTCAAATCCTGTGGAACTCCTTTTCCATTTATATACATGATTCCAAGGCTGCATTGGGCATCCGGATCATTTTGTTTTGCTGCCAGAGAGAACCACTTGAAAGCTTCCTGATCATTCTGGGGAACCCCCATCCCATCCAGATACATCCTTCCAAGGTTATACTGGGCATTGGGGTAATCTTGTTTTGCAGCCAGGAAAAACCATTTGAAAGCCTCCTTTAAATCTTTTTCAACACCAGTTCCCCGGTAATATAACACTCCAAGATCATTTTGGGCTGGGGCGTATTGTTGCCGGGCTGAGGCACAATATAGCTTAAATGCTTCCTGATCGTTTTGGGGAACGCCCGTTCCATTCTGATACATGATTCCAAGGTTGTACTGACCCTCCCGATCATTTTGTTTTGCTGCCAGGGAAAACCATTTGAAGGCTTCTTTCCAATCCTGTGGAACCCCTTGACCTTGTGCATACATGACTCCAAGATAAACTTGCGCAAAGGCATTTCCCTGCATGGCAGCACGCTCCAACCAAATGAAAGCCTCTTTCCAATCCTGTTGAATCCCCTGACCTTGTGCATACATAACGCCAAGATTGCATTGTGCCGGGGCATACTGTTGCCGGGCAGCAGCGGAATACCATTGGAAAGCTTCTTTCCAATCCTGTGGAACCTCTTGACCCTCTGCATACATGACTCCAAGATTATATTGTGCCGCAGCATGTTGTTGCCGGGCAGCCTTTGAAAACCACTTGAAGGCTTCTTTCAAATCTTTCTTAACTCCTAGTCCATGTACATACATGATCCCAATATTGTGCTGAGCGACAACATTTTCTTTCTCAGCAGCCAGGAAAAACCATTTCATGGCTTCCTTGAAATCCTGCTCAATGCCCATACCTTCCTTATACATGGTTCCCAGGTTGTTTTGAGCGTCCGTATATCCCTGTTGAGCGGACTTTGAAAACCATTTAAACGCTTCTTTCAAATCCAGCTTTACCCCCTTCCCCTGGTAATAACATGCCGCTACCAGATATTGCCCCTCTGCACTATTTTGCTGGGCAGCTTTCCATGCCCACTGAAAAGCCTTCTGATAATCCTGCCGGACGCCCGTTCCTTTACCATAACATATGGCAAGTTGACATTGTGCTTGAACATCCCCCTGTTGAGCTGACGTTTCGATTGATTTTATTTGTTCAGGTGCGACTGGTAAATCAATCACCGGCTCAATATGGGATAGTACTTTTTCCGGAGAAGCATATGTCACTGAAGTCAGAAAAACACATGCACAGATGTTAAATACATAAAACTTAAACTCCCTTCGCACCGGTAGCGAAGGGAGTTTAAGGAATGGAATAGTATTATAATATTTCGGCATTACATAAATATATATAAACGATAATACCAAAATATCAAATGCTTTTTTAGAATGTAAAGGTTACTGTTACATTCCCTCCAACTCCCACACCACCGCTCGCCGGGAAATTAACATTTCCACCCATTTTCACTGAACCACCACCGTTGCCAATAGGGAAACTGACACTTACGCCAACGCTAACTCCTGGAACAGGATTTTCGACAGGTTTAGCGTTTCCGCCCGTCTTAACCCCTCCACTTGACCCTACATTCGCAGTGCCAGTTACTGATGTCCCCCAATTTCCAGCGAAAGCAGGAGTGGTAACTATGGCAGTGGCCCCAACTTGGGGACCTCCATCTCCAGAATTATCACTACCACCCTCTCCCTTCCCGGGTTTTCCTGTTGTTGTGGTAGGAGGCTCCGTTCCTTCTATCTTGTGGGCAGCCATTTTGGCAATTTCTTCCAGTTTTTTTGCTAGCTGTTTGCCGATTTCGGTACAGACCTGATCCGGAGTTCCTTTGGGAGCATACTCTTTACAAAATGTAATACATCTCTGCTGGGCTTCTGCCCGGGCCTGTTTCTCCAGAAAATCCTTCAATCCGGGCAAGAGACCATCAAAGTTTACCAACCCAAGATAGTCTATTGACAAACCATTACCGACAAAGTAGTAGAGATTGAACCCGGCATTTTCCGCCATCGGATCGCGGTTGATCCAGCGTCCATCAACTACGTTGTAGTAGCGGTAATTGTAGTAAACCAGCCCAAGGTCGTCATCCAGATATTCGCTGGAGAAGCGGAACGGATTGATCTCCGCCGCGTTTCCTTCCATCTTGATAATGTCTCCATAGGGTCCGTATTCATACAGGGCGCGCCTTCCTCCCTGGATGCCGAACAAGGCCGTCGTGTTCTTGAGCAGGTCGTGCGTGTAGTACAGGTCTTCCTGGTAAACACCGGCTTCGTCAAAGACACTCATGGCAAGGATGCGAGTCGCTACGGACTCCACCGGGTCCCACAGATAGGTCTTGCGCAGGATGGGGGCGGCCGTCTCCGTCTCATTGGTGGCGTCCAGTTCCGCTACCTGCAAATAGCCCAGGTAAATGAACCGCTTCCTGAACACCAGCGTGTCCCCGTCGTAGACAGTCTTTTCCACACGCCGGTTTAGGTAGTCGTACACACATTCAATGCGTTTGCTCCCCTGGGTGAAGGTAGTTGCCTGGTTCAGGGCGTTGTATGAGACCATCCATTCTCCAGAAGACGTGAGAATGGCTGTCTGGTTGCCATCCTCGTCATAGAGCATGAAAACCGTCGTGCCGTCATCATCGCAAATGGAGGAATACTGGTTAAGCATATTACTCGTGTAACTGCGCTGTCCGGACGCTTTCAGCGAATTTGTCCGATTGCCTCCGTTGTCGTAGGCAAAAGTGTATGTTCCGCCCCGGCTTAGGGCGTCGGCAATTACTTCACTGCGGTCATTGTACGTGTAGGTATGAACAAGATCCGGAGTAGGAGTATTGAAATAATCCTTCTTCGTCGCCGGGCGTCCCAGAGAGTCATACGTGTAATCCACCTTGGCCGGGTAGTTCTGGCTTCCTGGGCGCAGGTAGTCCATCTTGACCACCAGGTCCCGCTTCTCTTCCAGCGTGTACCATCTCTTCAGCGTATTGGGATAGTTCAGCGTCTCCAGCAATCCGTTGGCGGCATTGTAGCCATAGGTAAACGGAGTCGCCACCGCGTTGAGGGAAACCGTGGAAGGCCTTCCTGCGGAATCATACCCCCAGCCCGTTTGTAAAACAGTGCCGCCGCCGTATTGCAGGCTGTAGCCTGAAGCTCGCCCGTAGGCGTCCTTCACTGCCGCCAGGGAACTTTCTACAAGTCCCAGCGTGCTTTCCCCTTCCACTTCCCCGTACTGGTTGTAGGTGAAGCTGCGCGTCCCGCTGGCATCGGTAATGCCGGTGAGCTGGCCCAGATGGTTATAAGTCGCCGTGATGGAGGGAGTACCCTCGCCATAGGTCTCGCCTGTCAGCAGCCCGGTCAGGGCGTCATAGCTGCGCGTCATGACATTTCCTCTTCCGTTCGTAAAGGTGGAAATGCGGTTGAGCGTATCGTAACTGATGTCCTTATGGGTGTTGTCTGCATAGGTCTTTCGGGTAGGCAATCCCGTAGCGGCGTTATAATTCCATGCCGTCATGTCTCCATCCGTTCGTTCTCGCGGATCAGTCGTGATAGCTTCCGAGGAACCGCGGAACGTCGTCAGGCCGGTGATCTGGTCCGCATCGTTGTAAGAGAACACGGCTGGCTGAATCGCCGTTCCCCATTCGGCCTCCTTGCGTCCCCTGGCGTCATAGGCATAACAGGCCGTCTTGCCCATGGCGTCGGTGATGCAGGTAGGATGGTCCAGCGGCTGCCCGTAGGCATAGGACGTGCTGTTTTCCGCGGCATCCGTCACGGAAAGGAGGCGCAGGGCTGTATCGTACACTTCCGTCGTGGTATTGCCGCGGCTGTCCGTATAGGCCATCGTCATGCCTTGAGCCGTATAGGCGCGGCTCTGGCTGGCGGAGATCCCTGCATAATCGGTCACAGTGGTGGTAAAACCGTCCACGGTATGAATCACGGCTGCATCCGATACTCCGGGCTGGATCACTTTCCGCACCCTGGCGGCAGGTTCCCCGTATTCCGTCCAATCGGCGCTGTCATGCCCCCTGGCGTCCGTCGTAACCACCTTGCTTTTCAGCACGGGGTTCAATGAAGAAACCAGCGTAGCTTCCTTCCGGACAATGGGCGTGCCTTCCGCTGCGTATTCCGTCGTCGTGACAAGTCCGTAGACGCCCTCTTCCCGTTGTTCACGGGTGTAGGTATATTCCATAACCCGTGAATTGAGCGTGGTCGGTTCGTCGGAAAGAGCCACGGTTTCCTTCGTCTTGTTGCCAAAGGAATCATATTCATACAGGATGGGAGCCAGTGTTTCAAGCTGGTCGCGGACAAGCTGGCCTTTGGCGTTGTAAGTCAGATGGCGGTAATTGCTGCCATTCCTCGTATGCACCGTTGCCACACGGATTTGCTGGCCGAAGCCGTCCGTAATGACGCGTCCCCGGACAACGCGCGCCGTCCCGTTGAGAACGGTCGTTGTCACGCGGAGGCCGTCGCTTGCCATATCGGTTTCAAACTTGAGGTCCTGCTGGCCCGTCCCGTGCTGGCGCAGGATCGTTCCATCCGCATGGCGCTGGGTGATGAGCGTTCCTCCCATGGGAGTCGTGACGGTTTCCGTCAGGCCATTCGCGCTGTAGCTGTGAGTGGTTATCCGTCCCAGAGAGTCTGTCTCGCTGGTGATGCGTCCCAGCAGGTCGTAGGCCGTTTCCGTGGCGAC
>ULUB01081290.1_pt1 | contig 11589 bp, 9 predicted proteins | sample 1958111 | NCBI WGS metagenome assembly ULUB01 (sample SAMEA4835749, study PRJEB28245) | human gut metagenome | biome: gut microbiome; material: fecal sample | place: Denmark | collected 2008
AGGTAGCGAGTTCGAGCCTCGTCGGCCGCTCCAGACAAACAAGCCACTGCAAAACATGATTCGTCGTGTGATGCAGCGGCTTTTTTGTACATTGAAAGCTTTTTTGGAATTGGAAAAGGAGGGAAAAACGCAGTGATATTCGGAAAGTACATCAACCGGTATTACCTCAAGCATGCTCCCGTACTGCTGCTGGGCCTTGCCGCCCTGCTGACGGTGGATTACATCCAGCTTTTGATCCCGCAGCTCTACCGGCTGGTCATCAACGGTGTGAACCTTGGCCAGGTGGTGGTGAACGGTGAGACGCTGCTCTTTACCAAAGAGGTGCTGCTGCAGCACATCTGCCTGCCCATGATCTGGATCGTGGTGCTGATGGTCATCGGGCGCTTTTTGTGGCGCATCTGTTTCTTCGGCTCGGCGGTGCGGGTCGCGGCAGACCTGCGGGAGCGGATGTTCGACCACAGCCGCAGGCTGTCCCAGCAGTACTATCAGGTGAACAAGGTCGGCAACCTGATGAGCCTGTACACCAACGACCTGGACACCATTCAGGAGTGCTTTGGTGACGGCGTGCTGATGTTCTTCGACGCGCTGACCTTGGGTCTGCTGGCTCTTTATAAGATGTGGACCATGGACGTGCGGCTGACCCTGCTGGCCCTGATCCCGGCCCTGATCATGTTTGCCATCGGCACCCAGATGAGCAAGGTGATGACCCGGCGCTGGGAGGAGCGGCAGGAGGCCTTCTCCGGCCTTTCCGATTTCGCGCAGGAGAACTTTTCCGGCATTGCGGTCATCAAGGCCTTTGTCAAGGAGTACAAGGAACTGCAGGCTTTCCGGAAGCTGAACAAGGAAAACGAGGAGATCAACGTGACCTACACGAAGATCGCCACCCTGCTGGAGGTGCTGGTGACCCTGTTCGTGGAGTCCGTGGTCTGCATCATTCTGGGTTACGGCGGTTATCTGGTCTATCAGGGCCGATTCAACGCCGGCCAGCTGGTGGAGTACATCGGCTACTTTGAGGCCATCGTCTGGCCCATCATGGCTGTGTCCATGCTGATCGAAAAGACCAGCCGCGGCAAGGCCTCCCTGAACCGTATCACCGAGCTGCTGGATGCCCCCATCGATGTGGCCGACCGCCCCGGCGTGGCTGACCTGACCGACCCCAAAGGCGGCATCGAGTTCCGCCACCTGAACTTCCGCTACCCGGACGGCGAGTACGATGTGCTGCGGGATATCTCCTTTACCATTGCGCCCGGCGAGAGCGTGGGCATCGTGGGCAAGACCGGTGCGGGCAAGACCGCGCTGGTGGACCTGCTGCTGCGCACCTATAATGTGCCGGACGGAACACTGTTCGTGGACGGCAGGGATGTGAACAGCCTTTCCATCCACTCGGTGCGCAATGCCTGTGCCTACGTTCCGCAGGATAATTTCCTGTTCTCGGACACCATCGCCCACAACATTGCCTTTGGTGTGGACGATGCCACCCCCGAGGACATCGAGCGGGCGGCAAGCATGGCCGATGTGCGGGATAATATCGTGGACTTCAAGGACGGCTACGAGACCGTTCTGGGCGAGCGCGGTGTGACGGTGTCCGGCGGCCAGAAGCAGCGCATCTCCATCGCCCGCGCCCTGCTCAAGGACGCACCCATCCTGATCCTGGACGACTCCGTCTCGGCGGTGGATACCAGCACCGAGAAGATCATTCTGGACAACCTCAAGAACAGCCGGGCAGGCAAGACCACCCTGCTCATTGCCCACCGCATTTCCACGGTGGAGCGGCTGGATAAGATCGTATTCCTCAACGAGGGCCGGGTGGAAGCCGTCGGCCCCCACGATCAGCTGTATGCTTCCTGCCCGGAGTACCGCCGGATGGTCGATCTGCAGCGGCTGGAGGATGAGACGAAGGGAGGCGAAAACGTATGATGCATCTGAATCCGTTGGTTCTGGTGGGCGCTGTCATCGGCGTGATCACCGCCCTGCTGGTGGCAGCTTATGCCGCCGTCAAGGACAAAAAGACCGCCATGGGCTTTGAGCGCAACATGGAGGACGGCGAGATTATGCGCCGCCTTGCCCGCTATGCCCGGCCCTACCTGAGCAAATTCCTCATTGTGGGCGTGCTGATGCTCTTCTCCATTGCCTACGATATCATTTCGCCCCTCATCGTGGGCCGCATCGAGGAGCTGGTGGCCGGGGAGTTTGAACTCCGCGCCCTCTTCCTGGGCGTGTCAGTGTATGCAGGCGTGCTGGTGTTCTCTATGGGCAGCACCTACCTGCAGGCCGTGATCCTGCAGCGGGTGGGCCAGCGCATCATCTCCGATCTGCGCGAGGATCTGTTCAGCCACATTGAATCTTTGGCACACGAGCAGCTCAACGAGATCCCCGTGGGCAAGCTGGTCACCCGCGTGACCAACGATACCAACGCCATCTCCATGATGTTCACCAACCTCTTGGTCCAGCTGACCAAGAACAGCTTTGTCATTCTGGGCATTCTGGTGGCCATGCTCTGCCTGAACTACGAGCTGACGTTGATGGTGCTCTGCTTTGTGCCCTTCATCGCGATCTTCACGGTCATCTTCCGCAAGTTCTCCCGCCGCGCCAACCGCAAGCTCAAGAACGCGACCACCGATATCAATACCTATCTGTCCGAAAACCTGTCCGGCATCAAGGTCACCCAGATCTTTGGCCGGGAGGACGAGAAGATGGAGGACTTCCGCCAAAAAAGCCAGAAGCTGGCCCGGGCCAATCAGGAGCAGATCTTCGTGTTCAGCGTGTTCCGTCCGCTGGTGTATATGCTCTATGTCAGCTCGATCCTGTGCCTGTTCTATCTGGGCGGCATGGGTCACCTGAACAACGTCAGCTTTCTGGGTCAGACCATTTCCAGCGGCACCATCGTCACCTTTTATATGTACATCTCCAAGTTCTTCACCCCCATCCAGAACCTGGCCGAGCAGTTCAACTGGCTGCAGTCGGCGCTGGCATCGGCAGAAAAGGTGTTCTCCATCATGGACATCCAGCCCAGGATGCAGGATGCCCCCGATGCCATTGAGCTGAACGAGGTGAAGGGCGAGATCGAGTTCCGGGACGTGTGGTTCAGCTACGTTCCCGGCGAGTGGGTGCTGCAGGGCGTTTCCTTCCATGTGGATGCCCGCCAGACCGTGGCCTTTGTGGGTTCCACCGGCTCCGGCAAGAGCACCATCCTCTCCCTGATCTGCCGGAACTACGAGTTCCAGAAGGGCCAGATCCTGATCGACGGCATCGACATCCGCAAGATCAAGATCTCCTCCCTGCGCAGGCACTTCGGCCAGATGCTGCAGGACGTGTTCCTGTTCTCGGGCACCATCCGCTCCAACATCGTCCTGCGGGAAGAGGGTATCCCCGACAGCGAGATCATGGAGGTCTGCCGCTACGTCAATGCCGACAAGTTCATCAACAAGCTGGACCACGGGCTGGACGAAGAGGTGCGTGAGCGCGGCAACAACTTCTCCGCTGGGCAGCGGCAGCTGCTCAGCTTTGCCCGCACCATCATCCATAAGCCCAGCGTGATGATCCTGGACGAGGCTACCGCCAACATCGACACCGAGACGGAGCTGCTCATTCAGGATTCGCTGGAAAAGATGCGCACCGTGGGCACCATGCTCATTGTGGCCCACCGGCTGTCCACCATCCAGCATGCGGACAACATCATCGTGCTGTCCCACGGTAAAATTCTGGAGCAGGGCACCCACCAGCAGCTGCTGGCCCGGCATGGCCGCTACTACCAGCTGTACACCCTGCAATACCACAAGGCGCAGCTGAACGCAGCCGAATAAACGCAGACAGAAAGGCCGCTGACCTGAGATGGGTCAGCGGCCTTTTCTGTCTGCACCGGGGGTGGAGTTGTCCGCTTCCGGATCGTCGAGGGAGCACAATTAACACTTGCAAAACAGGTGCATCGCTCGTATAATAGAATATGGTAAAATAATAAAAAAGAGAAATGGAAAGGAGGGGCCACAGGATGCAGTGGAGCGATGCGCTCGGCTACGAAGAAGTGATGACCTTTCTGCGCAGTACACCGGCGAACCTCTTTTTCAAGGATACGGAATGCCGTTATCTTTTTATTTCGGACGTTAGGACTTTCTTCCCCTACGGAGAAGGGCAGGAAGAGGATGTGCTGGGCAAGACAGATCTGGAGATCTGGAGCAGCGAGGAACAGGCCCGCTTTTATTATGAGCAGGACCAGAAGGTGCTTGCCACCGGCAAGGGAACCAGCTTTATCACCGAGGTGCCCCGGGAGGATGGGACGGCATACTATCAGATCAAAAAGAACCCCGTTGTGCTGGAGGGAAAGATCATCGGCATCGTGGGGCTTATTGGTGATATCACGGAGCGGGTGCGGCTGGAAAAACAGGCCGAGAACTGGGCCATCCACGATGAACTGACCGGTCTGTATAACCGCAACTACCTGAAGGTAAAGGGTGCCGAGCAGCTGAAGGGAGCCATCATGCCCATCACGATCATTATGGGCGACTGCAATTACCTGAAGCGTGTGAATGATGCCTACGGCCACGAGTACGGCGACCTGCTGCTCAAGCGGGTGGGCCGGGTGATCCGGGAAAACCTGCCGCCTGAGAGCGTGGCCCTGCGGATGGGCGGCGATGAATTCCTCATTGCCTGCAGCCACTTCTCTGCAGAAGAGGCCGAACAGCTGATCGAGAGGCTGCACGGGGAGCTGGCCCGCCAGAGCGACGACCGCCTCAAGCTGGATGTTGCCTTTGGATACCACACTGTGACAGAAGGCCCTTTTGATTATACCGCAGTCTACCATGCTGCCGACCGGGATATGTACCGGAACAAGCGCAAAAACCGCTGATCATACGGACGAAAAAACAGCCTCAGCCCGATCTCCCAAGGGCTGAGGCTGTTTTGGTGATCTGTTACATCAGGGCGGTGAGTACCAGCGCGCAGAGAGGGAAAACGCCATCTGCGGCGGCTTACAGGATCACATTTTTGATGAGCAGGGAAACGCTGCCGTCCGGATCGTGGAGGAACTCCAGCTCGGAATCGGAGTTCAGCAGCTCGGTGGGGATCTTGACCTCGATGCCGTTGGCGGTGCGGATGCTCCGGCTCTCCATCCGGCGGATGCGGGCAGGGGTCACGGTGACAGGGGCGGCTGCCTCTTCCAGCACCTCGCTCTTCTCCACATAGTCATCAAAGGGCACCGCGGCCAGCGGGTATTCCTCGGCCAGCTGCTGGCGCACCTGTTCCACCGATACCTGATTGTCGTTGTCGGCAGCCTGGTTGGCAATGAGCATGGCTACCTGCGCGTCGGCATGAGGCTCGTCCTCATAGGCATCCTTCACAGCCTGTGCGGCGGCCTCCTGAATGGCCTGCAGCTTCTTTTTCTCGGGCTCGGCCTGGGTATACTGGAACACAACAGAGGAGAGGTAGAACTCCTTATGGCCGTCGATGTCGTATTTCTTTTCCAGCAGGCGCATGGAGTAGTCCGTCAGGTTGACAAGCGCACCCTCCTCCACCTTGCCGCTCTGGGTGGGCAGGCAGGCCCGCTGCTGGATGATGGAGTTGACCGGGGCACCTTCCACGGTCTCGGTGTAGTGGGTGTAGCCGTTTTTATAGTTCAGCTTGAGGATGCCCAGCCAGGGCGCGCCGTCCCGGGTGAAATCCACCACGGCCAGGTCCGCCCCGGGGATGGTGGTGTGGGCGTGCATGTAATCGAACAGCACCCCCGCAATGCGGCAGGACAGATCAATGAAATCCTGATTGTGTTCCAGCTCGTTCCGGAAAGCCGAATCCGGCAGGGGGCGGCACTGGCGGATCTCATCGCTGGCCAGCAGCTTTTCGATATGATTCTGTAAGTAGGCGGTCTTTTCGGCAGTCAGCTCCATGCCGCCGCCGCTGAGCACCGGCGCGTCCAGCGTGGTGTCCAGCACATGCAAAATTGCCTGATGGATGATGATCTCCATGGGTCAAAACCTCATTTCCCGGGTGATTGTGATGTTCCTGCCCAGTATAGCACATCCGGAACAAAAAGGCGAGAGGGAGCGCAAAGGCTTGTCAACTGCCGCCTGAGATGCTACAATGGGGCTGACCAAACATCCGGACAAGCCGAAAGGGGAGTGTGTTATGGAATTTCGGGACAAACCGATGCAGAACCTCATCCGCATCAAGGAAAAGGAGATCTGCAAAAATGTGCAGGAGCTGCTGCTGGACGGTGAGCAGATCGTGGGCGCTTACAAGACCGTGCGCGATCAGGCTGTGTTCACCACCCACCGCATTTTTATGGTGGATATGCAGGGGATGACCGGTACCCGGCAGGAGATCTTTGTGCTGCCCTACCGCAAGATCCTGCATTACGGCATCAAGACGGCAGGCTTCGGTGACCCGCTGCAGACCTCGGAGCTGACGGTCTGCTTTGCGGATGAGCACGAGGCAAAGTTCGGCTTCATCGGGCAGGATGAGCTGCTGGCGGTGGCACGGGCCATCAGCCGGTGCATCCTGTAACAGAACAAACGTAAAACGCCCGCTCCGGCTTCTGACCCCGGAGCGGGCGTTTTACATTGCTGTAATATGCGAAAAAAGGAGAATGTCGAAGGGTCAGCAGGCGGCGCGCTCTCTGCGGCCGGCCTCAAGCATGTAGTGCAGAAAGCCGGTGACATCAGCAGGGTCGGTGACAGAGATGTCAAAGCCCTTGGAGGGAGCGTCCATCATCTGGAACAGCTCGGTGGCGGCGCTGTCCTTTTTCAGGTCACAGGTCTCGCCATTGGCCAGGTGCAGGAGCACACTGCCGCGGCTGGCGGCTACCTGCTGCATGAAACGGTCTTTATCAAGATACTGGATGCGAAGCATAAAAATACCTCCCACAAAGAAATGTTTTATTCTGGAAGAGTCTCCCGGGCCAGGCTGCCCGTGGGGAACGCTTCTCGGGAACCGGATCAAGCCGCGCCGGGGGTTGTTTTCCGCCCCCTGCGGTGTTATACTGTGCTTGCTGGTTCTGATGAAATAATACCACGAAACCGGCACGATAGATAGAACAAAAACACCCGATTTGTACAACAAAATCGGCATTGACAAAAAATATTCAAAGTATTGCGGAAAGGAATTGTTCAATATGGCGTTTCAGACAAGCTGTGTCTCTGCTGCCAATATCGTTACCGGGCTGACCTTCCAGCAGGATGTTGTGGCCGATGCCGAGGGGCGGGAAATGGTCCAGCATGGCAGCGCCCTGTTCCCCATTGCCTGCTACGCGGAGAACCTGAAAAGCTATTCGGTGGCCTGGCACTGGCACGAGGAGTTTGAGTACATTCTGGCCATGAAAGGCCCCCTGACGGTGGACGTGAACAAGACCCGGGTGACCCTGCAGACGAATCAGGGCGTGTTCCTGAACTCCGGCATCCTCCACGCGGTGGAGCAGGCGGAAAAAGGGGAGGCCCTGCTTCACTCGGGTGTGTTCCATCCCCGGCTGGTGGGTGGAATGGACACCATCTTCTGGCAGAAGCTCATCCGACCCATGCTCCAGCCGGATGCCCCGGCGTTTTTTCTGCTGGATGAGGCTGTGCCCTGGCAGGCGCAGGTGCTTGCCTGCCTGCGGGAAGCCTGGCAGGCGGTTGCCGTGGAGCCCTTTGATTACGAGAACCGGGTGCGTTACTATCTCTCTGCGGCGCTGCGGCTGCTGAGCACCCAGTGCGTGGGCGGCAAGACCAAGGTCTCCCAGCAGGAGCAGATCGCCGCCGAGCGGATGAAGCAGATGCTCCGCTTTGTGGAGGAGCACTATGCCGAGGAGCTGACCGTGGAACGCATCGCGGCCAGCGTGGCCCTGAGCGAGAGCGCCTGCCTGCGCAGCTTCCGGCAGATGCTGGGCATCACGCCCATCCAGTATGTCAAGCAGTTCCGGGTGGAAAAGGCCGCCGAGCTGCTCCGCTCCACCCGGCTCAAGACGGGCGAGATCGGGATGGAGTGCGGCTTTGCAGATGGCAGCTACTTCATTAAGACCTTCCGGGAGATCAAGCACTGCACACCCAAGGAATACCGCGCAAAATTCTGCTGAAATGTCTGAGATAGGAATAGGAGAAAATGATCCCCATGCAGCACAGTCTGACCCAAGGACCCATTACAAAGAATATCCTGCTGTTTGCCCTGCCGCTGATGTTCGGCAACCTGCTGCAGCAGATGTACAACATTGCCGATACCTGGGTGGTGGGCCGCTTCCTCGGCGCGGATGCGCTGGCGGCGGTGGGGTCATCCTATACCCTGATGACCTTCCTCACCTCGATCCTGCTGGGCCTGTGCATGGGCAGCGGTGCGGCTGTGTCCATGCAGTACGGCAGCGGCGAGACCGAGAAGATGCGGCAGAGCGTGTTCCAGTCCTTCCTGCTCATTGCGGGCATCGCCCTGATGCTCAACCTGCTGGTCTATCTGGGGCTGAACGGCATTCTGTGGGTGCTGCGGGTGCCCGCAGAGCTTTGCCCGCTGATGAAGGACTACCTGTTCATCGTTTTTCTGGGCATTGCGGCCACCTTTTTGTATAACTATTTCGCAAACCTTCTGCGGGCCATCGGCAATTCCGTGGTGCCGCTGGCATTCCTGGCCGTATCAGCCATCCTGAACGTGATCCTGGATCTGGTCTGTGTCCTTGTGCTTGACTGGGGCGTGAAGGGGGCCGCCGTGGCAACTGTCTTTTCCCAGTATGTGTCCGGGGTGGGCATCGGCTTGTACACCCTGAAAAAGTTCCCGCAGCTCTGCCCGAAACGGACAGACTGCAGGTGGGACCGGAAGAACCTTGCCAATATCCTGAATCTTTCGGTGATGACCAGCGTTCAGCAGTCCATTATGAATTTTGGCATCCTGATGGTGCAGGGTCTGGTCAACAGCTTCGGCACGGTCATCATGGCGGCTTTTGCGGCGGCGGTGAAGATCGATTCCTTTGCCTATATGCCGGTGCAGGATTTTGGCAACGCCTTCTCGACCTATGTGGCCCAGAACTACGGAGCCAACCAGCCGGACCGCATCAAAAAAGGGATCCGCAGTGCCGGGCTGACAAGCGCGGTGTTCTGCATCGTCATCAGCGTGCTGGTCTGCGCCTTTGCCGCCCCGCTCATGGGGATTTTCATCGACCCGGCTCAGACCGAGATCATCGCGGCGGGCGTACAATACCTCCGCATCGAGGGTGCATGCTACATCGGCATTGGCGTGCTCTTCCTGCTCTACGGCTACTACCGGGCGGTCAATCAGCCGGGGATGTCGGTCATCCTGACCATTGCTTCCCTTGGCACCCGTGTGGCGCTGGCCTATCTGCTTTCTGCCACGCCGCTGGGTGTTACCGGCATCTGGCTCAGTGTGCCCATCGGCTGGGCACTGGCAGATGCCATCGGCATTGGGTATTATTTGAAGAAGAGAGCATAAAATATCCCCCGCTGCAAAGCGTGTTATGGCACGTCAGCAGCGGGGGATATTGTTTTTTCTGGGGTTTGAGGTGATTCGGGCGGGGGCTTATTCCCCCACGGCGGGGACGTTCTGCATTGTCAAGAGGAGCTTCTGGACATCCACGCTGCCCATGTGGGTGGGCTCCTCACCCAAACGGAGAAAATCGGTCTGCTGGGCGGTAACAGTCTGCCACTGGGGCAGGTCTGCGCCGTTGGGGTTACCTGTCTTGGCAAAGTTGGTCAGGTAATCCACCATCTGAGCGCTGAGGGCGGTGTCCTTCTCAGTGAAGGGCCGCCAGCAGTGAGCCAGCGTGCCGAACCAGTACCACAGGTCGCTGGAATGCCAGGCACCACGGTCATCACCGGGGAGCTGGCGGTCGAAGAACCAGCCATAGCTGTCGGCGTTCCGGGCGCACCAGTCCTGAGCCATCTGGTAGAGGTAGGGCGGAACGATATCCTCGCTGGTGAAGCCGATGAGGTAAGGGATATGGTGCTGTTCGTCGGCAACCAGCGTCTCAGGGCCGGTCTTGACCTGGAAACGGCCATCCACCACGGGCTCACAGCCCATACCCTTGAACTGGGGCTGGGTGCGGACGGCATCCCAGGCTGCAAACAGTCTGGCGGGGGCGAGGGCACGGAACTCGGCCAGGGTGCTGCACCCGGCGGTCTCCATGACCTGCTTCCAGAACGGGTAGTGGGCCTCAGCGGGCTTGGCCGTCAGCATCTGGCTTACGCCGCCGCCGCTGCTCATCACGGCCTTGGAGAACAGCCCCCTGGTGATGGGGGAGAGGACGAGCTGCTGGACGCTCATGGCACCGGCGCTCTGGCCCATGATAGTGATGTTGTTGGGATCGCCGCCAAAGGCAGCGATATTGGCACGCACCCACTGCAGAGCCGCCAGCTGATCCAGAAAGGCATAGTTGCCGGTGGATCCGGCCTCATCAGCCAGCTCGGGCAGGCAGACAAAGCCCATGGGGCCGAGCCGGTAGTTGATGGTCACAGCCACGCAGCCTTTGGTGGGCCAGACAGGGCCGTCGAAGTGTTTCTCGTGGCCGCAGCCGCCGGTAAAGCCGCCGCCGTGAATGTAGAAGATGACCGGCAGCTTGTCCTCGGGGGCTGCGCCAGCAGGGGCCCAGATGTTCAGGAACAGGCAGTCCTCGCTGTAAGTATACGTTTCGCCCTTGCGGAACTCGTTGTAGTAGAAGGCTTTTCCGGGTGCGGCGGCTTCGTCATAGAAGGCGCGGGGCTGGTAACAGCAGGCACCGTATTGGGTGGCATCGTAGACACCGTCCCAGTGGGTGACGGGGATGGGGAACTCCCACCGCCCGGCGGTGGCGTAGCGAATGCCCTTGTAAGCGGCAATGCCCGGCCACTGGCAAGCCGTGCCGGAGATCACGCCGCAGGGCGTGGTGCGCTCAAAGCTCATGGGGGAAACCTCCTTGTCTTACTCCGCCGCTTTCAGGCCCCGGATGTCCTCGCCCGCAAACAGGCAGGGGACAAAGGAGGAAAGGCGGCTGGAGATCTTTTCGGTGTATCGCTTTTCCAGCAGGGAGCCATCCGCAATGTTGGTGGTGACGATGGTGGGCAGACCGGCTCCCAGGCGGTTGTTCAGCAGGCTGTAAAAAGTGGTGATGAAGTAGGGGGTGACGAACTCGGTGCCCAGATCATCCAGGATCAGCAGGTCGGCAGCAGAGGCGGTGCGCAGCAGGGTCTCGGCATCCTCGGAGGAGTCGAAGCGGGCGTTTTCCAGCTTGCCGAAGAAGTCTGGGCTGGAAACGTAGATCACGTCAAAATCCTTTTGCAGTACGATGCCCGCAATGGCAAGGGCGGCGTGGGTCTTGCCCAGCCCCGCATTGCCAAAAAGCATCAGGCTCTCGCTGTTGTGGTCGAATTCCTCAGCGTAGCTGCGCAGATCCTCCAGCAGGCCGCCCATGTAGGTGCGGACAGGCTCGCCCAGCTTCTCGTCCATGGTGTTGGGGTAGTACCGCAGCTCCATGGTGTCAAAACTGGAAATGGACAGGCTGGACAGCGCCTCGATCTCCTCCCGTCGCAGACCCTGCATCAGCTTATGAACGCAGGTGCAGGTGCGGCCCTGCACGCTGCCAGTATCCTGGCACAGCTTGCAGGTGAATTTGGGCTCCAGCGCATCCGCAGGGCGGCCGCTGGCGGCCAGCAGGGC
>ULUB01012677.1_pt1 | contig 11586 bp, 11 predicted proteins | sample 1958111 | NCBI WGS metagenome assembly ULUB01 (sample SAMEA4835749, study PRJEB28245) | human gut metagenome | biome: gut microbiome; material: fecal sample | place: Denmark | collected 2008
AGCTGGTATTTGTGACCTTGGTGAAAGGGATTGTATTCGGCGATTATTCCGGCAATCTTCAAAGCAAAAGCCTCCAATCAGTCAAACGGTTATCTCTTCCTTAGCTTTATTTGCTTCCTCTTTTTCAAGATTTCTTATGTAATTGAACAAATACAGCTGGGCTATACCCTGAGTACCCTCGCAGCACTCAGGCAAGCCGTTCGGATAGTAGTTTTGCATAACTCTTTTTATCCAGACATCTACAGGAAAAGCCTCAGTTTTGTGCATACCGTATAAAAGCACACAGTCGGCAACCTTTGGCCCGACGCCTAAAATTTTCATCAGATTTGCCTTGGCATCGGGATAGTATGCTTTTTTGCATTCATCAATCGACACCTCTCCGCTTAAAACCCTGTTCGCAGCATCGATAACATATTTTGCCCTGAAGCCCGAGCGCAGAAAACCAAGGCTGTCCGTGGTTTCCAAGGCGAGCATTTTGGGCGTCGGGAACTCGCCGTAGTGCTCAAACAGTCTCGCTATTATGCCCTTTATCCTTTGGATGTTATTGTTGCTTGAAAAAATATACGAAACGAGCGCTTCCCAGCCGTCCTGACGCAAGAGCCGCATTCCCTTTGAATATTCGCAGGCGGCTTTTAAGGTCGGGTCGGACGAGTAAATCCGCTTCAGCTCGGAATAATCGGTTCCGAGGTCGAAGTAGTTATACCATATGTTTCGAAAATCGTCCTCAGAGGTGTTTTTTAAAACGAATCTGCCGTTTGAGCCGGCTATCGTCAGCGGTGTATTCAAATAATAACCGCTGTATTCATTTTCACCGGTCTTATACCACCTGAACGCCTGACCGCAGTCCAGAGTTTCTGATAGGATCAGGTTTTCTTCGTATAAAACAATATCGTTTCCGCTTACTTCGTATCGCATGGAATTTGCTCCTTAATATAAACTAATATAATTATACATCCCGAAAAGAAAAAAGCAAGAGCCATGTTTTCACTGAAGAAATATACTATGCCATTCGACAGCGTTTTGATTGACTATGCAGGCTTGGCGGTGTATAATAAAGTGGTTATAATATGCAAAGAGAATGCGCAAGAGTGAGGTGGGCTTTTTTATGGACAAGGATCCGTTTAAGGAATATTTAAAGGAAGCAGAATCCGACAAGTTTCAAAAGGGCTATGCATGGAGCACAGCTATAGGACTTCAGGCTGTGGATGGTCTTAAGCCTTCGGAATATTTAATCCACACAGCGATGAAAAATATTGAAGGTGTAATCACTCTTAAAGAAGCTCAGGCCCTTGTTGATGGCTATTATGAGGAAAAGCGTGAGCGTTTACCCGATGACGGCAGGGCAGAAGAAGCCGACAAGGTATCGTCAAGAATAGCTGAAATTTTGCTTGAAACAGCTTTTTCGTTTTCGCCGAACGAGTATATATCCATCCACCGCAAGCTGTTCCGTGGGATTTACAGTCACGCCGGAAGGATAAGGGATTATAATATAACTAAAAAAGAATGGGTATTAAACGGCGCAACTGTTATCTATGGCAGTGCTTCTGAGCTTAAAGCAGCCCTTGAATATGACTTTATGCAGGAGAAAAACTTTAGTTATAAGGGTCTTTCAATGGATGAAATCATTTGCCATCTTGCTGATTTTGTTTCAAGGCTGTGGCAAATCCACATATTCGCTGAGGGCAACACAAGAACAACCGCTGTTTTCTTTATAAAATATCTGAGAACCTTAGGCTTCTCAGCAACAAATGAGATATTTGCTAAGAATGCATGGTATTTCAGAAATGCGCTTGTCCGTGCTAATTATACAAATCTTAAAATCGGTGTTCATGAAACAACCGAGTATCTTGAGATTTTCCTTAAAAATCTTTTACTGAACGAGAAAAACGAGCTTCACAACCGAAATCTGCACATTAACGCACCGTTCAATATGAAGCAAGAAGACATTCGGGGGCAAAAAGTAGACATTGATGGTTTAAAAGTAGACATTGGCGAACAAAAAGTAGACATTCAAGCGAAAGAAACGGACATTGACCGTCTGCTTAAACGAAGTCCAAGGGAATTTTCTGTTAAGACGACAGTTCACATCTATAGATTGTTTGAAAGCTTTGGCTCAGGCGGAATATTTGGCAGGAGCGATATTATCAGGCTTCTTGAGCTGAAGGAATCGAGTGCTTCAAAGCTTATTTCAAATCTTGTTCAGACCGGTATTATAATCCCGGTATCGGGGCACGGAAAAGGCAGATATAAATTTAATATAAGTGACTGAATTCAAAAATAAATTTTCTCCACAAGTTTTTGTGAGGGGCATGAATATAAATTTTAATGATGTTGTATTAAACCAAAAGGAGGCGTTTGAATTTGGCGGCAAAGACCGAAAACCGCATCATTGCGGACAACCGTCAAGCAAGGCATGACTATTTTGTCTTAGAAGCGTTGGAGGCAGGAATAGAGCTTAAGGGCACGGAGGTAAAATCTATACGCTGCGGCGGTGTAAATCTAAAGGACAGCTGGTGCGAAATCAAGGACTATCAGATATATGTCAACGGTATGCATATCAGTCCGTACGAAAAAGGAAATATTTTTAACCGTGACCCGAGACGTGTTAGAAGGCTTCTTATCCACAAGTCTGAAATCAGGCGTCTGTTTGATAAGGTTAGACAGGAAGGACTGACGCTTGTGCCGCTCAAGCTTTATTATAAGGGCTCGAGGGTAAAAATGGAGTTGGGACTTTGCAAGGGTAAAAAGCTCTATGACAAGCGAGACGACATGGCGAAAAAGCAGGCTCAAAGAGATGTGGAGAGAGAGCTTAAGGATAGGAGCAGGTAGACGTAAGAAGATAAGACAGAAGACAGAAGAGTTAAGAGTGAAGAACGGTGATGCCACGCTTTGCGTGGCGGATTTTTACACAGCTCGCTTTGCTCGCTGCTTGTCGTGCTTCGCCGACATAATTTAACGTAAGCAGTAAAAATTATTCATATCTAACTGAAAGGCAGGTATAAAAATGGAATTTAAAGAGCTATTATTCAAACGCAGGTCGGTAAGGTCATTTAAACAGCGCAGACTCACTGAGGACGAGATTAATTACATACTTACAGCCGCCGTAAACGCTCCGAGTGCGTGCAACTTTCAGTCGTGGCATTTTATATGTGTGACCGACCCTGAAACAAAGGAAAGATTCAAAAGCATCTGCGCTGACTGGGTGTCTGCTGCACCTGCCGTATTCGTAATATGTACAGACTCAGAAAAGATAGACGAAAGGTGTCAGGACAAGGCAAGGTCATATAAATTTGCCGTTCAGGATACCGCTCTTGCAATGCAGAATATGCTTTTGGCAGCTGCTGACATCGGCTTAGGAGGATGTATAATCGGAGCTTACGACCAGGAAAAGTGCGTCAGTGAGCTTAACATCCCCGAAAAGTATCTTCCCGTTGCGCTTATGCCGATAGGTGAGCCGACTGCCGAAACACCTGCAAGGTCAAGAAAGTCAATAAAGGAAGTGACCACATTTATCGGCGATTCGCCGGATAAGGCGGACGAGCCGAGGGAAAAAGAACCGTTTGAGCTAAGACACGCATGGCTTCCGAACGCAGTTTTTGACGACCTTGGTCTGCCGAACTCAACATTTAACAATATAAACCTGTCAAGTTCAAAATTCACCGATATTAACCTATCAGGTTCAAGCTTTGAAGACATCAATTTTGCCGAGTCAAGCTTCGGCGGACTTAATCTGTCGGAGACGAAGTATCAATGTGTTATGCTTAACAATTCCGAATTTAAAAATGTTGAGCTTAAAAACGCAAGCTTTGTCGACTGCGATTTCAGCGGAGCTGCTATCGACGGAATAAATATCCTTGACGCTATAGAAAAATACAAAAACAACAACTAAGTGAAAGTCTGTGCCGTAATGAATGAATGCAAATTAAGAATCGCCCCCGTGAGCGAGCGCAATAAGTGTATAGAGCTCGCAAATTTATGCTTCGGCTTTAATTTTCGCACTCTCCTGCCCAAGGCATATGCTGATAATCCGTGCATGAATCCAACACACTATGTTGCCGACGACAACGGTGATTTTAAAGCACTTGTCGATGTCTTGCCTGAGCAGCTCACAGTCGGCGACATTGTGCTTAAAACCGGCTATGTCGGTTCGGTATGCGTACATCCGGAAAGCCGCAGTCAGGGACTTATGAAGGGTCTGATGGCTATGGCAAATGACGGAATGCGTGAAAACGGCACAGACATAGCGTTTTTAAACGGAAACCGTCAAAGATATCAATACTACGGCTATCATCCTGCCGGAAAAACATATTCATTTTGGATTTCCGGCGACAATTGGGCACACGCATTAAAAGATATCAATGCTGACGGCATAAGCTTTGAAGACATTTCCTCCGGAACCGAGCTTGAAGCTGCTGCAAGGAAATTATATCTGTCAAAGCCGGTGCATTTTTCAAGAAACGACTTTGCAGTTGTATGCCGTTCGTATTATACAAGACCTGTCGCTGTACAAAGAAACGGCAGCTTTATAGGATACATCGTCACAAACGGCGAAAACAACTGCTTTTCGGAGGTCTGCTTTAAAAACGCCCTTGACCTTGACTGCACTTTAAAGGCTTGGATGCCTAAATTCAACGTCTGGGGAATAAATATCTATCTGCCCGAATGGGAACGTGATATAATACGCCATTTGGCTGTCTATGCGTCCGGCATGGGACGTCAGGCGTCGGTTCAGGCGAGGATTTTCAACTTCAGGCGTGTTGCGGAAGCGTTTTTAAGTGTCAAAGCTAATCACAACGCTCTCAGCGACGGCAAAATGGCATTTGATATAGACGGCGAATGCTTTGAGATAACCGTTTCAGACGGCAAGCTAAGCGTTACCGACGCAACAAGCGAGTATACAATAAAGCTAAGCGCATATGAAGCAAACAGGCTTATGCTTCTGCCGTTTGAATATGAGGGAAAGATAAAAACGCCGTATGGATGGTTTCCTTTGGGAGTATATGTGGCACCGAACTCGCCTGACGCATTTTAACGAGCCGAGCTTTTCGACAAGTAACTAAGCGGTGTCGGCTTCGCCGACGAATTTGAAGTAGTTTGTTAGTAAGGAAAGCTCCGACGTAAACCGCAGCTGAGTGAAAGCGAAGCCATGCTCGGCTGCGCCTCGCTCCCGTCTGCTGCGCAGCCGGTACGGCGTCTCTTCGAGCCGCCTATGGCTTCGCCCCCATCCAATGTTAATAAACGCATAAAATAAGCGCTCGCTTTATCACAAAAGCAAGCGCTTATTTTTGTCAAAACTAAATAAAATCCTCGTCACCGAAAAATCAATAAGCATAAAAACATCTGAGAAATACTGCACAGACAAAGCAATTTCACTCTTTTCCGAAAAGCAATACCTTTACCTTGCTTCGCTTATCTCAAGAAGCTTTTGCTTCATCTCGTTTTCTATTCTTTGAAGCTCAGCTTCTGCGGCTACTCTCTTTTCCCTGCCGTCCTGCTGAATCTTCATAACCTCGTCCAAGGTGCTGATAAGCGTCTGGTTTGTTGTTTGCAGAGCTTCTATGTCAACAATTCCTCTTTCACTTTCCTTGGCGGTTTCAACTGTCGCAAGCTTCAATGCAGCAGCGTTGCGCTTGAGCATTTCATTTGTCATATCGCTGACAGCACGCTGGGCTGCGGCTGCTTCCGTTGAATGATTCAGTCCTATGGCTATAACCATCTGACTCTTCCAAAGAGGAATGGTGTTTACAAGCGTCGATTGAATTTTATCGCTCATAACGACGTTGTTGCCCTGAATGAGCCTAATCTGCGGAGCCATTTGCAGAGCTACCATTCTTGTCAGCTCAAGGTCGTGAATCTTCTTGTCAAAGCGAGCGCACATCTCGGAAAAATCTCTTGCAAACTGAGCGTCTTCTGGCAAACCGCTCTGCTCAGCCTTGGCAATGTATGACGGCAGCTCGTTTTCCTGGGCTTCCTTGAGCTTTTGCTTTCCTGCAAGGATATACATAGAAAGCTCCTTGAAGTAGTTGAGGTTGATTTCATAGAGCTTATCCAAAACCGCAATATCCTTTAAAAGCGTCACCTGATGCTGCTCTAAAGCTTCGCTGATTCTGTTTACATTGACCTCAGCCTTATCGTACTTTGCCTTTATATTTGAAAGCTTATTTGAACCCTTCTTAAACAGACCCAAAAATCCCTTGGTTTCATCATCGTCAAAGTCCTTAAGCTCACCGACAACCTCTGTGAGCATTTCGCCTATTTCGCCCATATCCTTAGTGCGAACATTTGAAAGTGCGGTATCAGAAAAATCTGCTATCTTCTTTTGACATCCTGCGCCGTACTGCAAAATCTGCTGAGTATTGGTCAGATCTATCGTCTTGGCAAAATCGTCGACAAGCTTGCGCTCCTCAGGGGTCAGCTCTGCCTTCATGTTTTCAACAACGTCAGTGACGGCTGCCGCAGTCTCCGCAACTGCTGTCGTCTCATTCTGCTCAGGCTGCGAAAGTCCGTCTAAGGTTAATGACGGTGCTTGATTCAACATATCATCTAAATTGCTCATTTTCTATACCGTTCCTTTCATAATTGTCTTCAGTAAATAAAGCTCTGATATTCATATTAATGATGCCGTCCCCGACATCATCAGCATCAGCATAAAATATTTGCCGCAGGTGAATAAGCCGCCGAATAACATATTATAAATCCTTACGATACCTATCAGTTATCTAAGCCGCTGCGCTTATTTTTAAACACCTGCTCGTTGGTAAGACCCTCCTTGGCAAGCATTGTTTGCAGCACCTGAGCGTCTGTCGCCGCATCAAAAGCAGCGTCCTTAAACAGTCTGTTTAAAAGCTCGCTGAAAGCGTCGTTAATAGTGTCAAGAGTTCGCTCAATTTCATGCTTTGCTTCGACTATATCGTCCCCCTGAACGCTGAGCGAATCAAACTCCTCATATGCGCCAACAAGCTTTAATGTCATCGGCAGGTAATAGTCCATGAACTTATGCATCTGTCCCTTTTGCTCAGGATGCTCTTTAAGGCGTTCGAAAATGTCTTTAAGAAGTCCCTCAAGTCTAAACAGCTTAAGAGATATCTCCTCGCCGGGAATATTCTCGTTCATCTGCCTAAGGCGCTTAATACAGCTCTTTCCCTCGGCTATCATCGTGTCAAGCTCCCTGTCCTGACCGGCTGATGACTCAGCAGCAGTATCGGCGCTCTTTTCAGACGCTGAAACGCCTGCACCGACTGTCGACTGCATTTCAATGCGGCGCTGTTTATCAAGCTCAAGGTATTCATTATAAATCCTGTCGTCAAGCATCAGACAGTCGTTTTCCTTACTGAGATGACCCTGTGGGAAAAAGCCCCGCTTGATCAGCTTTTTTATCTCCTTTAACGCCGTCTTGACCTTAATATTCAGTCTGACGGCTATATCCTCAATGTTACTATAGCCTGTTTTTGAACAGATATTATAATATTTCTCTGCCTTTGACAAAAGCTTGCGCTTCCTATGTCCGGCAAAAAGCATTATAGCTGAGCCTGCCAATAAAACAACGCTCGCCTGCACTCCGATATTAAATAAGGCTATTCCGGTTACGCCTGTCACTATCTTAAAAGCTAACAGCGAAAGAAGTCCGAATCCCAAACCGATTCCGCCGAATACGGAAAACAAAACTCCTGCGACGCTTCCCACACGGTTAAACTGTGCATTAACTACTCTGCCCTGCATAGGCTTATTCTTTTCCAGCTCACGCTGCCGCTTAGCCTCCTCGGCTTGCTTTGCCTTGTTCTCCCTTATCCACTTTTCTGTGAAGGTTTCCTCCTTCGGAACATAATAAGCTTGTGTTGATGTTCCGGACGAGCTGCTCGCATTTCCGCCGGATTTTTGCCCTGACTGTGCCGACGACGCCTGCTTTGACTCCGATGAGCCGTTATCCGACTGCGGATACCCGAAAATGCTGTTTAAAGCACCGGAAACCGTATCGGTAAAACAATCTCCGAGCTTTGTAAAATCACCGGTTTGAAGCGATTCAGTAACAGCGTCCCTAATCTCGCTTCCGATATCGCTCCATTTAATGTTATCGCTCATCACACATCACCTCACATAAAAACCGTTTTATTCTTCGCCGCCGTGCAGAGGGCGGCAGGAATTAATTTTTTAACTTGCTGTGAATAAAATGTTACATTATATTATAATGCCGATTGACGTTAATTGTCAAGCAGCGAAATGTTAATTATTGATATTTTCGATTGAAAAATAGTTTGAAATTGTAAAAATATTCAATGGTGTTTTGCTTGACAACACTTCCGTGATAAAGTATAATACATTATACAGCATCGCAAAGAAATTGCCGATTAATGCACTTCGCAAGAATGATGTAAAACTTCTCGACTGCGAATTTTCACTTTTACAGGTCGTAAAAACAAATCATCAGCGATTTCACTAAAAAATAAACGGGGGCGTAAAGGTTTCGACGGGGATTTTGAGGGCAAATAAGCGAGTAGAGAAAGCGTCAATCTCTTTAAACGGCGCAAAATTTTAATTTTAAACGACAATAATAGTTTAGAATTGGCTGCTGCTTAATAGCGGCCCGTCCTGCCGATGAGTACTGCGGCATCGGTTTGGGCGTCGTTTAGCAGTGAACGTTCTTAGGCAACTCCGGTAGCCTAAGAACGAATAACCGGATACTGATTCCAGTCGCCTGCTTGCCGGCTATTGAAATCGGGAATGCTGATGACAAGCTACACTCGTAGAAAGTTTTCCTAAGGAGTTTTCGGACACGGGTTCGATTCCCGTCGCCTCCACCAATTTAATCGCTGGTCGAACCCCGGAGCAGTTCGAACGGCTATCATCTGCTCCGACATAAAAAGCTTACCACAATGGCAAGTTCTTTCAATAATATCCCTTACACAAAGAGCTTGTTATATGCCTTGAATATGAGGAAGGAGTGAAGTTCAATGAAGCAGTTTTGGGAAGAATCATGGAAAAATATCGATATCAGTCGTGTGGATGAATATATAAACCGAACAAATATAGAGCCTTCATCAGATATAATCATTGATTATTTAAAAGAGTGTCAAGCTAAAACTGTATGTGACGCCGGATGCGGATGCGGCGCATACTCATTGAAGCTTGCTTTAAACGGCTTTAGCGTTTCCGGCTTTGATATATCATCAGACGCTGTCAAAATATCAGAAGAATTGATGTCATCTAAACATATAAACTACGGAAGCTTTGATACATATGATGTTCAAAAAACAAACTATGCTAACGGTCAGTTTGACGCTGTTGTATGCCGAGATGTAATAGATCATATGACTTTTGCAGACGGAATCAAAGCAATTAATGAGCTTTTCAGAATTGTTAAAATTGGCGGTTCCGTTATTTTGACTTTGGATATCTCGGATTCCGAATATGAAACAGAACCTCACTTTGTAAACACCGATGGCGACTACTTGTATACCGACGGCAAGTGGAACGGAATGGTTTTTCATCCTTACACCGCAAACGCCATATCAGAATTAGTACAGGTCGGAAAAGCAGTGAAGGCTATATCTGATACTGACAGAATTATTGTAGTTATTGTGAAATAGGGCTTTATACTTTCATCCCCTTCGACAGCATTCCAAAAGAACCATACATTTAAACATAAAGCCGAAGCGTGCCAAGTACACAGCACGATTCGGCTTTATATTCATTAGTTCAATCCAAAGCTCACTTGCAGGGCGTTGTTGATTCTGTCCATAGAGGTTTGATCCAGAACTCCCATGCGCTCTTTAAGCCGCTGTTTGTCTATGGTTCGTATCTGCTCCAATAGCACCACGCTATCCTTTGCAAGACCGCAGGAGCTTGAGTCTATCTCGATATGTGTAGGTAGGCGGTTCTTTTCACGCTGACTTGTTATTGCGGCGGCTATCACCGTCGGCGAGTGCCTGTTTCCTACGTCATTTTGAACTATAAGTACCGGTCGGACGCCGCCTTGTTCCGAGCCTACAACAGGGCTTAGGTCGGCATAATAGATTTCTCCCCTGTATATTGACATTGTGCACAACTCCTCGATAGGATTTATTTTGATAGTATTGTTGACAAGCCGTCTGCAAATTATACTAATTGCCGCATGAAAAGTGTCCGAAAAAATCCATCTGATATGATCCTGTAGATTTTCGTGTATACACCATCATCGAATATCAGTATTATTCTGCCATCCGGGGAGAATACTCGTCTTTATAATACTTTATCATCAGGCAATCGCTGTTGTACATAAGGCGTTCACGGTCTGCAAATATCGGCGACAACAGTATAAGCGTTTTCTGACGCTTACCCTAACTGCTGCAAATACCGTAAACACTCGGTCAATGCACAATTCAAAGTAATTAAAGACAAGTATAACGACTTCATATTGCATAGTATGCCAAAGCGAGCTATATGTGACTTCGACTGTGCGCATATGCCGACCGCTTAATCGTGCCAACGGGTCAGATATTAAGGGATATCCTAATCGGTTACAGCATTATGGCACTGATATGCACCTAATCATCGTGTAATTTTGAATAATAAATTGCCGAGGGCTGGGCGCAGGCACAAAGCACGCATATAACTCCGATTTGCAAGATTTCCGGCATTTGCAGCGACTTCAACGTGCAACTACTATAAATCATTAAGGCTAAATAAACAGCTCTCCCTATCAACGATCTATTCGCCGATAAGGAGAGCTGTTCAATTCACCATAGATTGCTCATTGCACTTCACTGAATACATCAACACATTCGACAGGCTCTTCAACCGAGATAATCATACCGGTCTGAACTACAACATCAAAGCTTGTGATGCTTTTAGCATATTCCTCAGCCTGTGCTATACTATCACAGTTAAACATTATAAATATAGTATTCTTGCCTATGCCGACGCCGCCAATCGCTTTTTCAGCTTCTGTTTTGGGATTCTCCATCAGTTCAGATATCCTTTTATTCTCAAGGTAGATAGCACTGTAGGAGCATTTTGCTTCAACAAATGTGACATCGGTGATGTCGATAATATCAGAAAAGTACTTCTTTTTCTGCTCATTAAGCCCCACAACTGCTATTTCCAGACCGCCGTCATCACCAAACCACATACCGCCGTAGAAATCGGGATAGTTCATATCATCGAACTCACTGCTCTTGCCGTCTTTTGACCATATGCTCATCAGCTTGTTATACTTATTAGTAGAAGAATCTTTCCTTGTCTCAGGATTGGTGATGTATACGAAATATTCCGTTCCATCCGGCTCAACTACGCTGAAAGCACACATTTGAACCGCCATAAGAGCGACAAGTATGATCGATATTATTATCGACGGCAATCTATTTACTCTCATTTATATAGCTCCTATCTTAGTGGTATATTGTAAGATCTTAAGCACATAATGATGACTTTGCCGTTGTGAAGCTAACATTGCTTAAGATATTTATATCATATCACAAATTAATATTAATGTCAACAATTTACTATGTTATCTTACAAAAAACATCCGCAAAACATATAGCTGCCTGCATTCATTATTAGAAATATAAAAAGCAGTAAATCTATTGACTTACTGCTTTATGGCTGCCTCTG
>ULUB01074148.1_pt1 | contig 11547 bp, 10 predicted proteins | sample 1958111 | NCBI WGS metagenome assembly ULUB01 (sample SAMEA4835749, study PRJEB28245) | human gut metagenome | biome: gut microbiome; material: fecal sample | place: Denmark | collected 2008
GGAATATGTAATATCTTTATAAACGAAAATATGCCCACGGAAATAACCGCCAAAACCGCCTGTAAAGCTGCATTTATGCCGAAAGACGTATTCGCCTCGCTTTTGTCGCAGGACAACGTTTTGATGTATCGATATGTCAGGCTGTGCAACGAAAAGATGATTTACCTCGCCGAAAAGCTGCGGCTTATGTCAATACAGGGCTGCAAGGAGCGGCTTGAGTTTTGGCTCAGACAAAACAGCGCAAACGGCGTAGTGACGGTTAAGCTTTCCAAGGACGACTTAGCTAAACGGCTGGGTATATCAAGGGCAAGCTTATTTCGGGCACTTTCACAGCTCGAGCTGAGCGGCATAATCAGCTGCTACGGTGCAACAATAGTCTTAAACAACGCAAACTGAAAGGAAAACGTAAGTCTATGAAAAAATTTTTATCAATATTTTTATCCGTTATAATGCTGCTCTCGCTGGTTTCCTGCGGCAATAATCCGAGCGAGCCGAACTCAGTTCAGACCGACAACACTCAGGATTCAGCCAATCTTCCCACTGACGGCGAAAACGCAGGCGCTGACCAAGGCGAGTTTGTTCCCGTCGACATCACAGTTGCATCCTTAAAGGGTCCGACAACCATGGGCATGGTCTCTTTGATGGATAAAAGCGAAAACTCTTTGACCGAGGGAAAATATAACGTCAGCATCTACGGAACAGCCGACGAGCTTGTCCCCCTCATAGTCTCGGGAAAGGTCGACATCGCAAACGTTCCCTGCAACTTAGCTTCTGTTCTGTATCAGAAGACCGAGGGCAAGATAAGCGTTTTGGGAATAAACACTCTCGGGGTATTGTATATCGTTGAAACAGGTGATACAATTAAGAGCGTTGAGGATTTAAGGGGCAAAACCATTTATTCAACCGGCAAGGGCACAACTCCCGAATACGTTTTGAATTACATTTTAAAGAGCGCAGGAATTGACCCGAGCACAGATGTAACCGTTGAATTTAAATCTGAGGCGACAGAGGTTGCAGCTATGCTTGAAAACGCCGAGAACGCAGTAGCCGTTCTGCCCCAGCCCTATGTAACCATTGCAATGACTAAAAACGATAAAATCAGAATTGCGCTCGACTTAACAGACGAATGGGAAAAGATAGACGGCACACAGCTTGTAACAGGCGTTACAATCGTAAGAAACGAATTTCTTGAAAACAACAAGGATGCAGTTTTAAAGTTTATGGACGAATATGCCGAGTCCGTCAAGTTCGTAAATGAGAATAACGACGAAGCTGCTGCACTCGTCGGAAAATACGACATAGTAGCCGAGGGCGTAGCTAAAAAGGCTCTGCCGTACTGCAACATCGTATCCGTAACCGGAGACGAAATGAAGCAAAGCATTGAAAACTACCTGAATGTTCTGTTTGAAAGCGATCCTAAATCTGTTGGAGGAAAACTTCCGGATGAAGCCTTCTACTACATCGAAAAATAAGAAAACCATCTTAAATATTTCCGCTGTTGCCTTCTGGATTTTGGTCTGGGAGGCTTTAGCGGTTTTTATTAACTCCGAGCTGATTATAGCGTCGCCGATTCAGGTTGTTAAAAAGCTTGCTTCGATGGTAGGCGATTTATCCGTGTGGAGGTCTACCCTTTTCTCGCTATCAAGAATAGCCTTGGGCTTTGTATCCGCGCTCGTTTTAGGTACAGCGGCGGCGATATGCTCGGCGAGATTTAAAGCAGTTAAGGCGCTGTTAGCACCGATTACGGCAGTCATTAAGTCAACTCCGGTAGCTTCATTCGTTATACTCGCAATCATTTGGTTCGGAAGCAAAAACCTCAGCATTTTCATATCCTTTTTGATGGTCTTCCCGGTTATATACTTAAATCTTCTCAGCGGCATAGAAAATCTCGATAAAAACCTATCCGAAATGGCGGATGTTTATAAAATCAGCGCCGTAAAAAGATTTATATATATACATACGGTTCAGATTATGCCCTTTCTAATCTCCGCCTGCTCCTTAGGGCTCGGTCTGTGCTGGAAAAGCGGCGTTGCGGCTGAGGTTATAGGCATATCGACGGGTTCAATAGGCGAGCGGCTGTATCAAGCCAAGCTTTACTTTGAAACGAGCGAGCTTTTGGCTTGGACTGTGATTATAATCGCTGTGAGTGTCTCGATAGAAAAGCTTGTTATATTCTTGCTTAAGAGCGTCTACACAAGGATTGAAAAGAGCTATAACCGTGAATATGTTCAAAAGCTTTTGGACGCCGAGCCGACATCAAATACTCGCCGTCCGATTACACCGTGCGCAATAAAAACAGAAAACATAAGCAAAGCCTTCGGTGAGCAGACGGTAATAAACGGTCTGACATTAACGATATCGCCGAAGGACAAGCTGAGCATTCGGGGACATTCGGGAGCCGGCAAAACAACTTTGCTAAGAATCATCATGGGTCTTGAAGCACCGGACAGGGGAACGGTAACAGGAAACAACGGCAATGCTTTCGGCGTTGTCTTTCAGGAGGACAGGCTTATAGAAAGCCTGAACCCCATAGCTAATATTTGCGTTGCAGGATGCCAAAGCGTTGCCGAGGCTGTTTCACTGCTCAATAGCTTCGGACTTACGGAGGAAATAATATATAAGCCCTGCAAGGAGCTTTCCGGCGGAGAAAAACGCCGTGCGGCAATAGCAAGGGCACTGTTATGCGATTGCAATACAATTGTAATGGACGAGCCGTTTAAGGGCATCGACAAGGACACGCTTTACAGTCAGGTTCTGCCTGCTGTCAAAAATGCACTTGACGGCAAGACGCTGATTTTAGTCACCCACGACGAAGCCGAAGCCGCATTCTTATGTGATAAGGAATACTGCTTCGAAGCATAAACTAACCCGATCCGAATAATCCGGCTCCAAAGGATTACTCAGATCGGGTTTAATCTATATATCAATATAAAGCGAAGCGCTCATTTCCGTCGGACTAATTTAAGCCCGTATCGTCAGTGATTGTACTTTCTGTCCAAGCTTCTGTACTTGACCGCCCTTGCGACATGGTTGCGGTCTATTACCTCGCTGCCGTCCATATCAGCAACTGTTCTTGCGACCTTTAAAATCTTGTCGTATGCTCTTGCGGAAAGACCCAGCTTGTCAAAAACCTCTCTTAAAAGGTCGTCCGCCGATGACGTCATCGGGCAAACCTCATGCAAAAGGTTTGAAGTCAGCCTCGCATTGCAGGTTATCTCTGTTCCCTTGTAACGCTTGTTTTGAATTTCTCTTGCGCGCTGCACCCTTTCTCTGATAGCTGAGCTTGGCTCCTCCTTTTGAACAGACGATATGCTGCTGTATTCAACCGGTGCGACCTCAATGTGCAAGTCGAATCTGTCCATAAGCGGTCCTGAGATTCTTGAAAGATACTTTGACACCTGCGCCTTAGAGCACACGCACTTTTTCTTAATATGTCCGTAGTATCCGCAGGGACACGGATTCATTGCGCCTACAAGCATTATGCTGCAGGGATATGTAACCGTGCCGGACGCCCTGGATATAGTTACCTTGCAGTCCTCAATAGGCTGACGCAAAATCTCAAGCGTTGTCCTGTCAAACTCGGCAAGCTCGTCTAAGAACAAAAGCCCGTTGTGTGCCAATGATATCTCACCCGGTCTGGGAATTGAGCCTCCGCCGACAAGTCCTGCCGATGAAATTGTGTGATGCGGTGAACGAAACGGTCTTTTTGTAACCAGCGGAGAGTTTTTGTCAATCTGACCTGCTATTGAGTATATGTTTGTCGTCTGTATAGACTCCTCAAAGCTCATTTTCGGCAATATCGAAGGCAGTCTTTTGGCAAGCATACTCTTGCCTGAGCCGGGCGAGCCTATCATCAAAACATTGTGTCCGCCGCAAGCTGCCACTTCAAGCGCCTTTTTAGCAAACTGCTGACCTTTTACATCTGCAAAGTCCAATAAATCCTCAAAATCGCATTCAGCCGGACGATATTTTTCCGTGGCGCAAATGGTCAATTCGCCGCACAGACAGCTCTTTAATTCCTTCAGGGTTTTGACGCCGTATACCTGTATTCCGTCGACAACCGAGGCCTCATACGCATTATCATACGGCACATATATGCGCTCAATTCCTGCGTTCTTAGCAAAAATAGTCATGGGAAGAACTCCGCTGATAGGTCTTATATCTCCTCCGAGCGAAAGCTCTCCGATAAAGCAGCTGTTTTGTGTGCTGTCCTCAGGAATGAGCATGGCTGCACTCATAACCGCAATTGCAATGGGAAGGTCGTTCGCCGACCCGCTTTTCCTGACGTCCGCCGGAGCTAAATTGACAACGACGCTTGCAATCGGAAACTTTATGCCTGCCGAACGAAAAGCAGATTTGATCCTTTCCCTCGATTCCTTTACCGATACGTCGGCAAGACCGACTATATCAAACCTTTCCATTCCCCTGCTTATTTCAACCTCAACGTCCACTCCGAAAGCGTTCATGCCGAAAAGACCGATGCTTTGTATCTTTGAAAACACTTAAATTCACCCCTGCCCCGACTGTTCTTTTGCCGAGAAAATCAATTTAACAGTCAGCATTGTATATTAATGCTATTATACATTAATATCTGAGGTTATTCAACATAAAAAGCCGATTTTTCGGAAATAACTAATTGATAAGCACCGTTTTTAAATCTTAGAAATAATCCGTTTCACATTTTTTCGGCTGAAGCATCAGGCTTGACAATAAGATTTCTAAGGAATCGATTTTATCCCTGCATTCGTCTGATGTCGTCAAGCACCTCAAACCACTCTGAATCTACAACACGTTTTCTTTTTCTCAGGTCATTTAGTTTATCGACATCACGCTCGGAGGATATCATTTGCTTTAGCTTGAGCGAATATTTTTCCAGTGCTTCTGCCTCTTGAGTATATCTTTTTATAAGTTCCTTCAATTTCTATTCTCCTTCATCAATATCAGAACATATGTTCTAACATTAATAATAACATATATTCACAAAATGTCAACAGAAATCAGGGCAAATTATTGGACAGTTACTATTGAAATCAGGAAAAAACTATGTTATACTGATTTTCGGCGTTTTGTGCTTCAAATGCCGAAAGCAGATAGCCCATTCGAATTTAACGATGTATAAAGCAAGGAAAAGGTATAATGGATAAATCAAAAATAGACAGAATCAATTATTTATCAAGAAAAGCAAGAGGAATAGGTCTTACCGATGAAGAGAGAGCCGAGCGTGAGGTATTAAGAAATGAATACCGTGCGGCTGTTGTCGGAAATTTAAAGGATTCGCTCGATTTAATAGATATTAAGGAGCAGGACGGCAGCATATCTCCCCTTAAAAAGAGAGGAAGCTGAGCCGCTTCAAAAAAATGACCGAAGGGTCATATCGAAAGGAATGAAGAAAATGCCGCCCAGACAAAAGCATAAGCTTTTGATACTTCAAAAAATCCTCATGGAGCAGTCAGACGAAAATCACAAGCTCAGCGGACAGGATTTAATAAAAAAACTTGAAGGCTATGGAATAAACGCTGAGCGCAAGACTATATATGATGATATAGCGACTCTTCAGGAAGCCGGTGTAGACGTCGTCACGGAACGGGTCGGGCATTCAAACAACTATTATATTTCATCCCGTCTTTTTCAGGACGAAGAGCTGTTAGTCTTGGCTGACGCTGTTGCATCATCCAAGTTTTTAACTCAGAAAAAGTCAAACGAGCTTATAAAAAAGCTCCAGCAGCTCACCAGCAGGTATAAGGGGCAGCAGCTGAAAAGGTCTATACACGTTGAAAACAGAGTAAAAACCTATAATGAGTCAATCTACTACTCAATAAACGCAATACACGAGGCTATATACCAAGACAAAAAGATAACCTTTAAATACACCGAGTACCGACTCGACAAGAAAAAGCACCACCGCCATCACGGCGAAGTGTATGTCGTTTCGCCTTACAGGCTTGTCTGGGAAAACGACTGCTACTACCTTGTGTGCTACTGCCAAAAGCACGATGAAATCTGCCGCTACCGTGTCGACAGGATGGACAAAGTAGAGGTTTCAAAGGAAGACCGCAGAGTTTTGAGCCGGGGCGAGGAGGAAATAACTCAGGAGCTTATGGGGACATACAGTATGTACGGCGGAACAAAGGAAAACGTCGCCATTGAGATGTCCAACAAGCTGATAAACGTTGTCATAGACCGCTTCGGCGAAAGCGTAAGGCTTCGCCGAACCTCTGAGGATAAATTCTTAGTCAACGTAACCGTTCAAATCAGTCCGACATTCTGGGGCTGGCTTTTCGGCTTCGGAACTGACGCCGAAGTCCTCTCGCCGGAATGGGTGAGAAACGAAGCTCGAAATAAGCTCTCTGAGATGATGTGTCTGTACACTGAAAATTCAGACTCAGACAGCTGAGCAAAAATCATTTAACAGTAATGACGCACTCCGAAAGCAAAGAAAGGAAAAAACACTCATATGATTTCATGGCTTACATCAACATACATCGGCAAGCTTGTCGCAACATTTATTATATCAATGCTGCCCATCGTCGAGCTGAGAGGAGGAATCCCCTATGGCGTAGGCTTCGGGCTGAAGCCGCTTGAAGCATTTATCGCCGCAGTATTGGGAAATATGCTTCCTATACCGTTTGTGCTGCTTTTACTGAACGGAATACTGAACTGGATGAAGCGTCAGGAAAACTTCCTCGGTAAAATCGCCGAGTGGCTTGAAAACAAGGCGTATAAAAACAAGGGCACAATAGATAAATATAAGGCTCTCGGTCTTTTAATATTAGTTGCAATCCCCTTACCCGGAACCGGCGCGTGGACGGGTTCTTTGGTGGCAGTTGTACTCGGCATAAAAAATAAGCTGGCGTTTCCGATAATATTCTTGGGCGTTATTATAGCCGGTGTAATTATGCTCGGTGTTTCATACGGATTTGCGGCGATAATATAGAAATGTAAAGATATAAAACATACAACAACTGAAAATCGACTCGGAATCGCTTAATGATTCCGAGTCGATTTTAATTTTCATTTTCCCTGCTTTAAGTCTAAATAACTCATGACTTCCAAACAGATTTTATAATATTCCCAAGCTTAGGCGAAGTTCCGTAAAGCAGCACACCTACACGGTATATCTTAGCGGCAATGAATCCGACTCCGATTGTGGAGCCTATAAGTATTGCAACCGATATAAGAATTTCATACCACGGCACTGTGCTCATACAAATGCGTGTAAACATTGCCATCGGAGAGGTGAACGGAATAAACGAGCAGACCTTCATAATGGTGTTGTCGATATTTCCGCTTCCCATAGACGCCATAACAACGATAAAAGCAATTATGAACAAAAACGTTATCGGAAGCACCGATGTGTTTATGTCCTCAAGCTTTGAAGCTGTTGAGCCGATGGCGCCGTATAAAAACGCATATATTAAGAATCCGAGAATAAAGAATAAGAGCATATATGCAAATAGGCTTACGGGTATATTGAATATGGAATCAATAATGATATTGTCTCCCCATGCGGACTTGTTGACGTTGTAGAACACCAGTGCCGTGCCGAAAACAGCTATCAGCTGCATCAGTCCTGCGAGACATGAGGCTATAACCTTTCCGAACATCATACTTGTCGGCTTTGCACTGGTTATCAAAACCTCCATAGCCCTTGAACTTTTTTCTATCGCAACGTTGGTCGCAACCATCTGACCGTATAAAAGAATAACCATATAAAGGGCAAAAATCATGATGTATGTATAGAAAAAGTTCTGCATCTGATCCTTGCCGAGGGTAACGGCATTGCATTGAATCTGCGCCGATAAAATCTTTTCTGCCTGCTCAGGCGACATTCCGCCTTGAACCATTGCCGTAACCCTATATACCTCTTGCAGCACTGAATTTGCTGTTTGCATATTAGCGTCGTACATGGAAAGGTTGTTCACATAGTATGTATACGAGTCTAAGCTGTCCATAACAAACGCACACTGAACGTCGCCGGATACGACCTTGGCTTTAACGTCCTCAAGTGAGCCGTCGGCAAGCATTATTGCGTAATCGGGAAATGCTTCGCTGAAATACTGCCCCACCATGCTTGAAAGCTCAGGGTCGTCGGCGTAAATAAGCATACCGGGAAGTACGTCCGGTACTGCTTCTTCATCTGACTTAAACATCGCCGAAATATTCGGGATGAACATCGCTATAGTGATAGCGATAACAAGAAAAACTGTCACTCCGACGAACACCTTGTTCTTAAGATATCCGCTGAGTTCAAATTTGAGTATCTTTCCAAACTGATTCATAAAATCCTCCTACCCTTCCTTAAGCCTGCTCTTCGGCGTACTCGATAAAAATATCGTTGAGCGACGGCTCAAAAACTCTTATCTCATCTATATCATAGTTTTCAACAAGACGCTTCATAACCGATTGCTTATCATCGGGACGTGAAAGCCTGATCATCAAATCCTTGTTATCCGAAACGGCGCAGGATGAACCGAAATCTGCTCGTATCTTTTCGGGACAAACCGAGCTGACAATCAGCTTGTTTCTCGGATAATTTCTCTTTATGTCGTGTAAATCGCCGCTTAAAACAACTCTGCCTGCGTTGATAATCGCTATGCTGTCGCAGAATTCCTCAATATAACTCATCTGATGGCTTGAAAACAGCACTATCTTGCCCTTGCCTATCTGCTCCTTGACAACATCCTTTAAAAGCATGGCGTTAACAGGGTCAAGTCCGGAAAACGGTTCGTCAAGTATAACAATGTCCGGGTCGTGAGCGAGTGCAGTTATCAGCTGGATTTTTTGCTGATTGCCCTTTGAAAGTGTGTCAAGACGCTTGTTTCTGTGCTCACCCATGTCAAGACGGTCAAGCCAGTAATCAACCGATTTAACCGCCGAGCGGTGGCTCATCCCCTTCAGCTCCGCAAAATATGTAAGCTGGTCGATAATAAGCTTCTTAGGATACATTCCTCTTTCCTCGGGGAGATAGCCGAAGCCAACCTTGGCATAGTCGATTTTCTCTCCGTCAAGCAATATTTCTCCGCCGTTTGCCGGGAAAACGTTCATCAGTATTCTTATTGTCGTTGTTTTGCCTGCGCCGTTTCTGCCGAGCAGTCCGAAAGCCTTTCCGCCCTCGGCGGCAAATGAAATGCCCTTCAGCACCTGCTTTTCGCCGAATGATTTATCGATGTTTTTAAGTTCTAACCGCATAATTATTACCGTACCTTTCTGCAAGAGCTGAACATTTTTGCATATTACAGACAAGTTTGAACTGCTGAGCGGTGACATTAGCCATTGCTGAATATGTCGGTAAATTGTAAAGCTGACTTTGCAAAGTCAGTATATCACTCCATATAGTATTTGTCAAGCGTACTTTGCATTTTTTATCTTGAAATAATAAAAAAATCTCCCCGTGAGCGTAAACGGGGAGACGAAAACATGAACAGAGACATCTTTAATATCAGTATTTGCCAAGAAGCTCTTACCCATAATACAAAACAGAGTGCCGAAAAATTGCACTCTGTTTTAATAATATCAGCTTTTTATAATTGTCATGAATCTCTCATTTTTCTCAAGCAGCTTAAACACCGCAACGCCGAGTATGCTGACGCACACAAACTCACCTGCAGCGACCTCTAAGCACGAAATGAAGAACGGCAGCGAAAGAGCCTTGTTAAGCTCAAATCCAACTATAATGCCGTTTGTTATAACCGGCGCAAGCGACGCTACATATATGTTCGGGGATATGTATATAAGCAGCACGGCTAAAACAGTGGCAAGAGTGCCGAACGTTATATCCCAGATGAGCATCGGGCTGAAAAGGTTGGCTATAAAGCACCCTATCGTAAGAGATATGCCGTAGTCCTTTTTGTAAAAGCACAAAAGCATAAGCATTTCCGCCACACGGAACTGAATGTTTCCGTAGGAAATAAAGCTCAAGGACAGGGTTAGCGCAACATAAACAGCTGCGACCATAGACAGTCTGACAATACGTTTGATTGATAAGTTTTTCATATTCACTTCTCCTTGTTTTTTGTACCGTTATACCTTTTGTCAGGAAACGGCAATATGCTCGGGTGGTTATCAAGGAACACCCTGCCTGACATATTATATATCCTTTGTCCGGCGAAGTCAATAGCGGTTTATAATATAAATCTGCGCAGAGAAAAACATCTCTGCGCAGATATTCTTAGAAAATATCAGTTACCGAAGCCGAGCTTCGCCCAATCCTTACTCGTAATCAACAACATCAACCCAAGAAAGCAGGAACTCTCTTTCGTGCTCGTTGCCCTTTACGGACTGAGAAGCAGCTACAATCGGCATCCACTTCTGCACATACTGTCTTGCGGTGTCGCTCTTCTTGCAGAACAATTCAAGGTATTTATTTGCAAGCTCTGTGTCGCCCGAAAGGCAGAACAGCAAATATGTGCGTGCGGCGTCAGCCGAAGCGTTGCCCTGGGTTGCATGGGACCAGTCTAAAATGTAAGCTGTGCCGTCGTCGGAAATAATGATATTTGACGGGTTGAAGTCTCCGTGGCAGAGCTTATTGTGCTTGGGCATTGACTCAAGACGTGTTCTAAGCTCATATCTTGTTGTAGCGTCAAGCTTTGCCTCGCCTATCTTGCGATTCATCTTGTCCTTGAGCTTGTTGAGGTTGGGGCAGGTATGAGACTGGACTTTAATCTGAAGGTCAACAAACATCTCAAGGTACTTGTCGACGTTGTCGGGATCTTCATCCATGATTGCAGCCAACGTCTTTCCGCTGATGAACTGTGAAACTATAGCCCACTTGCCGTCAACGGTGCAGACCTCAATAATCTTAGGAATATTAAGACCTGTCTCCTCAACTCTTGCCTGATTGAGAGCTTCGTTTAAGATGTCAGCCTTGGAAAATTCAGAATCGAATACTTTAACGCATTTGTCGCCGTCACGATAAAGGGTCTTTGATTTTCTGACTGCTATAACATTGTCGAGATTCATAATATAACCGTTCCTTTCTTAAGCTAATTGCAGGCTTTTGCTCAAAGCAAGACCAAAAGCCTGCTGATTTTATTTAACTTACTTGCTTCTCTTTCTTGAATGAGACACCTTTGAAGCGTCAGCATTTGCGCTGAGCATTTCGTTTTCCGGCTGGGGCATTGCTACTTCCTTGAAATGCTTGCCATAGTAAGCGTTGAGATACATCTGCTTTATCTCACTCATGAGAGGATATCTCGGGTTAGCGCCTGTGCACTGGTCGTCGAATGCCTGCTCTACCATGTCGTCAAGTCTGTTAAGGAAGTCTGCTTCGTCTATTCCGTAATCCTTTATAGTCTCCTTGATTCCGACTCTTGCCTTGAGCTTGTTTATTGCTGCAATAAGGTTTTCAAGCTTCTCCTCGTCAGTGTTTCCGCCAAGACCCAAAGCGTCAGCCACTTCGGCATATCTTGCCAATGTGTGAGGATGGTCATACTGAGAGAAGGTTCCCATCTTAACAGGCACTTCAGCCGAGTTGAATCTCAAAACCTCTTCAATCATCAAAGCGTTGGCAACGCCGTGAGGCAGATGGTGGAATGCGCCGAGCTTATG
>ULUB01069088.1_pt1 | contig 11540 bp, 9 predicted proteins | sample 1958111 | NCBI WGS metagenome assembly ULUB01 (sample SAMEA4835749, study PRJEB28245) | human gut metagenome | biome: gut microbiome; material: fecal sample | place: Denmark | collected 2008
CCACTACGCTTTCAAATCTAACTTTTGGGGGTCACCACACAAAACAGGGGAGTTTTTATATCAAATTTTCTTTTTTCTTATAACTGAACCATCAGGAATTTTTACATCACTCTTCATTGTAAGTCTTTGCATTGGATGCGGTGCGGCATCAACGGAATTTCCGTATTCGTCAGTAAGTGAAACACACTTTACATTGAACGGAATACCGCTTGGCGGCAGTACATCGAGTGTATCGCCCACAAGAAATTTGTTTCTCTGTGTAATTTCTGTTGTGGTGTCGTCAATCGACTTTTCGCAAACAGCAACCACATCATAATGTCTGATGTAACCACCGTTTCCCGTAACCTGTCCCGGTTCTTTGCCAAAGTAAAAGCCTGTATTGTATTCACGGTGGCTTATCTTGTCAAGTTCCTCTTTAATCCAAGGTTCAAGCACATAATTTTCACCGTTAGTCATAAATCCGTCAACAGCATGGCGATAGGCATTTGTTGTAACAGCGGTGTAATAAGCTGATTTTGCTCTGCCCTCAATTTTAAGACTGGAAACTCCTGCTTTTATAAGCTCGGGAATATGCTCAATCATACAAAGATCTCTGGAATTGTAAAGGTATGTGCCGTCCGAATGTTCCTCTACAGGGAAGTACTGACCCTCTCTGTTTTCTTCAAAAAGGTGATATTTCCAACGGCAAGGCTGTGCGCAGTCGCCGTGGTTTGCATCTCTGCCTGTCATATAACTTGAAATAAGACATCTGCCTGAGAACGACACACACATTGCGCCGTGTACAAAGCACTCGATTTCAAGGTCCTTAGGAATTTTTGCTCGCATCTGTGCGATTTCATCAAGCGGAATCTCTCTTGCAAGCACAACTCTTGATGCACCCATATTATAAAGTACATTTGCGGTTGCATAGTTTGTTACGCCTGCCTGTGTTGAAATATGTCTTGCAACCTTTGGAGCGTATTTTTTAGCGGCTTCAAAAACACCTAAATCCGCAATAATAAATGCGTCAACACCACATTCTTGAGCATAGCTTAAATAGTCGGGTAAAAAGTCAAGTTCATTATTTCGTGGTAAAGTGTTGCAGGTTACATATAATTTTGCACCCTTTGCGTGGGCAAGTTCGCAAGCCTGTTTTAACTGTGTATTGTCAAAATTCTTTGATGCAGAGCGCATACCAAACATTTTGCCTGCGAGGAATACTGCGTCTGCGCCAAATGAAAGCGCAGAGTTAAGACATTCCATATCGCCTGCAGGTGCAAGCACTTCCGGTCTTGTAATCATATTATAATCTCCTAATTATTCAATATTTGCAAGATTTTCGTTATGCTCATAAATTGTTGAAGCATAATAAGCGTTACCGTCTTTATCGTGACAGAAGAAGTAGTAATTTGTATCCTTAGGATTGAGCGCAGCGATAATTGCATTCATACCCGGGTTACAGATTTCACCTGCCGGTAAGCCTTCTTTAGAATATGTGTCATATGAACTTTCAAAAGTATCTCTTGCGTCTTCAGGAATATCAGCTTGTGTTCTGTACGGGTAGAATTTAGTAGAGTCAAGACCGAGATACTTAACACCCATATCTTCATCGGCATTAAGACGGTTGTAGATAATAGAAGAAATGTAATACATATCTTCTGTATCGGCAGCCTCTGACTGAATGATTGACGCAACTATCATAACCTGGTCAAGAGTATAGTCGCTTCTGTTCTTCTTAAGCATATCTTCAATGGTTGTTACCTTATCATAACCCGGAACATCCTGTTTTTCGGTAAGTTTTGATTCGTAGTTATTAAGGAAACGATAAATAACATTCTCTGCATCTTCGTTTTCATAGAATGTATAAGTATCAGGATACAGGTAACCCTCAAGTTTGTAGTAACGGTCATCTGCATTTGTAATATCCTTTAAGAATGAATATTCATCGTCAAAATGGTTTGAATTACAAAGCTCAAGGAACTTGTCTTCATCGGCGAGAGCACCTTTTTCTTTAAGTAACTTAGCAATCTCAAGGACATTTCTGCCTTCTGGAATTGTTACTTCAACTGTATCTGTACGGTTTACACTGCTAAGCAAGAAGTTGATAATTGCCTCGTAGTCCAAATTTGTTTTGATGTCATATGTACCCTGTGTAAAATCGTCATCCGCTTTTGTAAATTTTGCAAACAGTTTGAAATAGTTTTTATCATCAATGATATTATTCTTTTCAAGAACAGTTGCAACTGTGTCAAGATTCGGATTTGCAGGGATTTCTATTCTTACATTTTTTTCTTCGGTACGGTTGATAGCGAGCATATCGTCAATGCCTGCCACAAAGAACATACCTGCCATAGCACCGACAATTATAACGGAAACCAACCAGATAACTCTGAAAACTCTGCGGTTACGCTTATTTTTGGCTTTTGAAAGTTTTTTGTCTATTTTCTTTTTCTTTTTTAAAGCCTGCTTAGAATTTTTTGCCATCTGTTCCTTAACATCTTCGCCGCTGTAAGAGTTAAGTTCTTCGGGTTCGTTGTTTCCTGTTTTTGCGGATTCGTCATAGATGTCGTCCTGAATATTTAAAGTAAAGCTTTTTGCTTTTTGGCGACGCTTTTCTTCAAGGTTCTGAATATTATTTTCTTCGTTCACTTACACCATTCCTTTTTCAAACACATTTCGTGTATCGTTTGTGAATTTTTCAGTTATTATTATGTCAACAGCCTTGTCATATATTCCGTGCGGTAGTTTTTGCTCAATGCATCTTGAGTAGCAAAGACCTGCCGTTGTACCGCCAAACTGTTCTAAAAATCTGTCATAATAGCCTTTTCCAAAACCGAGCCGATAGCCGTATAAGTCAAAACTTAATCCGGGTACAAGACAAAGACCGTTTGAATAATCGGTAATTTTGCCGCAGACTTCTGTATCAGGCTCCATAATGGAATATTTGCCCTCTATAAGCTGACTTAGTGATGTTACTTTATAAAAATCCATAACAGGCTCGCTTTGTCTGCATTTTGGCAGAGCAAGAATTTTTTCGTCTGCAATCGCCTTTTCAAGAATAGGGTAGGTGTTAATTTCTATCGGCATAGATACAAACGCAAACAGAATACTGCACTCTTTATATTCTTTCAAATCAACAAATTTTTCAAACAATGTTTTGTCAAGAGCGGCTCTGATTTCTTTTGGACAGGCTGTTCTGATTTTCTTATGCTTTGCTCTTAGAGAATTTTTTTGCTCTTTTATATTTATTATGGGCATTGCATATCACCGCAGACTTTGTTTGCAGCTTCGGCAGACACTGCTTTTTCTACAATAGCTTTGCCGAAGAGAATTGCACAGCCTGCGCCTTTGCCTGTAATTACATTGCCGTCAATTTCAACAGGAGCAGCGGTGTATGTTGCTCCCTCAAGTTCTTTTTCAAATCCGGGGAAACAGGTTGCTTTTTTACCTTTAAGTATTCCGAGGTTACCCAAAACCGACGGAGCGGCGCAGATGGCAGCGGTAATTTTGCCGTTTTCTGCACAGTAAACAGCCGCTTTAGTCACAGTTTCCGAATTACCGAGATTAACGGTTCCCGGCATACCGCCCGGAAGAACCACGCCGTCAATGTTATTAAATGATATTTCTTCGGGTTTTAAATCGGCTTTAACGGTAACACCGTGTGAGCCTGTTACAAATTCGCCTGTAACTCCTACTGTTTTAACTTCAATTTTTGCTCTGCGCATCATATCAAGCGGTGCAAGAGCTTCGGTTTCTTCAAATCCGTCTGCTAAAAATAAATAAAACATAGCAATACCCTTTCTATACTTAATTTAATGTTATTCCTATATAAATATCCTTTGGCACGGTGATTTTGCTGTCAAGCGATTTTACCATTCCATATCGGATTTTTTGTGCGTTTTCAAATAATTTGTTATGTGTAAATCTGAAATATTCGGCATCGGTATTTTGCAGAATATCATTTATCATATTTTTTAAATTGTTTTTTTCAAATTCAAAGTAAAATACTTCTGCCGTATTTTCATTTTCTTCAAACAATGCAAAATAATTTTTGCTTTTAACATTTTTTATATTATATGTTGAATAATATTCGACAGCAAAATTCTTAAAGTCATTACCCTGCTTGAGAATATTATTTTCGCTGAAATTTAATTCCTGCAAAGAAAGTAAATCATTTCTTGAAAAATCGGAAATATAAGCAATGCAGTTTTCACGATAACCGAAATTTTGATAATAGTTATAAAGATTATCGTTTGCAGGGAAAAGAAAGGAATACTTATCTCCGCTTTTTGCCGAATCTTCAAGAGCGTATTTAATTAATTTGCTCATAATGCCTTGCTTGCGAAAATCTTTATGGGTTGACGCACCGCAAAGATAATGAGCTTTTTGACCGTTAAAACTTGCACTTATAAGATAAAGTGCGGAAATGATTTTTTCGCCGTACTTTGCAATATAAGTTTGTTTTGCGTTAAAACATTTGTCAAAAAATAAATCAACAGCTTTCGGTTCTTCATCAAAAGATGAAAGCCAAAGATTTTTAAGTGATTTAATATCGGAATTGTCGGGTTTACAAAAATTAATTTCCATCATTTTTTAATGTTGCGTTATACCTCGCAATCAGAATTATGGGATTATATGAGAGTTTGGACTTTTTAAGTCCCTCTATACCCATATCTTCTTCACGGTTTATATATTTATAAGAAGACAGCGTTTTGGCAAATTCATTGTTAATTACTGCATAAATGCCGTCGTATTCACGCAAAGCTTTTTCAAAACATATATCAAATGCAATAGGGGAGATTTCGCATCCGAGAGTCATGGCAACAGCTTTGTCTTTTACATAAACAATTCCGCCATGCATTTTAAATTCTTCTATATTGTCAAGAGCCTCTCTGATTGCATTTTTTTCTTCGTAGTGCTCAATATCAATTTCATTTTCGGCACACCAATCAAGCATTACTTTATAAGCATCCTCTTTATTTGAATTTGTTATTTCTTCAAATCTGTAATCGGGATAACAGTTCTTAAACTTTGAAATATGGTTGCGCTTTGCGTGGAATTTTCTGCCCGAAAGATTTATTAAATCTTCTGACAAATAGACATATTCCTGATTTTCGGGTGAAAATTCATAGTTAAATTCTGACGGGAAGAGGGTTTCGAGTTTAACCCTCTGTGCATCTGTCAGCATTACGATAAAAGGTTTTTGCCCACGCTCGTGAGCGTCCTTTATGATTTCTTCGACAGCGGGTTTTATATCTTCGCCGTGCGGCAGGCAATATCCCCACACGCTGTCATCGTTATTAAAATATGCTTTTATTAAACAGTTGTTGTACAAAGCAAATTTTATATTATATTCATTTCTCCAGAGGTATGCGCTCAAAATATTGGTAGTAAGTGAAATTCCCTCCGGATTGTCATAGTATTTCTGAAATTTATTTATATCGGATTTTTCTATCAGCTTAAAGTTTAGCATAAAGTATTAATTTCAGCCGCCTTTTCTATTTCCTCTGCTATTGATTCTATCGGCTTGATTTCACCGTTTTCACAACAGTCAATAATTGTCCAACCGCATTTTTCAGCGGCATATAAAGCAGATTTTCTGCATTCAAGCAAAAACGCAAAATTCTTTTCGTGTAAATCTTTTTTGCCTTCGTCACCCTCGTAACGCTTGCTCATAAGTTTTTGAGAAACTTCGGGTTCAACATCAAGGTAAATAACCTTGTCGGGCTTAGGTACGGCAAGCTTTTTGTATTCGAAATCTTCCTGCCATTCAATAAAGTTGTCCCACTCCGATTTGTCAAGTTTAGACATCTGATAAATTATATTGGATGTAGCGTATCTGTCGCTTAAAATCACATCACTGTTTTCGTAATCTTTTTTCCAAAATTTAAGAAAACTTGCCACTCTGTCTACCGCATAAAAGGACGAAGCGGCATAAGCGTTTACATCATTCGGATTACTGCCGAATTCTCCGCCGAGATACATTTTTACAAGTGCCGAGCTTTCGTTTGCGTAATCGGGAAATTCAAGCCTTTTAATGCTTTTTCCCATTGCTGAAATTTTATCAAACAGGATTTTTGTTTGGGTAGCCTTTCCGCTTCCGTCAAGACCCTCTATTACAATGAATTTTGCACTCATTTTCGTTCCTATCCATTTCTATTATTCTAAAATATAATTAAAATATTACTCTCTGCCGTATTTTTTGCGTACTTCTTTCATTTTGCCGCAGCTCATTTTGCCCTCGGGACAAGCGCCAAACAAACACGCAGGGCCGCAGTTTTTGAATAAATGCGGAGCAACTTCAAGACATTGTTTAAGCATTTGCTCGGCAACATCTCTGATTTCCCACTGTGCACGGTTACAGCAGCGGTGTGCAAAGAAATTCTCAAGACTTCTTGCATTAAAAGTGCAGACAATTTTTGTGGTTGATGCGTTAGGAAGAATAAATCTTGCGTCTTCATTTGCTTTTTTTACAAAAGCATTGAATTTTGCTTTGTTTTCGTTTCTGAAGTTTTCTATGACTTCTTCATCGGTATCGTCACAGTTTCCTGTTGCCTCTCTGATATATCCTGCAACAAGTGCGTCACGAACTTCGCTGTAAGCCTTTGACTGCATTTCTATTACTTTGTTATAAGCGGCAAGCGCCTTTTCGTTTTTTGCAATTTCAGGCGGTGTTACAAAATCAAACTTTGTGCCGTCAACATAACGCTGCGACTGCTGACTGTAAGATGCGATTCTGTGTCTTACAAGCTGATGTGAGCAGGCTCTTGAAATGCCCTCAATGCCAAAGGTAAAAGAAGCGTGTTCAAACGGACTGCCGTGTCCGATGTTTGCAAGCATATCTATAAAATCGGCGGTCTTTTCCTCAGTAAGACCATCTCTTATATTTGATATTTCGGACGGTGAGTAGCAGAGTTTTGCTGCCATTGCAACCGTCATTTCGGGATTTGGCGTATAAGTAAGTAAAGTGACTTTTGCACTCAAAATAATCTCCTCCAAAGTGATATAAAAACATATATAAATGTATTATATCATTTTGTGTCGCAATATGCAACAAAATTAATGCGATTGTTGCGGTACGAAAAAAGAAAAATATCAGAAAATTTCCGATATTCACTTGACATTGTGAATAATTAGTTTTATAATGCTACTGAATAAAAAGTATATGTAATTGGCGTTGACGGGATTAGCTGTATCTCGTTCTTTCAGAGAGAAGTCGGTCGGTGCAAGACTTTATGAATGTTTACAGCACGCTGCCCCTGAGCTCTGTGTGACTAAGCACAGCGTATATCTGCGTTAAGGATTGTAATCGTAAGATTACTCAAAGAGGGTGTTTAAGCACCAATTTGGGTGGTACCGCAGGAATTATTCTCCTGTCCCATTTTTATGGGGCAGGATTTTATTTTGCAAATTTTTTAAGGAGAGATTTTTAATGGAATGGACAGGACTTAACGAACTTCGTGAAAAGTTTCTTTCATTTTTTGAGAGTAAGGGTCATTTAAGACTTCCGAGCTTTTCACTTGTTCCGAAGGACGACAACAGCCTTCTGCTTATTAACAGCGGTATGGCTCCTATGAAAAAGTATTTTACAGGTGAGGTTACACCGCCGAGAAAGCGTGTAACAACCTGTCAGAAGTGTATCCGTACTCCCGATATTGAGAGGGTAGGCATTACTGCCCGTCACGGCACATACTTTGAAATGCTCGGTAACTTCTCTTTCGGTGACTATTTCAAGCACGAGGCTACAGCTTGGGCATGGGAGTTCTTTACAAAAGTTCTCGAAATGCCTGTTGATAAACTCTATGTATCTATTTATGAAAACGATGACGAGGCTTACAAGATTTGGACAGAAGAAATTGGCGTAGATCCATCTCATATGGTAAGACTCGGCAAAGAAGACAACTTCTGGGAGCACGGTTCAGGTCCTTGCGGTCCTTGTTCGGAGATTTACTTTGACCGTGGTGATGAAAAGGGCTGCGGTAAGCCTGACTGTCATGTCGGCTGCGAGTGTGACCGTTTCGTTGAGGTATGGAACATTGTATTCTCACAGTTTGAAAACGACGGCAACGGCAACTACACTCCGCTTGCTCATCCTAACATTGATACAGGTATGGGTCTTGAAAGACTTGCTTGCGTAATGCAGGGTGTTGATAACCTTTTCTTGGTTGATACTGTTCAGAATATTATGAAGAAGATTTCTGAAATTACAGGTGTAAACTACGGTGAAGACGATAAAAAGGATATTTCACTCCGAGTTATCACCGACCATATCCGCAGCACAACATTTATGATTGGCGACGGTGTTCTTCCGTCAAATGAGGGTAAGGGTTATGTTCTCCGCCGTTTGCTCAGAAGAGCAGCCCGTCACGGCAGACTTTTAGGATACAAAGACGCATTCTTGTATAAGGTATGCGAAACTGTAATAAAAGAAAATGAATCGGCATATCCTGAATTAAGAGAAAAGCAGGACTTTATTACAAAGATTATCAGAGTCGAGGAAGAAAGCTTCCAAAAGACAATCGACCAGGGCTTTAAACTCTTGCAGGGCATTGTTGATGATCAGGACATTAAGGTACTCAGCGGTGAGGACGCATTTAAGCTCAACGATACCTACGGTTTTCCAATTGACCTTACAAGAGAAATTCTTTCGGAGCAGGGCATAGATGTTGATGTTGACCGTTTCCACGAGCTTTTGAAAGAGCAGAAACAGCGTTCAAGAGATGCAAGAAAGAAAGAAGACACAGACGCTTGGATTTCGGATTCAACAGACCTTTCTGATATTGCTAAAACAGAATTTTGCGGTTATACTGACCTTAATACAGGCAGCAAGGTTCTTGCTATCATTAAAGACGGTATCAGAGTTGACAGCGTCGGCGAAAACGAAACAGCTCTTGTTGTTCTCGACAAAACTCCGTTCTATGCAGAGAGTGGCGGACAGGTAGGCGACACAGGTGTAATGGAATCGGGTACTCTTGAGGTTGATGTTGACGATACAACTAAGGATGCTTCGGGTGTTTATCTCCATTCATGTACCGTTAAGAGCGGTACACTTGAGGTCGGCACAGAACTTCGTGCAATCGTTGACTTTGACAGAAGAGCAAATATTATGCGTAACCACACAGCGGCTCACCTTTTACAGGCCGCACTTCGTGAAGTTCTCGGCAATCATGTTCATCAGGCAGGTCAGCTTGTAACAGACCATTCGGTTCGTTTTGACTTTACACATTTTGAGGCTCTAACAGATGAAGAACTTAAGAAAGTCGAAGATCTTGTAAACAAGAAGATTCTTGCATCTATCCCTGTTGTTACAAAGGAAATGCCAATCGAAGAGGCAAAGAAACTCGGCGCTATGGCATTGTTTGGTGAGAAGTACGGCGATGTTGTACGAGTTGTAAGCATCGGTAAGTTCTCAGTTGAGTTCTGCGGCGGTACACATGCTACAAATACATCAAGCCTCGGCTTGTTCAGAATCCGTCAGGAGGGTTCTGTTGCATCAGGTGTAAGAAGAATTGAGGCTATTACAGGTATCGGAGTTCTTAAGTATATGAACGATGTCCGTGAAACTGTACTCAACGTTTGCGAAACACTTAAGATTTCAAATACAAAAGCACTCACAGAGGGCGCACAGAAGATTGCAACCTTACTTCATGATCAGCAGAAAGAAATTGCAGAGCTTAACACAAAGCTTGCTGCTATGCAGGTTGACAACCTCTTTATTAATTCTGAAATTGAAAACGGCGTAAGAATTATTGCTAAAAAAATTGACAATGCAAACGCTGACGCACTTCGTGCAATGTGCGAGAGAACAAAAGATGTTGCTCCTCTCTCAATCGTTGTACTTGCTTGCGAAAATGACGGCAAGGTTACATTTGCCGCATCTTGCGGTAAAGAGGCTAAGGCACTCGGCGTAAATGCAGGCAAACTCGTTAAGGCTGTTGCTCAGGCAGCGGGCGGCAACGGCGGCGGTAAGCCGGATATGGCTATGGCAGGTGCAAAAAATCCTGAAAAGATTGATGAAGCACTTGCTATCGTTAAAGAAACTGTATATGGTATGATTAAGGCATAAATGTTGCGAAATCCACATAATTTGATTTTTGTTGTCTGAAAGTTTGCAATTTATTGCTATTATTGTTTAGAACTACTAAAAACAGTCTAGCAAGATTGTATATTAAAACAACGATAAAAAGAAATTAAAGTATTGAAGTTTTGTAATGTTTGATGTATAATAATTCCAATGGAATAGTGTATTCCTAAAAGTTAATGAACAATGGAGGAGATTTAAAATGTTCAAAAAAGTAATGAGTCTTGCTCTTGCTTCAACATTAGTGCTTTCAGTAGGCGCATTTGCAGCAAGTGCAGCTGAAGCAGAGGACGCAGTAGCAGCAAATGACGAGTCTGCAGTAGCAGCTGACGATTCTTCAGCAGTAGCAGCAGGTGACGAGTCACAGGTAGGTGCCGGCACAAAGATTTACTTTGATGTAAAGAGTGCAGGTTGGAAAAACTTTAGCAAGATCTATTGCCACGTCTGGAGAGCTGACGGTACAGGTAAATGGCCAAGCTGGCAGACAAAGAAAGAAGTGTGCAAAAAGGAAAGCGACGATCTTTATTCTTATGATATAACAAAGACAGGCAACGCTGAAGAAATTCAGAATGCCGGCAGCAAGAACTTATATTGCGTAATCTTCAGTGCTGATACAGGTGCTCAGATTTACAACACAATCATGAACGGTAACTGCATTGGCGATACTGTGTATGTAACAGGTAACAAGATCGAGAACCCTAAGGACAGCCAAAAGACTGATACTGAGGCTGCATGGAAGAACCATCCGGAATGTGGTCCGCAGAAGGTTATTACTTCAACATCAAAAGTAGTCGGTACAGCTCTTGCAGACGGTACAACAGATGTAACACTTTTAGCTGACTACCTTCTCGATTATGTTTCTGACGACGGTACTGCTGATACAAGTAAGACAGATAAGACACAGGATCTTATCAACCAACTCAAGGTCAGCCCACTCGCTGTAATGTCTAATGTAAATTTCAAACTTGAGGGTTTTGTTAAGGAAGAAACAATGACTCAGGATGTTGCTAACAAGAAGAAGGCAACAATTGAGGGTATCCTTGGTAACTGCACAGACCCAACAAAGGGTGGCGAAAAGGTTAACCCAGATGAGATTAATAATGCAGAGGCTAAGAACGATGCTGCTGATACAAGCGGTTCATCAAACGGTGGTTCTTCAAACAGCGGTTCATCATCAAACGGCTCTTCATCTAATGGTTCATCAAATGGTTCATCATCAGGCTCTAACTCAGTACAGTCAGGTCAGGAGACAACAATCTTCTTCGTATTTGCCGGCGTAATGGTTGCAGCTGCAGGTGTATTCTTCCTCGTTAGAAGAAGAGAGAACTAATTTATCTTAACAGATAATTAATACTTAATCACTTAGCTCCGCAGAGTTTTCTGCGGAGCTTTTTGTATGCTCAAAACTCCCTCATTACTTGCTTTTTTATGCTTTATGTATTACAATATTATTATCAAAACAATTAAAAAATATAAAAAA
>ULUB01067223.1_pt1 | contig 11507 bp, 7 predicted proteins | sample 1958111 | NCBI WGS metagenome assembly ULUB01 (sample SAMEA4835749, study PRJEB28245) | human gut metagenome | biome: gut microbiome; material: fecal sample | place: Denmark | collected 2008
TAAAAATATAAAGTGGTGTCTACTTTTTGTTGACTAGTACATCAGTCTGACGATTTGGACCTTAGAGAGGTGTGATGCACAGAGAAAGTCCAAAAGGGGTGCCGAAGCATGTAGAATTGTTCTTTATAAGATACTTGTAAATAAATATTCAGCTTGCTATAATATGCAAGCGTATTTTGTATACACAGTTAAAACAAAACGATTGAAGTGTAGGAATACACAATCAGGGAGGAACTTAAGATGTTATCTATGAAAGAAGCGATAGAGAATTATGTGGAAGGTTGTGTTGGGAAGGTTGACTGTCCAGCATACAAGCTTTTTATGAAAGCCATACTTGCAGGAATAATGATTGCATTTGGCGCAGCCGGAAGCAGTGTGGCAGCACATGATATCGTCAATGTAGGAATTGCACGTCTGGTTGCAGGAGTTGTATTCCCAATGGGACTTATGATGGTTGTTATGACAGGTGCTGAGCTTTTCACGGGAGACTGTCTGGCAATTATGGCAACTGTACAGAAGAAACATACAGCACTTAAGCTTATACGAATGCTTGTTGTAGTATATCTGGGAAATCTTCTTGGCTCGTTAATGCTTACATGTATTGATTATGTAAGTGGGCAGTATAATTATTCATCGGGAATACTTGGTGCATATACAATTAAAGTAGCACTTGGAAAATGTAATCTTGATTTTACAACAGCACTTGCATCGGGAATATTATGTAACATACTTGTGTGTGCAGCAGTTATGCTTGCGGCACGTGCAAAGGATGTAACCGGAAAACTGTTATGTTGTTTTTTTATAATACTGCTTTTTGTTGTAAGCGGTTATGAGCATTGTGTTGCTAATATGTATTATGTACCTGCAGGAATGATAGCAAAACTTAATCCATTATATGTGAAAGATGCTATGGAGCAATATGGTTATACAGCACAGCAGCTTAGTACATTGAATATACCGAATTTTATATTTAATAATCTTATTCCTGTTACAATAGGTAATATTGTTGGAGGAATGGCATTCTTCGGAATACCGTTGATGTATATTAATGGTGTTGGTGGAAAGAAGGCGTGAGACATATCTTAAAGTATATGGATACGGATTGATGATTTAGAAGAAAATATATTATTACCTATGATTATTCCTTTAGAAACCATTAAAGCATAGGAAGATGTGCAGTAGAAGAATCACAGACGAACACAGACTTACGTATAATATGGACATGAACCAAAATCTGATAATATATTCCTGCAAGTTCCATTATGAAGATTAGCACCTGAAACATGGTGCTTTTTTCTTTACACAAAATCACATGGTTTCGGAGAATATTATATCGGTGGATAAAAATGTTATCATCTACTACGAAAAAATATGAACATAAAGGATGGGGCAAAATAGTGTATCGTCCAACCAGGTGATACATTTGCATCTGACAGCAACATGGTCGCAGAATATAGAGCAGAACCTATAAGAAGATATTATTTCTATTGCTTATAGGCAGAAATATTAGGATTTCTGCTCATAAAGCGCAGATTTCATTGTAAATACCTATAAATGATGGAAAACCACATTATCTATAGGCAATCTTTAGCTTTCTGGCAAGGATAATGTCTGATTCGAGAGAAGAATGTATAGAAAATACCTATAAGCTGTCAGAATATACGACTACCTATAGGTATCATGACAAAAAAATCAGACAAGACATTTCTTAATCAATAATAATATGCCTATAAATCTTGAAATATAGATATTCTTATAGGAAATGTTTAACAACATTATAGTGGATTTATACAATATATACTACTAAATCAGAGCCAGCACCCATACAGTTATCATCTTGAACGTTATTCAGTAACAGATTTCTTGGCAGAACAGCAAGTCTTAACCCGACATATGTCAATATGGATTTAATATCTTATGTTTCAGTTGGCATTGCGTGCACAATAATATTGCAACTCATATATATAAAGCTGAAGCGTAGAGCATAAGAAAACACCTCTTAATCAGCAATATACATTCTGATTAAGAGGTGTTTTTCTTCGTCCATTATTAGAAAGTATACTCATGGCGAGGGCAATAATAAAATGCCTGAAGCTGACTGTTACGGTTATAGGTAACTGTATAACAATCGGCTGGTGCATCAGCATAAGTCTCAGGATTAACTCTGATAGTTATTGTCTGTCTGTGAGACTGTCCACTGTTACCGTGTTCTGCACTGGTATTATCCTGTCCTACCCCTTTGAGATTACTGATAGTCTGGACTGGGTACACTTTTGAATTGCGAATAACTCCATTTGCTGCAATAATCCCTCCTTGGACCTTATTTCAAAATGTTACTTCTACATTATATATCGGTCAAACGTGTTATATTATTACATTGAATTTCTTTATAAAAATGTATGATAGAGGAAGATAATATGCATGATGATGGAGATGTTTATATGGGAGAATACAAGCCACCTTTTGCTATAAAACTCATGAAATGTGATGGATATATTAAAATAGGCTCATAAAATGTGATTACAGCGGGGAAATTCCCTCATAGTACTATAACAGAATAAAGATATATACAAAATGCCCCATTCCGAACTAATCCAGAGTGGGGCTTATCTTTATGCATAAGCAGTTAATGCTTAATTAATCAATTTCTTTTTTCTTAATTCTGTCAAGATAATCTTTAGTTTCTTTAGCAACCACACCGTTTAAAGCAACGAGTGCAATAAGGTTAGGAATAGCCATAAGACCGTTAAATATATCTGCAATTGTCCATACGGCAGATACAGTCATGTAAGGGCCGATGAATACGCAGAGGATATATATCCATCTGTATGCCTTGATGCATTTCTTCTTACCATTAGTAAGGTATTCAAGGCAGCGCTCAGAATAATAATCCCAGCCAAGAATAGTTGTAAATGCAAAGAATACGAGACATAACATAAGAATAAATGAAGCAACTCCATCAGGGAATGGAAGTCCTAACTGGAATGCTTTAGTTGTTACTGCAACACCTTCAAGTCCCATATCGTAAGCTCCTGTAAGAACAATTGCAATACCTGTAATTGAACAGATGATAATAGTATCAATAAAAGTAGCTGTCATAGATACAAGACCCTGACGTACAGGTTCATTGGTACGGGCAGCGGCAGCGGCAATAGGTGCACTACCAAGACCGGCCTCATTAGAGAAGATACCTCTTGCAATACCCTTCTGCATAGCTACAACCATGGCACCAAGGGCACCACCAGCAGCGGCCTTAAGACCAAATGCACTCTGCACAATTGTAAGGATGGCAGCAGGAACATCTGTAATATTAAATAAAATAATAAGAATACCTGCTAAAAAATATGTTGCAGCCATGAAAGGAACAATAACCTGAGCAACTTTAGAAATTCTCTGGATTCCACCAATAAGAACAAGAGCAACACAGAATGTAAGGATAAGACAGCTTATAACTACAGTCCATGAATATGTTCTTCCAAATAATGAAACAGTCCATGCGTTGTTAGAATCAAAGAAATTATTAACAGCAGAAGAGATTCCATTCACCTGTGTAAATGTACCAATTCCTAAAAGACCAACGCCTATACCAAAGAAAGCAAATATCTTGGCAAGCCATTTCCACTTAGGTCCCATACCATGTTCAATGTAGTTAAAAGGACCACCAACAACATGACCGTCTTCGTCAACCTGTCTGAACTTAACTGCTAAGAGACACTCTGCGTACTTGGTAGCAGTACCAACTAAGGCAGCAAGCCACATCCAGAATAATGCACCAGGACCGCCTGAGACAATAGCAGTAGCAACACCTACGATATTACCTGTACCGATTGTTGCTGAAAGTGCTGTACATAGTGCTGCGAAACTGCTCACTTCACCATGCTTTCCATCAGTTTCGTCTTTGAAAATGTACTTAAAAGCACGTCCAAGATTAGTAAACTGAACACCCTTAAGTCTGATAGTAAGAAACAGACCAACTGAAAGTATAAGGACAATGAGTGGAATTCCCCAGACATATGCGTCAATAGTAACGAGAATAGTATTGATTTTACTAAACATATTATGTATTCTCCCTTTTTATAAAAAATTAAGATAAATTTTATCATAAAACAACATTTTTTTCAATTGAATACTGTTATTTCCTAATATAATAAATAATTTTGTTAAATGTTGCTTATTGACAAACTCTGTCAATTTATATATTATTGTTGAAAACGAAGGCGTTTTGCAGATAAAGCAAGACGCTTTTTTCCTTATTATTAAGGTAATATCCGGAAGATATAATCGGGAGAGACTGTGTAAAAATGCAGCGCCGAAGGTGACAGCGAAAACTCTCAGGCAAAAGGACCGGTTATGGACGGAACTCTGGAGAGCTGTAATTATCAGCACCGAAGAAGCAATTTCTAAGCATAGAGATGAGAAATATTGAGGCTGATTTGCTTGGGGAGAATCTTTCAGGTTTTTAACAGAGGCATAGGTGTATTAAAGTGCGCCTGTAGCCTCTTGTTTTTATGTAAAGATATATTAGGAAGGGAACTTCTTAGGAATTTTGATAAGGCAGGATTGCAAGGCACGAAAAGGCTAAAGCAAAGGAGAGAAACATTATGAAGACAGATATTGAAATTGCACAGGAAGCAGTAATGGAGCCAATTAAGAATGTTGCAGCCAGATGCGGCATAAGCGAGGATGATCTTGAATTATACGGAAAGTATAAGGCTAAGATATCAGATGAGTACATCAACAGTGTCAAAGACAATGAAGATGGAAAGTTAATTCTTGTTACAGCCATAAATCCAACTCCGGCAGGAGAGGGAAAGACAACAATTACTGTAGGGCTTGGAGAAGCATTTGGAAAGCTTGGCAAGAAGGCAGTTATAGCACTTCGTGAGCCATCACTTGGTCCATGTTTCGGTATCAAAGGTGGAGCAGCAGGTGGTGGATATGCACAGGTTGTTCCTATGGAAGAATTGAATCTGCATTTTACAGGCGATTTCCATGCAATCACATCAGCTAACAACTTATGTGCAGCACTTCTTGATAACCATATACAGCAGGGCAACGAACTTGGAATTGACCCAAGATGTGTTACATGGAAAAGATGTATGGATATGAACGACCGTGTTCTTAGAAATATAGTTGTAGGTCTTGGCTCTAAGGTTGACGGAACTGTAAGAGAAGATCATTTTGTTATCACAGTTGCGTCAGAGATTATGGCAGTATTATGTCTTGCAACAGATATGAAGGATTTAAAGGAAAGACTCGGCAAGATGGTAGTTGCTTACAATTATCAGGGACAGCCTGTTACAGCATCAGATATCAAGGCAGTAGGTTCAATGGCAGCTTTGTTAAAGGATGCATTAAAGCCTAACCTTATCCAGACACTTGAGCATACTCCAGCATTAGTACATGGTGGACCATTTGCTAATATCGCACATGGCTGTAATTCAGTAAGAGCAACTAAGACTGCACTCAAGATGGCAGATTATGTAATCACAGAGGCAGGATTTGGAGCAGATTTAGGTGCAGAGAAATTCTTTGATATAAAGTGCCGTAAGTCAGGCTTAAAGCCAGATGCAGTTGTATTAGTAGCAACAGTAAGAGCACTTAAGTACAACGGTGGAGTACCTAAGACAGAATTATCAGCAGAGAATCTTGACGCATTAAAGAAGGGAATCGTAAACCTTGAAAAGCATATTGAGAATCTTCAGAAATATGGTGTGCCTGTAGTTGTTACACTTAATGCGTTTGTATCAGATACACAGGCAGAATTAGATTATATACAGAAGTTCTGTGAAGATAAAGGCTGTGAATTCGCCCTTGCCAAAGTATGGGAAAAGGGTGGAGAAGGCGGAATTGAGCTTGCAGAAAAGGTTCTTAAGACACTTGAGACAAAGAAGAGCAATTTCCACTGTCTGTATGAGACAGACCAGCCGGTTAAAGCAAAGATTGAGACAATTGCCAAAGAAATATATGGAGCAGGAAGTGTTAATTATTCGGCAGCAGCTAATAAGCAGATTGAACAGCTTGAACAGTTAGGATTTGGTAATCTTCCAATCTGTATGGCTAAGACACAGTATTCGCTTTCAGACGATCCAACATTACTTGGCCGTCCGGAAGGATTTGAGATGAATGTAAGAGAAGCATATGTATCAGCCGGTGCAGGCTTCATAGTAGTGCTTACAGGTTCAGTAATGACAATGCCAGGACTTTCAAAATCACCAGCGGCATATAATATAGATGTTAATGATGATGGGGTAATAACTGGGTTATTCTAGAAAAGTGACTCCCGGGAGTGGGAGACAGGTGGTTGTGGGGTGTGGAATCCCTCCGGTAAACTGCACTGCATAATAATAAGCATTGAGTGTTTAGGTAATTATACCATCCGCTAACGATGTCTACGCACATCCATGTGCGAGACATCTCACACGCCATCCGTGGCGTGTGTACGCTTTGGTTTACTTATGACTCAATGCTTTTATTATGTGCACAGTTTACAGTCGGAATACCGCACCCCACAAACCACCTGTCTCCAAACTTCCGGGAGTTTTTCTACATAGGAGATGAAAATATCTCTCCCGCCCCAACCCTGCCAAAGGCGGGGAGGGGCGGAGCAGTTGTCCGGTAAAGAAAAGCCCAGCCGTGTATATTAGTAAAATCAAAACCGTATGAAGACGCCGGCACTTGGTAAGCTGGGAAAGCTGCCACAAAGTGGTAGCAAATCCCAGCGAACCTAGTACCGCTGCGTCGGAATCCGAGCGGAAGCGTGTTTTGATTTTACTAATATACACGGCTGGGCGTGCTTTAGGGGAGCAACTTCCTACAGCATAACCCCCGACTTCTCCTTACTTCTCTCAATCATATGATTCAGCTTCTCAAATGGTTTCTGTAAGAACAATCCGATAATCAGCGAAACAACTATATATATTGAAAGAAAAGCGAGATTCTTAATGTAATCATATCTGTACATTCCTGCTATACATTCTCTTAATGCATCCATTGAATATGGGAAGAGCAGGAATCGGTATATTATCTGGTAGGCGTTAGGAAGTACTTCTATAGGGAATGTACCGCCTGAGCCGGCAACCTGTATAACGAGCAGGACAATTCCAAGTGCTTCACCGATATTTCCAAATGCAACAGTAAGGCTGTACATAAAGAAGGTGAATACGAAGCTTGAGAATGCACATGCAACCCAGTAAAGGAATGGGTGGTAACACTGGATTCCTATGTAGAGAAGATTTCCAAGTGTTATAAGCAGTGCCTGAAGCTGTCCTACTGCAAAGAATATAAAATACCTTCCGAAGAATTTTTCATATCTCTTTGCATCTGCTGGAATGTCCGGAGCAGGATGCACAGGTGTGTGCATAATAGCAACAAGTATAAGTCCACCAAACCACAGTGCAAGTATTGTGTAGAATGGTGAAGCGCTTGTTCCATAGCTTTTAACAGCATATACCTGCTCTGTTGTTATATTTACAGGTGCAGAGAGAAAATCTCCCAAAGTATTGGCATCTGCATTTAACATCTCTGATAATAAACCATATGTATCCTGTTCAGTGATTGTGTTTAATGTATTAATTGCATTATCAAGCTTTGTCTTAAGGTCACTGAGAAGCTCTTTAGTCTGAGTGAGTGAGCCCGATGTAAGCTTAATTGCAGCAGACAGGTCTGCAACATCCATGTTCATGTCAGAATAAAGCTCTGTTAATGAACTCATAATGCTTTGAATCTGGGACATCTGGTTTGAAAGAGCAGATGATAATTCATTTAAAGATTCAGCGGAATTACCATTTACAAGTGCCTGTAAGGTTATTAACTGCTGCTGCTGTAACTGTAATTGTGTATAAACTTGCGGTGCAGCACTGTTTGAACTGCTGCTTATTGATGATGTAAGGTCAGTAATTGCAAGCATTGAGTTAAGAATTACATCGTATGTTGAAAGTGTAGTCCTTGCGGATGTAAGTCTGTTAATAACTGCATCCATAAGAGAACCGGTTTCTTTATCTGCATCTTTGATAACTGAGTCGCCAGTACCGGCAATTGTAGATACAATTGTATCTATAAATGTCTGGTTTACCTGCTGCTGAACTGCTGTTTTAGCCTTGTCTGTTATCTTAGGTGCAATAGCGTTTGCTTTCTGGTTACAGTAATATTTTAACTGAGGATGTTCCATGGAATCACTTAAGAAGCTTATAAGATTCTTGGAAAAATTCTCTGGAACAACGAGGGCTGCATAATACTGACCGCTGTATACGCCTTCGATTGCTTCATCAGACGAAGTGACAAACTGCCAACCGATAGTGTTATTAGTTTTAAGTGCATCAATTATGTTGTCACCGACATTAAGCTCCGTTCCTTCAAGAGAAGTACCTTTGTCAACAGATACAACGGCAACTTTAATCCTGCTTGTGGAAGCCTGTCCATATGGATCCCAGTTTGACAGGATATTAAACCATGAATACAATGCAGGAATAACGGTAAGACCGATAATTACGCATAGTGCAATTACATTTGTTTTTATGTGGCGAAGGTCAGCCCGTATAATCTTAAATATATTTTTCATAACTGTACCTCACTTAAAAATGCTTTGATACTGTCTGTAAGAGAAGTATCAGCCTGTTTTTCCTTAATCTCAATATTGAGCTCATTGAGCTTTCTTGCGAGCTTGTCATCAATATAATCAATAACTATAAGATAAGCACAGAATATAAAAAGTGAGATTACCCAAAGAAGCAGATAAACAACCTTAGCTGTATCCATGGTAAACATAAGCACCATGAATACTAAAGGAATTATCATCATACATCTTAAGCAGACCTTTTTCTTGTGCTGGTTCTTAGCGTGCATATTTTCTGCAAATGCTGTGATTTCCGCAATAACAACATCTATATTAAAATCATCATTTTGCATAAATTCATTTCTCCTTTACATAAAATGTGTTTCTTTCATACGGCGTTCGAAGAACTCGCGTACTTCAAGAAGTGACTTTCTGATTCCAAGTCCCAGAATAAGGGAAATAACAGCATAAGCGCATAATTTCACAAGAAATACAGCGTAATCACACTGATATAATCCGCTTATTGCCTCCCTCATGGCATTGATTGCATAAGGGAATGGGAAGTAAAGGTACACATTCTGGAAGAATTCAGGAAGAAGTTCTATTGGATAAGTTCCGCCTGAACCGGCAATCTGTAACACAATCATAACTACAGCAATAGCTTTTCCCAAATCAACAAATGTAAGAACAAGTGTATATATAAATAATGTAAATACAAAGCTTGTTATAGCGGCTGCAAGCCACAGCATGAATGGGTGGGTGCAGTCAATTTTTAAAATGTACAAATCACCAAGAACAACTACAAGAGCCTGAAGCTGTCCCATTGCAAGGAAGAGTAATGCACGGCCTATATATTTCTGATGTTCTGTGGCATCCTTGAATTCATCATCCTCATAGTCAACCTTTACTTTCATAAGGGCAACTAAAACAATTCCTCCAACCCAGAGAGCAAGTGTTGTATAGAAAGGTGTAACACTTGTTCCATAGTTAGTCTGCATATAGACGTAGATTTCTTCTACCTGTACAGGTTCTGACAGGAATGACGCTATTGACTGTGCGTCTGAGTTGATGAAATCCATTACCAGTTTATATGTAGAAGATGAACTTATATCTCCTACTGAACCAGATATGGTATCAAGCCTTTTATTGAGAGAATCAAGTAATGTTTTTGTGCTTTCTAGAGTTGTATTAATATTTACTGATATATCACTTACTCCAAGAAGCATCTGCGAGATTCCATTAATATTGTCTCCGGCACTGCTTATATTAGCTGCAAGGCTGCTTACGGCATTCTTAATGGAAGCCTTAAGAAGGTTAACATTAGTTCTTATTACAGTCTGCATAATTGTCTGGCTCTTCTGGAGCTCTGTGCGGCACTGTTCAACAACAGACTTGATTAACTGGTATTTTGCCTGAAGTGTTTCAGGTGAATCAGTAAGAATATCGGCACACTGCTGAACAAGGTTGTATGCGATATTCTCCATAGCGTTAACAGAAGCTAGAGCTGACTTTAGGGCGGTGATAACTGCTGGGTCAATGCCATCTACTTTGCTGAGGGAATCAATAGCATCTTCAAGAGCCTTATTCTGGTCTATAAGTTCCTTTAACTGTTTGTTGGCTTTACTAAGCTCAACGCCAGCCTGTCCGACATCAGTTATTGAAAGCTGTACAGCTTTATCAAGAGAATCAAGTGCGCTGTCAGTTAATTCATTCATAGCTTTAAGCTGCGCATCAATCTGGTTTGCAATATCATCTGTGACATTATCAAGAGATTTATTGGCAATATCAGCAACATCAGTTGTTCCGGTAAGAACATCTTTAATCTGTGGAAGAACCTCCTGAAGTTTTGCAAGATTATCTGCCAGGTCTGAATTACTCTTAATAAACATGTCAATCATGGTATCGTAAGAATTAATATTGGCAGATACACTCTGTAAATCCTTAACTGTCTTTTCAATAATTGAAGGATCATTTTCAGCTATTTCGTTAAGTCCCTGCATAATAGTCTTAACACACACATCAATGAATTCGGAATTGATAGTGTTCTGAAGAGTGCTTTTTCCTGTATCTGTAATCTTGGAAGCAACAGCATTTTTCTTGGAATTCTCATAATATGTAACTGTTGGTGGATTAAGACCATTGTCAAGGAAGTCATACAGGCTTCGTGAAAAGTCCTCACCAACAACGATAACGGCATAGTACTTCCCGGCATTCAGTTTATTCATGGCTTCATCTTTAGTTTCCGGAAAACGCCAGCCTAATTTATCATTCGAATGAAGCTGTTCAACAATCTGTTCTCCCATATTGATAGTGGAATCATCAGATTCAGAGTAGCCTTCATCTTCAGAAACAATAGCAATCTGGACAGACGCAGTGTTTGCGTAAGGATCCCAGTTGGAATATATGTTAAACCATGCGTAAAGCGATGGAATAAGGCACAGACCAAGCGCAATGGCTAAAGCCAGAATATTCCTGCTAAGACCTTTCAAATCTTTTTTGAAAATCTTAAATATCATAACATTCCTCAATTCTTTAATTATCGTTTAAAACTTATATGTATTTTACTTAAGAAACTGGGGAAAATCAATACAGAGAGGATAAATCAGACATATTTAATAAATTAAGAAAGGATACGGATTTATGAACATATTGTATTGTGGTGATAAACCAATGCAGAAGGGGATTCTTTTATCTTCAATGTCTCTTATTAAAAATGTGGATGAACCGTTAAATATATATATTCTCACGGTTGATTACAGGGAAAAAGGTATTAATTACAAGCCGGTTGATAAAGCATTTGCAAAATATCTGAAAGAAAAATTGAATAAATCGGACATTAAAGTAAATATCTTTCTTGTTGATGTTACAAGATATTTTGTTGAGGAGTTGCCGGAGGCAAATATGCAGAGCAGATTTACTGCGTGCTGTATGTTGCGCCTTTTTGCTGATAAGA
>ULUB01032007.1_pt1 | contig 11488 bp, 6 predicted proteins | sample 1958111 | NCBI WGS metagenome assembly ULUB01 (sample SAMEA4835749, study PRJEB28245) | human gut metagenome | biome: gut microbiome; material: fecal sample | place: Denmark | collected 2008
CATAGATTCCTATGAAGTAGAAAAAGCTTACCGTGAGGTAATAACGTGCAAAATTTATTTTGGTACTTTGTTCAAATGTGTGAAAAATTGTAAAAAAAGAAGGAAAATGGTACAATTTTGTTGTATATTATATTTGAAGGAGGAATATGCACTATTAATAACAATTAGCAGTACATTTTTATAAGGAGTAAATAGGGACTAGAGTATAGGGAGGTTTTATTATGAGAATTGGTATTGATATTGATGGTATTATTAATAATATTGAGAAGTTTCAATTAGAAAATGCTATTCCTTTTTTCAAAGAAAAATATAACAAAGAAGTAGTAAATCCTAATGGTTTTGATGTTCGTGATATTTTTGGTTTGTCTGAAGATGAAGAATATATGAGACGTGAGTTTTGGAAACCATTTATTTTTGAATTAGCTAGAAAGGCACCGGTTAGAAATGGTATTAAAGAACTTATTGCTAAGATGAAAGAAAATGGAGATGTTCCTTATATTGTTACTGAAAGATATGCAACAGATAGGAAAAATGCTTGGGGAGCGCTTCATAGAAAGTTTGTAAAAGATTATTTGAAAGCAAATGATATTGATATTGATGAAGATAAAATAATTTTTTGTACTGAAGGTCATAAATTGGATGCTTATAAAGAACATGAATTAGATATGGCTTTAGAAGATAATGTGAAAAACATTGATGAGTTTGTAAATAATGGTATTCCGGTTGTGGCTATAAAAGCAGGTTACAACAAGGACTATAAAAGAGATGGGGTATATAAAGTAGAAACACCTTATGAGATTGCTGATAAGATTGAAGAAATTAGAAGTAAGAAAAAAAAGTTGAATCAAAAATCAAAAATTAAAAGACCAGGTGAATTTCCACCTACAACAGGATATGCCTCAAAAGATACACCTTGGTTACAATATTACACTGAAGAAGAGGCAAATTTTGATGCACCAAAGATGAAAATATATGATTATTTATATGAACAAAATAAAGATCATATGGATTCTATAGTTTTGGATGATAACTTTGGTAATACTTATACATTTAAAGCGTTTTTTGATGAGGTAGAAAAATATGCGAAAGCATTTAAATCATATGGTATTAATGAAGGAGACCATGTTATTATTGGATTACCTAATTTACCAGAAACTCAATTTGCTAAATATGCTTTAAATAGAATAGGAGCTATTCCAGTAATGATTAATCCGCTTTCTAGTAAAGATGAGATGGGTAATTATTTGAAGGAAAAATCATTGAAAGGTGAAAAACCTAAGATGATGCTTATGTTTAACCGTAGTTATGAGGCTTTAAAGGATTATTTTGATGATCCAGAAATAGATATTAAAAAATACATAAATATTGGTGTAGATACTTTGATGAAACAACCACTTAAAACAGGTTATAAATTGACTGAGGGTAAAAATGATCCTGATCCAAAAGTATTTGATGGTATAGATAAAGTAATCAGTTTAAATGATTTTATTAAACATGGTGAAAATTATACTGGCATTATTGATAGTGAATATAAAGAAAATCAAGGAGCAATAGTTTATTATACTGGTGGTACAACAGGTGCTGAAAAACCAGCTATTATTTCTAATGAAAGCTGTAATGCTATTGCAAAAAGTTTTAGTTTACTTATTACTAATTCTGGAGTTGGCGATGTTACTTTAAATGCGATGCCTTGGTTCCATGTATTTGGTGATAATCAAATTTTCCATTTTGCAGCTTGTCAAGGAATGAATAATGTAGCAATTGTTAAAATATCTCGTAAGGATATACCTAGTTATTTTAAAAAACATTATCCAGTTAAAAACTGTAATGGAGTTCCAACTTTCTTTAGAGCAATTTTTTCAACTTTAAAAGAGAAAGATTATAAATATATTGATCAACTTGCAAATACTATCAACGGTGGTGCGGCTTTGAATGCGGATGAAAAGGCTCGAATTAATAAAATACTTAGTCGTGCTGGTAGCAAGTCATCAATGACTGATGGTTATGGAATTACTGAAGGCTCTGGTGGAGTTATTTGGACATTAGTTGGTGCGGATGAGCCTAACTGTATTGGTGTTCCTATTCCTGGAGTTATTGCTAAGATTGTCGATCCAGAGACTGGCCTTGAAGTACCTTATGATACTGAAGGAGAGTTATGTTTTTCAGGTGCTCCAGTGATGCTTGGATATTTAAATAATCCTGAAGAAAATGCTAGGGCTTTAAGAACTGATGAAGATGGCCGTGTATGGCTTCATACAGGTGATTTAGCTAGATGTAATAGTGAAGGTAAATTCTATTATGTTGAAAGAAAAAAACGTATGATTATTGTCAGTGGTGAAAATGTTTATCCAAGTAGAATTGAAAACGTTATTAAAGATAATGTTGATGAAGTAGAAGATTGCTTTATATTTGGTCAAAAGGATAGTTACCGTGGTGAAGTTCCTATTGCTAAAGTTAAATTAAAAGAAGGGGTTATCCCTACATTAGATATACAAGATAAGATTATGGAAGTTTGCCGTGAAAAGTTTGGTAATAAGAAAAATCATCCGGTTAGAATTGATTTTATAAAATATGTTCCAATGACTAAGAAAAGTTCACCAGATTTTAGAGCATTACAAGATGAAGATTTAGTTATTCCAGTAGAAAAACAACATACAGTTAGTAAACTTACAATTTTAAAAGAAAATTATGCGGGTAACCGTTTGTATAGAAATTCTAAAGCTTTAGTTAGTATTTGGTATAAATATATAAATCCTGTTACAGCTATTGGTCTTGAAAATATTCCAGAAAAAGGTGCAGGAGTTATTGGGTTAAATCATTTACATGTTAATGATCAATTCCCACTTATGGTAAATGTTGATAGAATAATTTCATTCTTAGCTAAACAAGAATACTTTGATAAAGCTTTGATTGGAAAATATTATACTAAACTTGGAATGATTCCTGTTGATAGATTTGGCGATGCTAATTATGCAAGAAAATGGATTGAAGAGGTTATTAATTCTACTCCACTTGATGATTTTGAAAAAGAGGAGCCTATGGTTAAAGATTTGATTAGTTATGTTGAATCATTACCTGAGAGAACTTATTCTAAACCTAGTAAGATTTTAGAGGCTACTCAGAGCCATATTAGTGATTTATTTAAAGGTAGTGATTTACAAACTGAGATTGATAGCCGATTAGATAGAATACCTTTAAGTGGAAAAGAAAATGGTTATGGACATGCTCATAAAGCATTTCTAGAGGCTGAAGAGAGACTCAGTGATGGCCGTTTAGTTGGTATTTTCCCTGAAGGTACTAGAAATAAAGATTTTTATCAAACTGGAGAATTTTTACCAATGTCTAGTAGTGCGGCTGTATGGGCTAGAGAGTTTGGGGCTCCACTTATTCCTGCTGCAGTTAATGGAAATCATAAAGTTGGTGGTAAATTACTTCTTCGTGTTGGTGAACCAATGTATATTGATAAAGATTTGAATGATTCTGAGGTTAAAGAAGCTATGACTGATTTTGAAAATGTTTTATATAATTTAGTAGTAGCTAATTTAATTGAACAACCAAATGATCAAAATATAGATTTACTTCAAACTATAATTGATAAGGAATTTAATGTTTTATCAGAAGAAAATAAAAATATGCTTGCTAAGTTAAATGGGAAACTTAAAGGTCATAAGACAAAAACTTTAAGAATATAAGTCTTTAGTCAAACTAGAGACTTTTTTCTTTTGATTTATGGACTTTACTTTGGTATTTGTGATACAATGTGATTATAGAGGGTGATGCATATATGCTAACTAGTATTTATTTTCAAATATGTAGTTTGTTTTTTATCGTTTTACTTATAATAATATATTTTTCTAAACAGAGATTGAGATCTTTGGAAAATAGTATATTTATTGGAACAATGTTTGCTAATCTTTGTGCGATTATTTTTGACATTTTAAGTGTTTTTGCAATATATTATTTAGGAACAGAAAGCATTGTTACTTATTTTGCTGGAAAGATTTATTTACTTTGTATTGTTGCTTGGCTATTAACTTTGTGTATTTATATATATGGTATTTGTTATAAGGATGCGAAAAAAAGAATAAAAAAAATTATAATGTTTATAACAATAATATTTTTTGTTGTAGGCGTTGTTGTATTTGCATTACCAATTTATTTTAATAATGAGATTTATAAAATTTATTCTTATGGTCCTAGTGTACAAACGGTGTATAATTTTTCAGCTTTAGCAATTGTCGTATGGATAATTATGATTGGTAAAAATTTTAAACAGGTAAAAAAAAGAAAATGTATTCCAATTGTTTTTTATGTTATTACTGGTTCAATGAGTGCGTTAATTCAAGCTTCTAGTCCAGAGATTTTGTGGGTTTCTTTTGTCGAAACTTTCGTGACATTTCTCATGTATTTTACTATTGAAAACCCAGATGTACAGCTTACAAGAGAACTTTATAGAAATAGAAAATTAATTGAAAAATCTAATCAAGATACATCTAATTTTTTATTTAGAATGACTCAAGATATTAAAAGGCCTGTTAAGGAGATTATTGATGTGAGCGAAAAGATGCAAGAATGGAAAGATATGTCTGAGATTAAGGAAGGTATAAAATTTATAAATAACACAAGTTCTAATTTGGATTATTTGATTAATGATGCGTTGGATGTGTCTAGTATGACAACTAAAAGACTTAAAATTTTTGATAGTAGATATAATCCTTCTAGTATTTTTAAAGAAGTTAAGTATCGTTTTGATAAACAGGTGCCAGAAGGTGTTAAATTTAATTTTTCTTTGAGCAGTGTTATTCCTAATTATTTATATGGAGATTCCATTAAATTGAAACAGGCTGTTAGTTCTATTTTAAATAATGCAATAGAGCACACTTCTACGGGTGAGATTGATTTTGATATTAGTGGTATTGTTAAATATGGTGTATGTCGTTTGATTATTACTGTTAGTGATACTGGAACTGGTATGAGTATTGAAGATATTAATGATATACTTAGTTTAAATAGCGATGCATTATCAGTGATAGATTTACGAAATCGTGATGGTGAGATGCTTAATTTAAAAGAAGTAAAAAAATTAGTTTCTTTGCTTGGTGGTAACTTGATGGTTAAAAGTGAACCAAATGGTGGTACAACTGTAAATATTGTTTTAGAACAAAAAGTTGTTGAATCAAAAGAAACGGAAATTTCTGAGAAACTTGAAAGTTATGAGCAAAGTTTATATCGAAATAAAAGAGTTATGGTTGTTGATGATGATGCGAAAGAACTTGCCAAAATTACAACATGGCTTGAAAATAATGAGGCTGAGGTTAGTGGTTCTTTATTTGGAAGAGATATAATTGAAAAAATTGCTTCTAATATTAAATGTGATCTAATATTATTAGATGATGAGACTAATACTTATAGTGCTTTAGATGTTTTGAAGGAACTTAAGAAAAATAAGAAATTTAATATTCCAGTAGTTGTTATGATAGATGATAATAAAGAATTTATAAAACTACATTATTTACAAGATGGATTTGCAGATTGTATTATGAAATCTAAATTGGAATCAGAAATTAATAGAATAATGAAGAGGTTTTGATTTAAACCTTTTTAGATAGGAGAGGAATATGTTTAAAAACAAAAAAATATTTGTTTTAGGTATGGGTAAAAGTGGGGTAAGTGTTGCTAGACTTTTGGCTAAAGAAAATCACGTTTTAATTACAGATATCAAATGTGATGATTTAGAATTAATTAAAGAACTAGAGGGACTAGGTGTTAATGTAATTATAACCAAAAAGCAGAATGAAATTTTTGATGATAGTTATGATTATGTTGTTAAAAATCCTGGAGTTAAATTAGATCATCCAGTTGTTTTAATGGCTAAAAAATTTAACATTCCAATTCTCACTGAATTAGAGGTGGCTTATAGATATTTGCCAGATGTTAAGATAATTGGAATTACAGGTTCTAATGGTAAAACGACGACAACAACAATTATTTATGAGTTTTTAAAAGCAGCTGGTTTTCCAGTTCATTTAGCTGGTAATATTGGTTATCCTCTTTGTTCACAAATTGATGACATAAAAAAAGGTGATGTTATAGTTGCGGAAATTTCTAGTCATCAACTTGTAAATTTGGATAAATTTAAAGTTGATGTAGCCGTTTTGACTAATTTATATCCAGTTCATTTAGATTTTTTTGGAACTTATGAAAAGTATAAAATGAATAAATTACGTATTTTTAATAATCAAGATGAAAAATGTGTAGCTATTTTAAATAAAGGTGATGAAAATGTTTATGAACTTACTAAAAATTTAAAAGCAAAAAAGGAATATTTTTCTTCTAAAGATGAGGCAGATATATGCATGGATGAAAAAGATATTGTTTATAAAGGTGAAAAAATAATTAGTCTTTCAGATATTAGAGTTAAAGGAATTCATAATTATGAAAATATTATGGCAGCTATTTTGGCTGTTAAACAGTTTGGTGTAAGTGATTCAGTTATTAAAGAAGTATTAAATAACTTTGCTGGTGTTGAACATAGAATTGAGTTTGTGGCTAAGATTAATGGAAGAGAATTTTATAATGATTCTAAAGCTACTAATGTTGATTCAACTATTACAGCTTTAAAATCATTTGATAATGATGTTGTACTAATATTAGGTGGTTTAGATAGGGGACATAGTTTTGAGCCGCTTTTACCATATTTAAAGAATGTTAAACATATCGTGTGTTATGGAGAGACAAAGGAAAGAATTAAGCAATTTGCAATAAAAAATAATATTGATGTTACTGTAACTGATAATTTAGAAGATGCAGTGCATGCAGCTTATAACATGTCTTTAGATGGTGATATAATTCTTTTAAGCCCTGCATGTGCTAGTTGGGATCAATATAAAAATTTTGAAGATCGAGGTAATGAATTTAAAAAAGTTGTTAGAAATTTGAACTAACAATTTTTATTTTGCAGGATTTCTTGTTTATTTGATGTGTAAAATGTGTAAAACTTTTGAAAAATAATAGTAAAATTCATTTTATTTTGATATAATTATAAGTGTAGAAGGTGTATTTTATGAAATATTTTCCGAAATTGGTTGGAAGTCGGTTATACTTATCACCTATGAATGTTGAAGATGCACCAATATATGTTAAGTGGCTTAATGATAAAACAGTAAGTGAAAATATTGGGCTTGATATGAAAGTTACGACTTTAGAAGGTGAGAAAGAATGGCTTAAAAAAAATTTGAATAATTATAATTTTGCAATTGTACTTAAAGAAAGTGATGAATTGATAGGAAATTGTGGATTTGATGAAATTGATTTAATTCATCAGAATGCTAAACTGAGTATATTAATTGGTGAAGAAGAAAAACGAGGTCAGGGCTATGGCAAAGAAGCTATAAAACTTTTGTTAGAATATGGATTTAACAATTTGAACTTAAATAATATAATGTTAAGTGTATATTCTTTTAATACTCGGGCTATTAAAGTTTATGAAAGTTTAGGCTTCAAAAGATTTGGCACAAGGCATAAATCACATTACTTTAAGGGAAAGTTTTATGATGAAATACAAATGGAAATTTTAAAGGATGAATATAGTGAAATCGAACCTTTTATTTATGTTTAATGTGTTAATGTGTTAATTTGACAAATATGATGTTTAGTGGTATTATATGCCGCAAATAAACAAGAAGAAGTATGCATAATATTATGATTTAGGAAATGGGGGATATTTATGAGATTTAGGTTGTATAGAAATGCTAGACATTTAAGGGCCGAAGGTATTGGTGAATCTATTAGACGTAGATTAAGTGAATTTTTGAGGGAACATAGAAATGCAATTGTTGTTAGCGGCTTGAGTGCTGTCGTTGCAGGATCGCTTTTTGCTGGTCAACCAAGTATTGTACATGCTGATGAAATTACTGATACAACTACTCCGGTTGCCAATGAACAAGTTGTTGATGTTAATGAGTTGCAAGCTGATGCTGATGCCTCTTTAACTCAAGCTTTAGAAAATACTCAGACTCCTGCACCGGTTCAAGAAAGTACACCGGAAGTTGTTACACCTATTGCTGAGCCGACTCAAGCAGAACAAACTGTTCAAGAGACTGCACCTGCAGAAACTACTCCTGTAACAGTTGAAGAGACATCTGCTGAACAATCTGCTCCTGCAGTTGAAACAACTGTTTCAGAAGATGCAGATGTTCAAGAAGAGAAAACTTCTGGAATTAATGAAGAAATTAATTCTAGAGTTCCAGAAGTTGATAATGGAATCGTGAGTGAAGATCCAATAACTGCTGATGATCTTCAATTAGAAGATGAGCAAATAGTAGCTGACAATGGAGCTTTTAGTGAAAGCCAAACAACTTCTGATGATGCTCAAGTAGAAAATGATCAAACAGTTGTCGATAATGAGGTTGTGAGTGAAGATTCAACAACTGTTGATCAAGTCGAAACAAATATAGAACAGACAACGGGTGAGAATGGTAATGATGAAACAAAAACCGATGATCAGACTACTGAGATTGAACAAGATAATATTAATTATACAGTAGTATCAGATGATGGTACATTAACTATAGTTGGTAATGTTCCAGAGGATCAAATAAGTCAAGTGCTTGAAGAGTTAACTGCTAAATATGGTGAAGATGCAGTAAATGGTTTGACTATATTTGATTATGAAACTATTAATTCACAAATGAGCAACGGTACCACTGTTAAATTAGGTCAATCAGGTTACACTGCTACTAAAGATGAAAACGGAAACATTACTATTACAGATGTTAATGGTGATATTGTTTATGATTGGAAAATCCAGGAAGAGATTCAAAATGATGAGTCTGTTGCACAAAACCCAGTAGATGATAATCAACAAACTGGTCAGAGTTCGTCTGTTCCAGATGATTATGAAAGTAAAGAATTTGAAGTTGATCCGGATGAATATTTAGTATATCAAAATTCTGATGGAAGTTATACTATTGCCATGGGTGGAGTTGGTTTGAGCGCTAATCAAATTCAGGATTTAATTTCTAAATTACAAGCAGAAGGTGTTATTCCTGCTGATGTTACTCCATCAATTGGTTTATTGCCAACAGCACCAACTACAGAAGAAATTGCAGCTGGTATTACAGAACATACTGTTACAATTGGTGATATTACATATACTATGGATGCTTCAGGAAAACTTACTGGTTCATCTAACCCGTCTATTTTAGATGGAGTGTTAATTGATACATCAGATTCGTTAGATGAAAATTATGAAACTTCTAAAGATCCTGATGCTCAACCTGGTAATAAAGCTGATGGCGATGAACCAGGTGATGAAATTCCAGGTGATAAACCTGAGCCTGAACCAGAGCCAGAACCTGAACCAGAGCCTGAGCCTGAACCTGAACCAGAGCCAGAACCAGAACCTGAACCTGAACCAGAGCCAGAACCAGAGCCTGAACCGGAGCCAGAACCTGAACCTGAACCTCAGCCCGAACCTGAGCCAGAGCCACAAACTCCAAGTAAGGATGCTCCACCAGCAACTGGTGATATGACACTTGCTTCTGCCGGTATAGGTGCTGCTGGTGCTGCGCTTGCTGGTGCAGCTGCGGCGTATAGAAAGCGTAAAGATAAAAAAGAAGATAATGGTGAAAGAAAATTAACTTTAATTGATGGTGGTAAACCAAAGACCACTTATGAAGATTTACAAAAAATGTTTGATGAAGGAAAAGAAATTAATCCACATGACTATGATGATGATTTAGAACTATTTGCTCAAGCTTGGGTGTTATCAAAAGAACAAAATAGTCAAAAACAAACCACAAAAGGAAAAACTCGTTAGTTTTTGTTAAAGTAAGGAGGAATTAGTATGAAAAAAATGAAGAAAATTTTTGGTACAATTTTAACATTATTAATTGTAGCAGTAGTTTCTATTACTTCTATGGCTACTATTTATGCCGCTCCTAAAAACATTTCAGTTGATAGAGAAGGAGTAATGGTATCTTATATTGGTGAAAATTATAAGTGGGCTAAATTTAGAACTTCTGATGGTAAAGTTGCTTACTGTATGGATTTAGGTAAAAGCTGGCCTGAAAGAAAGACTGATCTTTCACTAGTTGGCGAGGGAGATGCTGGTTTAACATATATTCTTTCGAATGGATATCCTTATAAATCAATTGTGGGAAATGATGATCAAGATAGATTTATTACTCAAGCAGCAGTTTGGTGGTATTTATCTGATACTGGTCAAACTGGTAAATTGAGTGATGATTTTACTACTAATGCAGCGGATCCTTATGGACTTAGAAGTTATATTCAAAAATTAGTTAGTGATGCTAAAAATGCAAAAGCAAGTTCTGCTCCAACTTTAGATGTTAAAGTGAATAATTCTGATATGAGTTTATCTAGTGATGGTAATTACTTTATTTCAGAAGAAATTACTCCAACTTTAACAGGAACTTCTAGCTATAAAGTTTCAGTGTCTGGAGCTCCTAGTGGAACTACTATTACTAATACTAGTGGTCAATCACAAACTACATTTAAAAGTGGTGAAAAATTTCAAGTTAGAATACCATCTAATGCTTTAGGTCAAACAACAACTATTAAAGTAACAGTATCTGCTACTGGTGCTACTTCTAAAGCATATGTTTATCAACCATCTGATAGTTCTATGCAACGTTTAACTGTTTTATATACAGATAATACTGATTTATCAAAAACAATTAATTTAACTGCTAAAGTAGATAAACCAAAAGTTTGTGTTGATTATGTTATTGTTGGTGATGTTAGACCTAATCCTGATTTAACTGATCCTACTCCTGGTACTAGTTGTTATGACAAAGGTACTAAATATGATCAAGAAAACGAATTAACTACAAGACAAGAAAATTGTAAATTTAATGGTTGGTATACTAGTGAAGATTTAACTGGTAAATGGGTAGATGGTACAGCACTAAATAATAATTTAACTTTATATGGCGCATGGGATTGTGGAACATCAATCAATGTACCAAATACAGCTGCTAATATTTCATTTATAATTTTAGGTGTAGGTTTATTAGTAATTGCTGGTGGTGTTGCTATAATCATCTATCGTGATAAAAAATTAAAATCTAATAAATAACAATAAAGCTTAGCTTCGGCTAAGTTTTATTTTGATTATTTTGCTTTAAAATTGTTTGGAAAAGTGTTAAAATGTGATAAACTAATTATTAGGGGAAGGTGAGATGATGGAAGCAATCAATTTATTACCGGCAGATACATATATTGTAAAAAATGCGACTATTTTAAATAATGAATCTCGCCTTGTTTTAATTAAACTCTATCAACCTATAATTGGTTCGGTGGCAGTTAGTTTGTATTTTACTTTATGGAGTAATTTAGATACTAGTCAGATTACCTCTATGGAATACACTCATCATAATTTGATGGCTATTATGAGAATTAAATTAGAAGACATTTTAGAAGCTAGAGAAAAGTTAGAAGCTATTGGTTTACTTAAAACTTATTT
>ULUB01075740.1_pt1 | contig 11452 bp, 15 predicted proteins | sample 1958111 | NCBI WGS metagenome assembly ULUB01 (sample SAMEA4835749, study PRJEB28245) | human gut metagenome | biome: gut microbiome; material: fecal sample | place: Denmark | collected 2008
CTATTTATTTTAGTTTTTAAAATTTTGTAATATAAATTTTAAAAATAGTGTTGACAAAAACTTATGCTTTTTGTATAATGTTTTACGCATGGTTTCGTAAGAAAGGCAGGCTGTTAGTATGAAAAGAACATATCAACCAAATAAGCACAAGAGAAAAGTAACTCATGGTTTCCGTGCTAGAATGTCAAGCGTTGGTGGACGTTTAGTTATTAAGCGTCGTCGTCAAAAGGGTCGTAAACGCCTATCAAAGTAATTAAATAATAATGATAAATACTAGAACTACCAGAATCATTTAAATTTATTTTAGGGTAGTTCTTTTATTTTTTAAGGAGATATTCATGAATAAACAATATCGCGTTAAAAGAAATGAAGACATTGAAGCTATTTTGAAAAAAAAGGATTCATATTCTAATAAATATTTTGTAGTATATAAAAAAGAAAATCACGAAGCCAATAATTTTAGATATGCGATTAGTGTTGGAAAGAAAATTGGTAATGCTGTTATAAGGAATAAAGTTAAACGTCAACTTAGAAGTGCTATCGATTCAATTCTTTTACCAACAAGCAAAATGGATGTTTTCGTAGTAGCAAAAAAAAGCATATTAGATATTTCATATGCAGAAATGGTTAAACAACTAATTTATATGTTTAACAAACTTAATATTGAAAATAAAGGAGCAAAATTGTGAAATTATTTTTTACAAAAAATATAAATAAGATCGCTATGATTGCGGTTTTGATTGTAGTGGTTGGTGCTCTTGCAAGCTGTCGTCAAGGTTCTTGGCCTACAACTCCTTATACTACTTGGGCTGCAGAATGGAAATTCTCTGGCTTTTGGCAAGGATTATGGGGTTGGCCAGTTGCTTTACTTTCATACCCAATTGCTTGGTTAATGGGTACAATTGGTCGTCTTTGTGGTAATTCTTATGCATGGGGTATTGTTTTTACAACTATTATTGTAAGAACAATTGCTTGGCCAATTTATTCTAAGCAAAATAGTACATCATTAAAGATGACACTACTTCAGCCAGAAATGGAAAAAATCCAAAGAAAATATCAAAATCGTAAGGATCCTGAATCACAACAACGTATGCAGCAAGAAACTTTAGCCTTATATAAGAAATATAAGATGAATCCTCTTGGTTGTGGCTTTACAATGATTCTTCAGTTCCCTCTTTTCATGGCAATGTATGAATGTGTAAGACGTATTCAGCTTACAGAAACTCTTGATGGTGTTGTAAGTGCATCGGGACGTTTTACTCTTGGTAATACAAAGTTATTTGGTTTCTTTGATATTAATACTGCGGTTATGGGACAAAATGATGGTATTGCAAAGGCTTCTGCTTGGCAAGATATTTTCTTTGGTATTTTAGTAGCAGTATTATTCTCTGCAGTAACACTTTTAAGCCAAAAGCTTGCAAGTAAGCCTCCAAAATATCAAAAGCAACGACGTAGTGTTAAAACTCAAGGGCAGGAGCAACAACAAAAGACAATGAAGTATATGAATTACTTTATGGTTTTAATGTTCTTCTTCATGTCTTTATCAAGTACTGCCTTATCATTATATTGGTTAATTGGTGGTGTATACCAATTATTCCAATCACAGGTAGGTCGTAAATTAAATGAAAGAGCATATTATAAAGCTCAAGAAAAAAACAATATAATTTAATAAATAAGTGGTGAGAATATGCAGAAAAAAATTGAAATTCAAGCATCATCTTTATTAGAAGCAACTCAAATTGCTGTAGCTAAGCTACATGTATCAGAAGAAAAGTTGTTCTTAAATGAAATTGGTGAAAATACTTATGAAGCTTTACTAGATGTTAATCTAGCACTTGAAGGTCGTAAATATTTAGAGAGTATTTTAAATTCAATGGGCATTGAACAATTTAATATTGAGGTTAGAACAATTGGTCAAGAATCAGAAATTCATTATGTAATTGATTCTAGTGAAAATCCTTTATTAATTGGTACTAAGGGACATACACTTGAGGCCCTTCAGACTTTAATTAAAAATTTGATTGGTTCTTACACAAAGGATTACATTGTTGTAACACTTGATATTGGTTCTTATCGTGCTAATAGAATTCATCAGCTTGAGATTTTAGCTACTAAAACAGCTAAGTCGGTAGCTAAAACGAAAATCGCAGTTAAGCTTGATCCTATGAATTCTTTTGAACGTCGTGTTATTCATGAAAAGTTATCAGATTGGCGTGACGTTTATACTGAATCTGAGGGTGAAGGCGAAGAACGTGCTATCGTGATTAAACCTAAGAATTAATAATTAAAAAAGATTTCACTTTATTTGTAAGTGGGGTCTTTTTTTTATATCTAAATATGATAAAATAACATCAAAGGGTGATTTTATGAAATTAAAATTCATGTTAAAGTTCTTTCTAATCATAACTTTGACTACTTTAGGGTATATCATAATTGATTCAACTTTTGAAAATATTTATTCGCATAATAAAATAGAAGAATTTAAGAATGAATGTGGTGAGGTTTCTAGTCCTAATAAATATATTAAATTTTATAATGTTTCACGTGAAACAGAAAGGCCTTCATTCGAGTATCATTCTTATGGAATGAATCCAGGGGCACCACTTGATATTATTATTAAGCTTGAATCAACCTTTAATTTATGGTGCACTCCATTTATTAATTATTTTATTGGTGGTCACGCTGCAATTTGTATGGATGAATATAAATCAAAAGATTTAAACTTAACTAACTATGATTTGATAGAAACAACTTATAATAATTCTCATAAGGAAGTATTTGTATCATCTAAAGCCTATTGGGAAAATACTTCGTTTACTGAAAAATATATTATTTTAAGAGTTAAAGGCTTAACTGATGAGGATAGAAATGAGGCTTTAAATAAAGCAATTTCAATGATTGGGGATCCTTATAATCTTACATTTATTATGAATACTAAAAATAGCCATTATTGTTCAGATTTAGTTACAAAAGTATTTAAAAGTGTTGGTAAAAATACTAACTACGATGGCTTTGCGACGACTATTTATGACCTCCTTGTATCACCTGATACAGAAATTGTAGGGTATAAGGAATTTAATCCAGTTACACAAATTAGTTCTTACTACGGTGTTAATTTAATTTAAAAAATAAATCGTACACATTAATACTGATGCAAATCCTGTCCATAAAAGATAGGGAGTAACCATGAATGCTAAGTATCTATCTTTTTTCATAAAGTAAAGGAATAATAGTAATCCTGAACAAAAGCTCAAAAAGGTGTTACAAAAAGATAAAAATAAATTTTGTTTTACAAAAAAGAAAAAAATAAAAAAGAAAGAAATAAAATAATTTATCCCCATAATAACAAGTCCTTGTCGAAATTCTTTTTTTAATATTTTAATTAATAAAATGGCAAAAATAATATAAAGAATAGACCAACAAAGGGAAAATATAATAGGCTTAGGCGCAAAAAAAGGCTTATTTAGGCTATCATAATATTTATTATCAGCTTTAAAGATAAGTGTAGGAAGAAAATAAAGGAACAATAATAATAAAAATAACAAGATATTTTTTAAATATTTTTTCATAACATTCGCCTCAAAATAAGTTTATGATATTTCAAAATTATTATGTAAAAAAAATTATATTTTATGATATAATTGTAGCAGTGAAAGGATTGATAACATGGCCTATCAAGCATTATATCGTTCATATCGTCCTCAGGATTTTAAATCTGTTGCAGGACAAAGACATGTTGTTACAACATTACAAAATGCTATTAAATTGAATAAGGTAGCGCATGCTTATTTATTTTCAGGTCCACGAGGAACTGGTAAAACCTCCATGGCTAAAATAATGGCAAAGGCTTTAAATTGTGTTCACGGTCCTACAACTGAGCCTTGTAATGAATGTGAAATTTGTAAAGGAATTACCAAGGGTACTATTTCTGATATTGTTGAAATAGATGCGGCGTCTAATAATGGTGTTGATGAAATACGTGATTTAAGAGATAAAGTAAAATATTTACCAAGTGAATGCCGCTACAAAGTTTATATTATCGATGAGGTACATATGCTATCTCAAGGAGCATTTAATGCACTTTTAAAGACCCTTGAGGAGCCACCTAGTCATGTTATTTTTATTTTGGCTACAACTGAGCCTCACAAAATACCAGCTACTATTTTATCAAGATGTCAGCGTTTTGATTTTCAATCTCTTGATAAAGCCGATATTGTAGAAAGATTACAGTATGTTTTAAATGCTGAAAATATAAAAGCTACTCCTGAAGCGGTGGATTTAATTGCTGAATCCTCAGAGGGTGGTATGAGAGATGCTCTTTCATTACTTGATCAATCGATTTCTTATTCAACCGATGACGTGATTTCTGAGGATGATGTTTTGGCTGTTTCAGGTAATATTTCGAGTCAGATAATCTTACATATGCTTAAGGAAGCTTTAGAATCTAATAGTGCTGAGGTTTTAAAAAGTTTAGGTGAGATTATTTCTGATGGCAAGGAAATTCCAAGAATTATTAATGATGTTATTATCTTTTTAAGAGATGCTTTACTTGCTAAGATAGGAAGCTCAAATTCTTTAAAGAGTGCCTATAAAACAGAAGAATATCAGGTTTTTTTAGCTAAGATTTCAAACGAAATTATTTATAAATGGCTAGATATCTTAAATGATACGTTGAATAATATTAAATTTACAACGCAAAAAAGAGCTTATTTAGAGCTTGGTCTTTTAAAAATGGCTGATGGTCATCTTAATGACTATGCATCACTTCTTGGTAGAGTTGAAGCTCTTGAGCGTCAAATAGCTTTAGGCGTTACGATAATGCCAGTTCAAAATAATGAACCTAAGATTAATTTTACAAGTAACCCGGAAGAAATTTTAAAATATGATAAGCCTACAATAGCTAATACTGAGATTGAAAATGATGCTTCATTTATTCAAATTGAAGATATAGCTAAAATAATTAATGCTGGAAATAAACAGCTTAAAGGTTTAATAGAAGGAATTATAAAATCTGAAGGTAATCATTTTGAAATTTTAAAATCTACTGCTGTTGGAGCTGTATCTAATGATGGTATAATTCTTGTAACAGGAAATATTGCCTCAGCGAACCGTCTAATGAGAAGTCCTTATTATGACCAGGCTCTTAAAATTATTAATCAAAATAATCACTTTGAATGCTTATATTGTGTTCCTAAGGATAAATGGACTGAAATTATAAATGATTTTAGAGCTAAGCTTTCTTTAGGTGGAACTGTAGGCAATATTGTATTTAATAATGTTGTAATACCGGTAAAAAAACATATAAAAGAAAATAATGTAAGCCTCGAAGATGAGATATATAATATGTTCGATCATGATTTAGTAAATATTAAGGAGGAATAAAATTATGAATCAAGCTGCGATGATGAAAATTAGAAAAATGCAAAAGGAAATGATGGATGCGCAAAAGCGTATTGCTGAAACTGTATTTACAGGTAAGTCAGGTGGAGGAATGGTTGAAATTCAAATGACTGGTGAGCATGAGGTTAAAAGTGTGAAAATTGACCCAGAAGCTTTAGAATCAAAGGAAGATATTGAAATGATTGAAGATTCTTTAGTTGCAGCATTTAATGATGCAATTAAGCAAATTGAGCGTGAAACTGAAAAATCACTTGGTGGATTCTCTGGACTTCCAGGCATGGGAGGATTATTCTAGGAATGGAATATCCAAAAGCGATAAATGATTTAGTAGAATCATTTTCTATGTTACCAGGTATTGGTAAAAAAACAGCTCTAAGGTTAGCGTTACATGTGTATTCTAATATGTCTGAGGCTAAAACTGAAAATTTTGCTAATGCATTACTTACTGTAAAGAAGAATGTTGTTAACTGTAAAATTTGTGGCAATTTATCTGAAGATGAAATTTGTCCTATTTGTAGTGATAAAACAAGAGATCAAACAAAGGTAATGGTAGTTGAAACCGTTAAAGATTTATACGTTTTAGAAGCGTTAGGTGTATATAAAGGTTTATATCATGTTTTAAATGGCGCAATTGATTTTTCTTTAGGTATCGGTGTTGATGATATTAATATTAAATCATTAATTGAAAGAGCAAAGGAAGGTACAATTAAAGAAATTATTTTAGCTTGTAATGCAACTCTTGAAGGTGAAACAACCTCAAGATATATAAAAGCTTTGCTTGATGGAATTGACGTTAAAATTACAAGAATAGCTCATGGTATTCCTGTTGGTGGTGATTTGTCATATGCTGATCAAACAACTGTTTTAAAGGCCTTAGAGGGTAGAAGAGATTATAATGAATAAATGAATATTATTGGCATAGGATTAAATGGTGATAATGTGAAGATAATAAAATATTTAATCAAATCATTTTTGATTGGTACGATTAGTATTTTATTAATAAATTTAATAGGTCAATTTTGGAATTTTGAAATACCATTTAATTTTATAAATGTGGCATTAATTGGCTTTTTTTATCTACCAGGCTTAATCCTTGTTTTGTTAATATTGTTATTGTAGCGTGGTGATATTTTGAAAGTTAAATTTCATAGCTTTATTGATAAAGAACATTTAGTTTTAGAGGAAGAATTATTTTATCATGATGATTATTTAGGCTTTAAAGATAAGACAAATGAGGGCTATATATACTATAAAAAAGAAGGTCAAACATTACGTTTTAAACGTGATGGTAATGCTAAGATGAATTTACTTTTTGATCCTTTAAATCCTACCATATGTCATTATGAAAATAAGCTTGGATTGAGTTTTGATATGCTTGTCAAAACTAAGCGCTTAATCTTTGATGATAAAAAAATAATAATTGAATATGATTACTATTTAGATGGGACATTTCAATCTAATGTAAAATTATATTTAATAATTGAAAATACACTTGAAAAAAAGTAAACTTTTTAGTAAAATATGTTATGCGTTCTAATGGAGGAATGAAATATGGAAAATATTCAACAAATGTCTATGCTAGAAGTAGCAGTTAAATTAATGAATGATAAGAAGTCAAAGCAACCTATTTCTAAAATCATTAAAGAAACTCTTGAAATGAAGGGTATTGATGATGAGGATGGAAGTCACGCTGCTCAATTATATATCGATATTACAACAAGCTCCCTTTTCGTATACATGGGTGATGAGGAATGGGATTTAAAGAGCCGTCAATCTCTTGATGAATGGGATAAGGATGGATCAGCCTTTAATACTGGTGAAATTGAAGATGATGATGAGGAAGAAGAATCAGATGATGATTTTTATTCTCTTGATGATAATAACGAGGATGAAGATAGCGAAAATTCTGACGATTATGATCCTGAATCTGATGAAGATGATTATAGCGATGATGAAGACGAGGATGAGATTGAACCAGACGAGCTTGTAACAGAAACTTATGATGAAGATGATGAAACAAAGTATATGGATGAAGATTCATATAATGACATCATGGATGATTATGAGGATATGTACGATAAGGACTAATTTATATTTAAAATTAAGAGGTGGATTTATGCACCTCTTTTATTATAGACATAAAAAAAAGTATTTTTTCACAATTTCCCATAATTTATTTATAATTATACGATAATTATTGGGTATAATAAAGGTGTCTTCTAAGGAAGACGATATTCTATCATAATTCTCCCTACACAAACAATAGATAGAATTCAAAAGCAAAAACTAACTCTCCCAATTTAGAAAGAAGAAGCCAAAAGCTTCTTCTTTCACTTTAATGAGTAGATTTATTATGTTATACTATATTTATAGAATGGATGTGGAAATATGTATAAAATAGCTTACGTTGAGGATGAAGCAGATTTAGCAAATTTAGTTTGTAAATATTTAAAAAGTGAAAACTTTTTAGTTACCCATTTTTTGACCGGTGAGGAAGCATATTCACACATGAATGAAGCTTTCGATTTATGGATTTTAGATATAATGTTACCTGGTGGCTTAAATGGTTATGATTTAATAAAAAAAATTCGTGAATTTAATCCTAAAATGCCAGTAATTTTTACATCAGCTAGAGATCAAGATATTGATCGAATAATGGGACTTGAACTTGGTAGTGATGATTATATTTCAAAGCCTTTTTCGATTAGAGAATTGATGCTTAGAGTGAAAAATCTTTTAAATAGGGTTTATGCTCAAAATAGTAATAATGAAAATATTGTTCAATATGGTGATTATCGTCTTGATTTTGATAAAAGAGTTGTAACTTTGAATGATGTAAATTTAAATCTTACTGCTAAAGAATATGATTTACTTTTATTTTTAGTAAAAAATAAAGGAAAGGCTTTTTCTCGTGACCAAATCCTTGATGCGGTATGGGGTAGTGAGTATTTTGGTTCAGACCGCGTTGTTGATGACCTAATGAGACGGTTACGTCAAAAAATGCCTTCTTTATCAGTTGAAACAATTTATGGATTTGGATATCGTTTGTTATGAGAAAATTTAAGTTTAATACACAATTAATAATTCTTTTCTTTGGTCTTTTGTGTTTATCATCTGCCCTTTTTGGAATGATAGTAATTGGTCGTGTAAGAAATATATCTGAAACACAAACTTATGACCGGTTAGAATCATATATTGAGGTTACAAAATCTTCCTGGCACAATTGCGAGCTTGCCCCAGAAACTTCAAAATCAATAAATTTGTGTACGATTCAGGGTCGTATTCGAGTTTATCCTCATAATTTAGAGGAATTGAAATGTTCTAAAAACTTTAAAGATGTTATTGGGTTTGAGCAAATTGATATTTTATTAAATGCTATTGAATTTAGAAGTGATGCTTCCGGACATGCGACAATTAATTTAGAAAATTCAACTAAAATTTATTATGCTTATCAAACAACTGCAGTTGAAAATGATTCTTATACCTTTATTGTTGCTGTGGCTAATACAAAGTATGCTCGTGAATTTTCAAATAATATTAGTTCTCAGATTATTTTAATTTTCAGCATAGTGTTTATTTTTGCATTTTTTATTTTAGGACTTTGGAGTAGTGCGTATGTTGCTAGAATTAATCGTTTAAAAAAGCATATAGCAAATCTTCCGGCAAGTAATTATAAGGAAGAATATGTTGATGATGGAAAAGATGAGTTGGCGGATTTATCAAAATCAATTGAGCAAATGCGAAATGAAATTCTTCATAATGAATCAACAAAGCAGGAAATGCTTCAAAATATAAGTCATGATTTTAAAACTCCGATTGCAGTTATAAAATCATATGCTGAAGCAATTGAAGATGGTATGGCTGATAAATCGGATGCTAAAATTATTCAAAATCAGTGTACTAATTTGCAGCATAAGGTTACAACGTTATTACAATATAACCGTCTTGAGTATCTAGAAAAAAAGGAAGAATTTCAAAATTGTAATATGAAAGAAATTATTGAAAGTGTTGTTAATACATATATATATCAAAAAACAAAACTTAAGTTTACTTTAGATCTAGATGAATGCTATTATAAAGGTTATCAAGAAAATTATTATACTGTAATTGATAATATTATTGATAATGCAAAAAGATATGCGAAATCAGAAATAAAAATATCATTACATGATGGTGTTATTCAAATTTATAATGATGGAGAGCATATTGACGAACAATTTTTAAATGGTTTCTTTAAACCATATGAGAAAGGATCTAAGGGCCAATTTGGCCTTGGAATGTCAATTGTAAAAAAGACACTTGATTTTTTTGGCTATTATTTATCAGTTAGAAATGAAGAGGTAGGAGTTACCTTTGAAATAAAAAAACGGGTTAATTGTAATATTTACACACAATAATTTTTAACATCTTAGTATAATTCTAAGATGTTTTTTTAAAATTAGTGGTATAATGAAATTAACAAGAAAGAGGAGGAGAAGAAATGATTTGTAAAAATTGTGGAGTAGATAATAAAGAACATGCTTTATTTTGCTCAGGCTGTGGACAAAAGCTTAAAAATATTTGTCCAAATTGTAACTATGAGAATGAGGAGGGAAGTAAGTTTTGTATTAAATGTGGAACAAGATTAGATGAAACGTCTAAAAAAACTAAGACCAAAAATGTTAATAGTTCTATTAATACTAATAATGTTTTAAATCTAATAACAAAAATTTTAAAAATAACATCATTTAGTTTATGTTTAATTTTAATTTTGTTAACGATTGGAGCTTCATTTACAAATATTTTATCAGGAGTATCACAAGGTTCAGATATTCTTGAGCAAAATTATAATACTATTGGTTCATTAAATTTATTTTCAATTATTGATAATATCACTAATTTTAAAATTAATGAAGAAATGTGTCATTATGAATATAGTGTAATTGGAGATTTATCGATGAATATAGTCCTTTTGGTTTGTGTACTTGCAATTATGATTACTAGCTCTATATGCTTAATTGTGGCTATCGTAAAAATTGCAAAACAACCACGTGATTTTGTTTCACTTGAACATTTAGTAATGGTAATGTTTGGTGTAACATTAGGAAGTGTGCTTGTGGCTTCATTGATGAGGTTGAATGTTACTACTAATATGAGCATTTTAAATTTAGGCGTTAATCTTACAGTTGGTGGTTTCATAAAAACTTGTGTGATTCTTGATTTTTGTGTGTTATTAGCATTGCATATAATTAGGTTTGTTTTAGATATGATTGCTAATAGAAATTATAAATATAAAAACATTATTTCTGAAGTTTTAAAGCTTGGAATTATAGTTTTCTTTTTTATTGGTGGATTTAGTTTAACAAATTCTGTTGTTATAATCAAAGATGCTAGTTCATCATATCTTACAACAAAACAGGAATATAGTATTGGTGCTATATTGATGCTTCTTTGTAAAGCTGCATATGAATATTGTAATTTAGATAGTAATCAAAGTGGAGCTCTTCCTAAGCAAGGAGAAGAGCTTATGACGAAGGTTATAATCGGTTATGTAGTGGCTTTTTTTGTGGTCATAGTAGTTGCTATTTTCTTAATAAGAATAATTAAAAAGTTAAATCAAAAGGAATCATATTCAAATATAATATTTACGGGAATTTCCTTGGTTTTAGCAATTGTAATAACAATTACATTTAGTCAATGTGTAAGAGATACTGCATTAACTATTCAAAATGATTTTTCTTCATTTAAAGACAATGTTATTACTTATCCCGATTATTCTATTGGTTCGGCTCTTATTACACCAATCGTAATGTTTTCGCTTTCTTTGAGTTGTTCAATTGTAGATTTAGTTATTAACAAAATCAATATAAAAAATGAAATAGAATAGTAGAAAAAGATGGTATATGCTTTATTATTGCACTTATCATCTTTTTTTATGAAAATTTAAAATGATTTATTAATTTTTATGTCTTTAAATTCTTATGCAAAATGAGTCATCAAAATTAAATTATTATAGGAGTAAGCCTCTTGTCCTTTAATCATTTTCATACCTCAATTATTTTTAATTATTTTC
>ULUB01069373.1_pt1 | contig 11422 bp, 8 predicted proteins | sample 1958111 | NCBI WGS metagenome assembly ULUB01 (sample SAMEA4835749, study PRJEB28245) | human gut metagenome | biome: gut microbiome; material: fecal sample | place: Denmark | collected 2008
TACGGCTTGACAGACCCGTTCTGCTCGGTGGTTCTCAACGCTGAGCTTCAAACCTATAAGCTTTCTATAGGCGACGTAGCCGAATATGCCTACGATGAAAACGGAAACAGCACCAGCGAGCCGGCATACTTCTACGGCTACTTTGACGGCATAGACGTAATATTTAAGTTCCAAGCTTCAGATGTTCCGTGGGCAACATTTATGCCGATTGATATTCTGTCCAGCCTGATGACTTCAAACTATATCTATGCTCTTGACTACATCGACGTCGAGCTTCACAACGGAGAGGACGTTAATTACTACTTTGATGTAACCGCAGAGGAAGATAAGTCAGTGCTCGAATGCACTCTTGACGGTCAGCCAACCGATATTGAGGCGTTTAAGATACTTTATCAGTATTTCTTAAAGTGCCCGATAGACGCACTTTGTCTTGAAGACCCTGCCGAGGATGCAAAGCTTTTGGCAAAGGTTCACTTTGAACGTGCGGTAGGCGGAGGAGATACCCTTGAGTTTTACGACGGCGGCGCAAACAGAGTAATTATTAAGCTGAACGGCACAACGTCCTTCAGTCAGCCGAAGAGCTATCTTGACGTACTCGGCGCTAATATTAAGCTGTTTAAAGAGGGAGCTTCAGGGGACGATTTGCAGATGATTTGGTAACAGACTGAACAGGCTTCGCCTGTTCAGTCGGCAAGATTTTGCTTTTCGCCCTGAAAGGGCGAAATTTCCGCATTGCGGAAACCGCAAAACTTGCGGTTTGTGAGTAACGGATGATTTTGCGCAGGCTTCGCCTGTTCAGTCGGCAAGATTTTGCTTTTCGCCCTGAAAGGGCGAAATTTCCGCATTGCGGAAACCGCAAAACTTGCGGTTTGTGAGTAACGGAAGGTTTGTGCAGGCTTCGCCTGTTCAGTCGGCAAGATTTTGCTTTTCGTCCGAGGGACGAAATTTCTGCTTCGCAGAAAGCGCAAAACTTGCGGTTTGCGAGCAACGGATGATTTTGCGCAGGCTTCGCCTGTTCAGTCCGGCTTTCACGGAGGACAACGCCCGTTCGATTGTCAGGATTATGCTTTGCAAGCAAAGGTTATACGCACACCGGCTTTCGATGTTTATATTAAAGGTATAATATTATGGAACAAAAAAAGAAGACACCGCTGAAAACCATTTTGACTGTTGCCGCAGTCGGCGTTTGTGCAGTGGCACTGTGTACTGCTGCTATAAATACAGTTGTTGTCAAGACGAGCGAGCCGAAGATACTCTCCGCCGAAGAGGCGGCGAAGCTTGAGGACGTCGACTGTATATTGGTTTTAGGCTGCAAGGTCTATGACGACGGCACTCCTGCCGGAATGCTCACCGATCGCCTTGACTGCGCCGTGTCCTTATACAAAGCAGGTGCCGCTCCGAAGCTTTTGATGAGCGGCGACCACGGCAGAGAAGAGTATGACGAGGTCAATGCGATGAAGAGCTATGCCGTCGGAAAAAGCATAGAATCTAACGACGTATTTATGGATCACGCCGGCTTTTCAACATACGAAAGCATTTATCGCTTGAGGGATGTCTTTCAGGCGAAAAAGGTTATAATAGTTACTCAGGAGTATCATCTTTATAGGGCACTGTATCTTGCAGACGCTATGGGATTAGAGGCATACGGAGTAGCAAGCGATTATCACACATATAGGGGCTCGCTCAGGATGCACTCAAGGGAAGTGCTGGCAAGGGTTAAAGACTTCTTTACATCCATATTCGAGCCTAAACCGAAGTATTTGGGCGAAGCGATTCCCGTTTTCGGAGACGGCAATGTGACAAACGACAAGGATATTTTTTGAAAGGAGAATGATAAATGGCTGAAGGATTTTTTGAATACAGAGGTCTTCCGCTGGTGAGAAAGGGCGCAGAGCTTTATTACGGCAGCATGGGAGACAATGAGGTTGTAATGCTTCAGGTTGCAGCAAAGAAGAAAACCGGTGATGTTGAAATTGCGACAAAGGTCAGAATGTACAGAATGCTGACTGATGAGTCGGTTCCCGTTATGGAGAGGATAACAAAGACGGCGGAAAAATCAAGCCTGTTCGAGGCACTTGATTTGGCGCACGACTGGATAGCATAATTACAGATCTTAAAAGAGCGCCGCAGGGAGACAAGAGCTTCCTTGCGGCACTATTTTTTATGAACGGAGCAATATCTCCGATGTGTCTGCAAAGCCATATAAGCATATTGACAAAATCACTTAGGATATGTATCATTTACTCATATGATTATTCTGCCCGTTACGTTCGGACGGCTTTATCGGAGGTCTTGGAATGAAATACTTATATCATGGTTCAGCAAATCCCGACATAGAAGTTTTAGAAGCACGTTCAGTTCTCCATGGCTCACAGCAAAAAGTCATTTACCTTACCGACAATATTCCGTATGCCCTTTATTACATATGGGACGCAGAAAAAATCGGATATCCGGGCAAGCACGTCACGGGCTGGTGCAAAGACGGCGTCGCTTTTTATGAGGAACAGTTTTTAGGTCAGCTTGAAGCCTTTTACAGCGGCGTCAGCGGATATTTATACTGCGTGAATGCCGAAAATGCGAAAACGGTCGAGGGCAGGGAAGGACTGTTTTACAGCACTTCGGACTTGCCGATAGAGAAAAAGTGCTTTATTGCAGATGTATATCAAGAGCTGCTAAAGTATGAAGCTATGGGTGAATTTAAAGTGAAAAGGTTCATCGAACAAACCTCGGAGCGTCAGACCGAGCTTATCGACTTGATAGCTCAGGCTATTAAAAGAGAAAACTGCTATGCAGACGATAAAGGGCATCAGGAGTTTATGAAGAAATACTTTTCGGAGTCATGGGAAAAGGCGGTAAACGGCTGAAGTCAGTAAAACAGTTAAGCAAGCAAAGCTTTTTATGTCCGCATAAATTTATATAAAAACTACGGGTCACTGCTTGAGCTGGATTGTCAGCCAAACAGTGACCCGTAATGATTTTTATTATTAAGCCGTATAAAGAATACCTTTTGCGCTTGATTAGTCCTTCATCTTCTTGACCTTAAAGCTTCCCGTGCTCGACTTAAAAGCATTGACGATATTTCTATAGCTGCCAAGCAAGGTCATAAGATATGCCATAGCTAAATTGCCGTAATACTGACCGGTAAGCTCGTTGAGCTTAACTACATCATTTATATAGCGGAAGCATTCAAAGAAGCCGATACCGTCATCCTTATATGCCTTAAAAGCGTCATATGCCCATACAATTTGATTTGCAAAGAAAACAGAGAAAATTATAACTAATACGCAGACAATAACGCCCTTTTTGTCAATGACCTTGCCGAACATTTCATACCCCTTGAACGTGCAGACGGCTGTGATAAGTCCTGCTATAGCCGCAATATATCCGAGCTGCCAAATCAGAAAATACACTAAGCAGCCGAGCATTGAGCCGAGCAGCGCCCCGACAATACCGGGAATGAGATTACTTTTATTAGACAAAACGTCCTGCTTTTTGTCAGATAAAGCGCTTTCAATCTTTACGGCGCAGTCGCTGCAAAGATATCGGTGAGAACCGTTGATATCGTAGCAATCAACCTCTGACATCTGCGTTCCGCACTGCATACAGCCGCTGACATACCTGTTGCTTTCGAGAAAGTCAATAATCGGCATTATTGCTTCATTGAGATGCGCCGGTACTTTTTTGATGAGGAAGGTGCGGGTTGAAACGATAGAAGCATTGTTGTTGCTGACGTTGACGGATTGAATCTGATTGGTTACATTTTTACGGGATTCAATAAAATCACGCAGAGCCGCATTTCCGGGATCGCTTTCGGAATGTGCGCTTATATTAATGATGTACATTCCGTTTTCTGCGGTGTTGACAGTAACGTAATAGCCCCTGCAAGTGCCTGATATGTAAGTCTTGTGATCTGTCAAGCTGCCGTCAAGAAGCTGACTGCAGAGTTTGTTTGATAACATTTGAATCATTCCTTCCGGTGTTGTTTGTGGGTGAGAGTTATAATTGTTCATCATTTTCGGTTGTTGCTTGCGGATATTATAGCATAATATATCAATCTCTGCAACATAAAAATTAAAAAGAATTGTATTTTAGGGATATAGTTGATTTACGTTATTTATTGGAAAAGACTGTGGGTGGGAATTGAGAGAAGAATGCGAAAGAGAAAAGCTTTAGCTGCTTTTCTCTTTCGCAGTATTTAAAGAAGCTATCAGCATACGTCGAATTTCATCGGCGAGGAATAACAGCTCGCTGTAATCATAATCGATTAATGAAGTTCGCTGTAGGAGAGTAAGCCAGTATATACTTTCTCCTGTTTCCTTTAGCGCAATATGAAGCTTAGAAATAAAATCAGCCTTACTATTGCCGTAAACGGCTTCGTTAATATTAGCTCCTATGCTGGTAGCGGAACGCAATAATTGCTTTGCAATAGTTGTGTCTTTGCGTGACTTTGAAAATGACTCATAAAATAAAACGATTTTAGTTGCGAAATCAAGTGATTTGTCTAAAAGTGGACTGTTCAATTTACTCACCTCAAATAAAGTATACTACATTTTTTGAATAGAAGCAACTATTTAATAATTGCGCCGTGGGCAAACCGTACTCTTCACTCTTCACTCTTATCTCTTCACTGGAAAAAGCCGTTGCAGGAAGTATAAGAGAAGAGGAAAAAGTGAAAAGAGAATAGAGAAGAGTACAAAAGAAAAAAGCCGTTGCAGGAAGTATAAGAGAAGAGAGAAGAGTGAAAAGAGAATAGAGAAGAGTACAAAAGAAAAAAGCCATGACGGCTTTTTCTTTTGGGCGCACCTTAACTCTTCACTCTTCACTCTTATCTTTTCACTGGAAAAAGCCGTTGCAGAAAGTATAAGAGAAGAGAGAAAAGTGAAAAGAGAATAGAGAAGAGTACAAAAGAAAAAAGCCTTGACGGCTTTTTTCTTTTGGTCTGTCCGACAGGAATCGAACCTGCGCACACACGGTCGGAGCGTATTGCTCTATCCACTGAGCTACGGACAGGGATATAAGGCTGCCAACTGTTGTTTGACAGCCTTTTTGTTGTTTTTATGACTTACATCATCTGAGCTTGGCTCCGGCAGGAACGTCATCCGGCAGGAAGACAACCTTTGCCGAATCATCGGGCAGGTCGGCGCAGATGATCATGCCCTCGGAGACCTCTCCGCAGAGCTTGGCAGGCTTTAAGTTTGCTACGATTATAACCGTCTTGCCGATTAAATCCTCGGGCGCATACCACTTTGCAATGCCTGATACAACCTGACGCTTGCCGTTTCCGTCGTCTAAAATCAGCTTCAAAAGCTTATTTGAACGCTTTAGCTTTTCGCATTCCAAAACCTTTGCGGCTATAAGCTCGGTCTTGAAGAAGTCGTCTATTGATATCTGCTCGACGGGCTCCTCTTTTGCTTCCTCGGTCTCTTTTTCATGAGACTTTGCTTCTTCCAACGACTTTTTAACAGCTTCCATTTCGTCGTTAAGCTCCTTTAAGAGCTTTTCTGCGTCGATTCTTGCAAACAACGGGGAAGCTTCGCCGACCTTTGAACCGGCGCAGTAGCCGCCGAAGGCTGTAAGCGTTTCAAGAGTGTTCATGTCTGTGCCGATTTGAGCTAAAATCTTTTCAGATGTTTCGGGCATAAACGGTGCTAAGAGCACACCGATAAACCTAATCGTCTCGATAAGCTCGTACATTACCGTTACAAGGCGCTTTTTGCCCTCCTCGGTCTTGGCAAGTGCCCACGGCTCGGTTTCGTCTATATACTTGTTTGCCCTTCTTGCAAGGTTTAAAACGTCGGCGCAGGCGTCTGCAAGTCTGAAATTCTCCAGATGCTCGCTCATGCTCTTAACAGCCTCTAACGATTTTGCTTCAAGGTCGAGGTCTAAATCAGTCTTATCGGACGGTGCGTCAACATATCCGCCGAAATACTTGTTGACCATTGCAACTGTACGGTTGACAAGGTTTCCTATCGTGTTTGCAAGGTCGGTGTTGTATCTGTCGATAACGGTTTCATAGGAAATAGAACCGTCGCCTGCAAACGGCATCTCGCTGAGCATATAGTATCTTGTTGCGTCAACGCCGAATCTTTTAATGAGGTCGTCAGCATAGATGATGTTGCCCTTGGATTTAGACATCTTGTCCGTGCCGAATAAGAGCCACGGGTGAGCGAAAATGCGCTTCGGAAGTGTTATTCCCAACGCCATCAGCTCGACTATCCAGTATATTGAATGGAATCTTAAGATATCCTTGCCGATGATGTGGTCGCAGTGCTGCCAGTAATGCTTATACATATCGCTCGGGTTGTCGATGTCGTAGCCGAGACCCGAAATGTAGTTTGAAAGAGCGTCAATCCAGACGTATATAACGTGCTTGGGGTCGAAGTCGACCGGTATTCCCCATTTAAATGAAGAACGGGTTACGCAAAGATCCTGAAGCCCGGGCTTTATGAAGTTGTTGACCATTTCCTTCTTGCGGGACTCCGGCTGGATAAAGTCGGGATTTTGCTCGAAAAATTCTTCAAGCTGCTTTTGATACTTTGAAAGCCTTAAGAAATAAGCTTCCTCCTTGGTCTTTTTGACCTCACGTCCGCAGTCGGGGCATTTGCCGTCGACTAACTGAGTTTGAGTGAAAAAGCTTTCGCAGGGAACGCAGTACCAGCCCTCGTATTCGCTCTTATAGATATCGCCCTGATCGTAGAGCTTTTTGAATATCTTCTGAACGCACCTTTCGTGGTCCTCGTCGGTGGTTCTTATGAATCTTGAGTAGGATACATTGAGCATATCGCAGGTGCGCTGAACCTCTTTTGCAACGGCGTCGACGTGCTGCTTGGGGGTTATTTTTGCGGCATTGGCAAGCTCTTCTATCTTCTGACCGTGCTCGTCGGTTCCTGTAAGGAAGAATACATCGTAGCCCTGCATTCGCCTAAACCTCGCTAATGCGTCTGCGCAGACGACATCATAGGTGTTGCCGATATGAGGCTTCTTTGAAGCGTAGGCAATCGCCGTCGTAATCAGGTATGGCTTTTTGTCCATTTTAATCTTCCTTTCATTGTTTTTTTGTGATAAAATCACTCTTAACATTATATAGCATTTATATTTTTTGTCAAGTGGTGAGACCGTCCGTCGGCGATGTGCGTATCCAATAAAGCCAAAAGAGCGACAGAAAACTCCCATCGCTCTTTTTATTGTTTTGTCTCAGTATTTAAAACGTCATTCCTCTATTAGTCTTGTATTCCTGAAATATAGTGAAACGCACCATATTGCGCAGGCTGCAACAACTATATAAATGATTCTGGAGATAATAGCGGCAGAGCCTCCGAAGAGGTATGCAACGAGGTCGAATTTAAAGATTCCGACAAGTCCCCAGTTTATTCCTCCTACTATCAAGAGAAACAGTGCTATTCTATCGAGTACCTTAATAATTATCACTCCTTAAAAGAATCTCCCGACATTTTGTCGGCACAGGATTAGTCTTGCACATTTCATGCGATAATATTCACTCGTGATAAAATAATCTTGCCGTAAACGCTTTGCGGATTCGGTAAAATCTTTAAAATTTTAATATGTGCATTTCCGCGTTTTAATATTCATATTAATTTTCAGCGAATGACAAAAAGCAGTAGACAAACCGCTTGATTTGATGTATAATCCTATGTGAATATTCTTATAGCAAAGGGGATAAATCTATGAAATTCGGATATTTCGACGACAAAAACAAAGAATATGTTATAACCAATCCAAAAACTCCATACCCGTGGATTAACTATCTCGGAAACAAAAATTATTTTGCTTTGATTTCCAATACAGCCGGCGGCTATTCCTTCTACCGTGACGCAAGGCTCAGAAGAATAACTCGTTATCGCTATAATAATGTGCCCGTCGATATGGGCGGAAGATACTATTATATAAATGACGGCGAGGGAGCCTTCAGCCCGTCATGGATGCCGTGCAAGGAACCGCTTGACAGCTATTCTTGCCGTCACGGAATGGGATATACGGTTATCACAGGTGAAAAAAGAGGAATCCTGAGCGAGATAACCTATTTTGTTCCGCTCGACTTCAACGGTGAGCTTCATAAGCTTCGCTTGAAGAATACATCAAATGTAGGCAAAAGCTTTAAGCTCTATTCGTTTATAGAATGGTGCCTTTGGGACGCCAACGACGACTCCATCAACTTCCAGCGCAATTTCAACATCGGCGAGGTTGAAATCGAAGGCTCGACAATCTATCATAAGACAGAATACCGTGAGCGCAGGGATCACTATGCGTTTTATCACGTCAATTCGCCGATTTCAGGCTTCGATACAGACCGTGAGAGCTTCTTAGGTCTTTACAACGGCTTTGACAAGCCCGACGCAGTGCTTGAGAATAAGTCACGCAATTCCGTTGCAGACGGATGGAGCCCCATAGCTTCTCACTGCATTGAAGTGTCACTTGCTCCCAACGAAGAAAAAGAGCTTGTGTTTATCCTTGGATACGCTGAAAACCCTGTTGACAAAAAGTTCAATTCAGACGGCAGTCTGAACAAGGAAAAGGCGCATAAAATGATAGCTCAGTTCGACACGGCTGAAAAAGCCGACAGGGCATTAGCTGAGCTTAAGGAATACTGGGACGCTTTGCTGTCGAAATACAGCGTTGCATCTCCTGATGAAAAGCTTGACCGCATGGTCAACATCTGGAATCAGTATCAGTGCATGGTAACCTTTAATATGTCCCGCTCGGCTTCATATTTTGAAAGCGGAATAGGCAGGGGAATGGGCTTCAGAGATTCAAATCAGGACCTTTTAGGCTTTGTTCACCAGATTCCCGAGCGTGCAAGAGAAAGAATTCTCGACCTTGCGGCAACTCAGATGCCGGACGGCACCTGCTATCATCAGTATCAGCCTCTAACCAAAAAGGGCAATGGCGAAGTAGGCGGCAACTTCTCAGACGACCCGCTTTGGATGATTTTGTCCACCGCTCAGTATATAAAGGAAACAGGCGACTGGTCTATTTTAGACGAGATGACTCCGTATGACAACAACCCCGAGCTTGCTCAGCCGCTCATTCATCACCTTAAGATGAGCTTTAAGAGAGTTGCAAATACTATAGGTCCTCACAATCTGCCGCTTATTCAGCGTGCCGACTGGAACGACTGCTTAAATCTCAACTGCTTCTCAACAGAGTCGGGCGAAAGCTTCCAGACAACAACGTCTAAGGACGGCAAGGTTGCCGAGTCGGTATTCGTGGCTTGTCTGTTTACCTTTGTTGTTCCTGAGTATATTGAGATTTGCAAGCGTCTCGGTCTTGACGAGGACGCAGAGGAAGCAACACTTGCCCTCGAGAAAATGTCAAATGCCGTTATGGAAAGCGGCTGGGACGGCGAATGGTTCTTAAGAGCTTACGACGATTTCGGCAAGAAGATAGGCTCCAACGAGTGCGAGGAGGGCAAAATCTTCATCGAACCGCAGGGCTTTGCGGTGCTGTCAGGCTTGGGCAGCAAGTCGGGCAAGGATTTAAGAGCGCTTGAGAGCGTTAAGAAGTACTTAGACTGCAAGCACGGACTTGTCCTGAATAATCCTGCATACACAAGATACTATGTTGAATACGGCGAAATTTCAACCTACCCGGGCGGCTATAAGGAAAACGCAGGTATATTCTGCCACAACAACGCATGGATAATCTGCGCAGAGGCATTTGTCGGTCACGGCGACAGGGCGTTTGAATACTATTCAAAGATTGCTCCGAGCTACAATGAGGACATTTCCGAGATTCACAGAACCGAGCCGTATGTCTATGCTCAGATGATAGCAGGAAAGGACGCAAGCCGCTTCGGCGAAGCTAAAAACAGCTGGCTCACAGGTACTGCCGCATGGAACTTCGTTGCCGTATCTCAGTATATCTTAGGAATAAAGCCCGATTACGACGGCTTGAAGATAGACCCCAGCATTCCTTCTGATTGGGACGGCTATAAGGCGTCAAGAGAGTTTAGGGGAGTAAGGTATAATATAACCGTTAAGAACCCTGAGCATATTTCACACGGCGTTAAGTCGATTGTGCTGGACGGCGTTAAGCTGGCAAGCAATGTCTTGCCGATGTTCGACGCAGGCACTCAGCATGAGGTTGAGGTTGTTTTGGGCGAGTAGCTTTAATCGATAATTGCCGCAGTGTTATTCCGTGCTGACGGATGAAACGACGAATGCTTATATGCTTTGCTTGTAAGCGGATTAGCGGTTATATTGTATGTCAAAGCTCAGCATTAAGACATGCGGAATCGGAATTTGTGCAATAAAAATCAGGAGAGTATTTTTGCTCTCCTGATTTTTTATATTCATTATGGCTTTATGAGCAGACTTGGAATTAAAATGGTATATGATTTGTGTTTTTAATGTGTGTAATAAATTAGCAGTGATTTAGCTACAGAGTCTGTTAATCCACTTGTTGATATAGCGATTCCATAACCTACTAATGTAAGTGAAAAAGACAAATTACCGAACAACAATGTATGAACATACTCAGCATTAATTGAAGTAATATCAGCAAGCTCATATTCGGATTTTAAATATGTTGGATTATGTGCCGGAAGCAATGAAAACGATGCAAACCCTTTATGCTGCAATGCCCCTAACACTTCGCCCATGATATATTCACTATATGCTAACCTGGCATAATAACCCAATCCGCCTTGATTTAATGCGGTAGGCGAGTTGAGTATTTGGGTTTCTATCCAGTCTCCATTGTTGCTTACCGTTCTTTTGTAATCACGTGCGATGAAAGAGTTTGGCATGTAAGTAAAAAGGCTCGGATCCCAGTTGACAGAAATGCCATCGTCATATGTAAAGAACGGATGACCGCTTTCCCAGATATAATTGATATAAATATGAACAGCACTGAGTTTATAATTTCCGACAGTTGTATCAGGAGTAAAACTTACAGCTCTGCTGATTGTAAGAGTCATCTCATCTTCCGGGATAATGCCTAATTGCGAAATATCTCCTTCCGGAGAGCTTTCGGACATTGAAACAGTTTCCGTACCTAAAAACAGAACCTGTTTTCCGTAAAGTGAATGGTAAATATCATTAATAGCAGATTCCTCTTGACTCTCTAAAAAATCATACGGGAAACCATTATCGGCTAAATACCGAATTTTTTCCTCAAGCGTTATACCGGCTGAGAAAGCTGTGACCGTAGTTGTTAGAATTAGAACGAACGCGATGCAGATTGATAAGATTCTTTTCATTCATTATGCCCCCTATATAAAGCTTTTGTAAATCCCATAATTCCAAGCACTACTCCAATAAGCCATAACCAACCACAGGACTGATTATTTGTGAATATAATACCAAGTAACATCATATAAAATTCGATATTATCATTAGAACGCATATAATTGATTTCCTCCTTTGTAAAAGAATTAATGTAATTTATTATAAAATATATGGTG